>OLII01000448.1_pt1 | contig 15613 bp, 15 predicted proteins | sample 1609481 | NCBI WGS metagenome assembly OLII01 (sample SAMN05416859, study PRJEB24817) | seawater metagenome | isolation source: Sea water | place: Canada:Atlantic | collected 2013-11 | reverse complement strand
GAGATCTAGTACGGTCTCGTGGGCTCGGAGATGTGTATAAGAGACAGGTGCAGCACGCAATACCCAAACAAATCGATTACAGGAAAAACTTTTCCCACAGTATCGGGACAAAACCTCGAAAAAGAAGACATTACTATACCTACTGACTTTACAGGTAAACTGACCTTGCTTTTAGTGGGCTATAAACAAAATTCACAATTTGACATTGATAGGTGGTTAATTGCTCTTGATATGACTGAAACCAAGGTTGATGTTTATGAAATACCGACTATCCAAGGTATGTTTCCTCGTATGTTCAGTACCATGATAGATAACGGTATGAGAAAGGGCATTCCAAAACAGCTTTGGAAAGGTGTTATCACTATCTATAAAGATGGCGACAAGATTCAAAAATTTACCGGCAACGAAAACCCAAACAATACCAGAGTTATTTTAATTGATAATGAAGGTGAAATACTCTATTTCTATGACCAAGGCTTTAGTGTCGATGCACTGAAAAACATTCGCAAGATAACCCAACCGCCCATAGAATAATATTTGAGAATTAAAAATACCTATTTAAATACTTATTTAAATGCACATAATTCGTTTGTCGCTAACAACGGCATCTAACAACAGCAATAGTTATTAGATGCCGTTGTTAGTATTACCTTGTTAACTAGCCTAATTGAGCTTTAAAACTATCTTTGTAGCGTCTTGATAAATTCAGCACTTTACCGGTATCAAGCTTTACTTCACTGTCACCACTACTTAACGGGGTAATTGACTCAATACGCTCCAAATTAAGCGCATGTGATCTATGTATTCTGCAAAAGCCTTTTGCAGTAATTTGTTCAACTAACTTAGCTAATGTTGCTCTAGTAGGATAAATACGTCCGTTTACGTGTAAGTTAACGTAATTTCCTGATGCCTCAAGCCACTCAACCTCTTCAACTTTTATGATGAATTCTTTACCTAGCTTTTTAACTAATAGTCGATCAAAACTTGGTTTAATGCTCTCTTCTTCACTTTGGCCAATCGGGTTGGCTTCACCTTGTAAACGACTGAGAATAAAATTATAAGCGTGAATAAATAAGATAAAAAAGATAAAACTCCATAAATCTTTTCGGTATTCATAGAAGAGTTCAAACCAAAAATCGCCAAACTGGTATTTTCCGCCCATAAAAAAATACCCGGCTTCTTTGATAGCTACCATAATTGATACGTGGCTAAGCGAGAAAAGAATAGACGCCAGGAAATAATAAAATAATGACCGTTTGATGGACAACCAGTCAAATGGCAGTTTCCTTAGCAGCATTACGATTACAGGAAAGAGTATTAACACGCTTATTGCACTGGCATACTCCCATAAAAAGGGCTCCCATAACTGGAAAGGTAATGCCGCATCTTTTCGTTGCGCTTCCATAATAACTGACGTTGCCAACAAGGTATTATTGATGAAGAAAAAGCAAAATAATATCGCCATTTCATAACGAAGTTTATATTTTTGAAAATGTGCAAGTTTAGTCATTTATCTCGGTTGCTCATGAGTAGATTTTCTCATCCCTATATTCCACCGCTTATCCCTAACTGCTGTAATAACGGCACTTTTAACAATTATTAGTGATGTTTTGCTGTAATGCTATGGCAATCATAAGTTAACAGGATTTACATAACAATGATTACTAACAATAGCGTTTATTGGGCTAGCCTAGCCAAGTTATTTGTACCAAAGCACGATGACATGCCAAGCCGTCGCTACGATCTCGATTGGCTGCGAATATTGGTTTTTGGTTTACTGATTTTATTTCACACTGGTATGTTTTACGTAGAAAACTGGGGTTGGCATGCAAAAAGCCTTTACCAATCTCAATTTCTCGAAAATATCATGCTCATTGTTGAGCCATGGCGAATGCCTGTTTTATGGCTGATTTCGGGTATTGCCATTCGATTCATCATGGTTAAAGTGTCGATTTGGCGTTTTATCACCTTGCGCTCGTTTCGATTATTACTACCCCTGCTATTTGGCATTTTAGTTGTGGTGCCACCACAGCTTTATGTGCAAATGAGCTACAATGGCGATATCAACATGAATTATTGGCAATTCTTAGGAGAGTTTTTCTCTTCCAACAGTAACATTTTTAGTAAATACCAGTCGGGAATTTGGCCACATATAGATGTTAATCACTTATGGTTTATTCGCGCATTATGGCAATACTCACTTGTTTTGCTTTGCCTGATACCACTGCTAAATTCCTCACAGGTAAATCGTGCTATCTCATGGTTATTTAATCGCCACGGCATGCTTGCCCTTTTATTAGCAACATTGCCATTATTTATCATTCAAGTTAGCTGGGAGATGGAAGATGCTCGATACCCGCTAGGCTTCACCTTAATGCTATATGGCTACCTTATTGGCTGGAATAGTGTATTTTGGCAACGAATTAGCCAGAATGTTAAACCATTATTTATCGCATCAGTTGTTTGTTATGGCGCCTTTATCGTTTTCTATAATATTATCTGGTTAGACGTTATTCATAATGTTCCCCCAAAAAACGAAGCTATATTAATACTTGGTATGTTTAATTACAGCTTAATGCGGGTACTTGGGGTAGTGACAGTATTTGCCATCGCACACAAATTTTTAAATGTGAAATCTTCAAAATTGAGCTATTTTAATGATGCTGTTTATCCATTCTACATCCTCCATCAAACGCTCATCTTGGTCATTGGCTTCAACTTAAGCAAACTACACCTTGGTGCCATCGTTGAGCCGGCGTTACTTATTACTTTTACCGTTGTGGCTTGTTTTATTGGTTATGAATTAATACGTCGAACCGATCTATTAAGACCGTTCTTTGGACTAAAAATACAAGGCAACTATGGCATAGTGATGCGACGAGTAGGTTACCTTTCCGCTATAGCACTAACGTTACCATTTGGATGGCGAATTCTGATGTAATGAACGTTGTCGCTTTATTACTGGTTTGTTGTCAGTGCTGAAATAGTTATAAATGCACCAAGATTGATTGTTAGCCTTTCTTGGTCATTGTACTTACCACCAATATATAAGAATTATCTATCATCCGCTCAATTTAACCTTAATAAATTCCCCTGAAAAACGATAAACAGCTATGTTGACTTCACATAATAATGGCTTTAGAATCGCTTTTAGGTTGCAGAGACGCCTTTTCCGCCAAAGATGAATTCACTCTGATATCAAATATTAAACAGTTCAATCTGAACTAAGTAGGCTTTGCGGAATGCCATTTATACTTAGAGGAATTGAATTGTGACTTCACAAAAAAACGCTCAAATTAGATCAGTACTCTCTACTGATAACCAAATTGCTTCATCACTAAATAAATTATATCGGCTTTGTCAGATCGCTTTGCTATTACTTTGTTTTTTTGTCTTTAGCGAATATAGCCTTTTGCCATCTCCAGCCTTTATAGCAAGCAGTGAGTTGTCGATAGGTGACAGCTTTTACTTCAATCTACAAATCAAATTGAAATAGAGTGACATCATGGAACTTGCATTAAATGAAGTAAAAACACAGGCTAAAAAACTACTAAAAGCACTCAGAATGGATAGTAACTTATTGCTGACAATGGAAAAGCCTTTAAAAAAAGTTGCTTTGCCATTAGCTGATGAAGTAAAGCTAAAGCACTGCTTAGCCATGGTATCTCAACAATTAGGCTTTGATAATTGGCATCATGCTCAAGACGTTTTATCCGGGAATAAGATAAATGCTGAGGGTCTAGTGATGGGGAGCTTTTTCTATCCCAAATGGGCTGATGGTTATATCAATGAGTGGTTTTCTGATTATCAACAAGCTGAAAAAGTCTTATTAGATAACCCAACAGAAAAGTGGCTACTCCCTTATAAAAATCAATTTATCGTGGTAAAAAAAGACTATGTATTAGCCTTCAATCTCGATAAAAAATCGCAGCTATTATGGACTGAAATAAATCACGATATGGTTGCTGGCTATAATAGTTTGGCATGGGATAAATTGGCTTGTGAGATAATCAAAAACCGCGCAAAACACTAAGATTGTTGATAATTGTAATTAATGCACCAAGATTGATTACTGATCTTTCTTGGTCATTTTACTGTTAAATTGGCTAAAAGAATTACCTATCTTACGTTTACTTAGCATGAATAAAGAGTGGCTAGTGGGTACTAATTATCAAAATATACAGATACCTAAGACCTCTTTTTCATATAAACATTAGCACTACCATTTTCAAGCTTAATCATTAAAAGTTAAATTCAACAAAAGCCACTTCAACAAGGTTATTTCCGTACCCCTTTGACTGATAACATATAATTATCAAGATAATAACTTTTAATAATTTTATGCAATCAAAAACAACACCTATACTTCCTCCATAAAAACGAATTAGCAATTAATTATCGAAATTTGGAGAATGTTATGAAAATGAATCACGTCGGCCTCATGGTAGGTGATATGGATAAAGCGGTTGAGTTTTACACTAAAGTACTTGGCCTTAAAATTGTGATGGGAAATACTAAAGTTATTGAAGAACGAGAAAGTGCTATAGGTAGAATGTGTATTGCTGTTTTTGGTGAGGGTTTCAAAGGCTTTAATATTGCTCACTTAGTTACCACCGACGGTATTGGCGTTGAACTATTCGAAATGAAAGAACGTGCAGAACGTCATGATCTAGATTTTTCTCGTCTCGGCATTTTTCATTTTTGTCTTCAAACCGATGACTTTGAAACGGTTATGCAAAAAACTGAAGAGTTTGGCGGTAAAGTAAGAATGGATATAATGCGATACCATCCTGAAGATGATAATAAACCCGCTAAAATGGTCTATTTAGAAGACCCATTTGGAAATTTATTTGAGCTTTACTCACATACCTATGAAGAAACTTACGCGTCTGATTATGACTAAGAAAGCTATAAGTATTAAGTATTAAGTATTAAGTATTAAAGATAAGCTAAATAGGCCCTTGATAGGGCCTATTAACATTTAATAATTAAACTTTTAAGCTAGCGATTAACGCAACTATGTTACTGTTAACTTTAACCTAAAAAATTCTAAGGATCTTGACCAAGCTAATTCAGCATTCTTTTGATCATACCGACCCGTTGAGTCATTATGAAAACCATGCTTAGCTCCTTCGTACATATGCATAACATAATCAACGTTGTGAGAAATTAAATCCTCTTCATATTCCGGCCATGTTGCATTTACTCGTTTATCTAATTCACCCAATTGAACCATTAATGGTGCTCTAATATTTTGCCTTAACTCCTTGCTTGCTGGTGTTCCATAAAAAGGGACGCCGGCGTCGATTAAATCGCTTTCAACTGCTGCTAAATAATTGACGATATATCCACCAAAACAAAATCCAACACAGCCCAATTTACCATTTGAACGTTGATGAGATTTTATAAAGTTTGCCGCCGCAACAAAATCGTTCTGAACTTTTCCTCGGTCGAGTGTTTTTTGCATGGCTCGACCTTCATCATCATTGCCTGGATAACCACCTAACGGAAATAAGGCATCTGGCGCAAAAGCGATAAAACCTGCTTTAGCTAATCGGCGTGCCACATCTTTTATGTAAGGGTTTAGCCCTCGGTTTTCATGCACCACTAATACCACAGGCATTTGTTTAGTCGTCTCATTAGGCACAACTAAATAGCCCTTACCTTCTTTATGTCCTAGCGGTGAAGGAAAAGTCTCATAGCTTGCTGTTATATCAGGGTCGTTAAATGAAACTTGCTCAGCTAATGCATAGTTTGGCAATAATGCCGAACTTAACACAGACATTGAGTAACCTAGCGCCACTAGACCACTTAACTTCTTGATAAATGTTCTACGGTCAATGCCACCATGTGCGTATTCGTCATACCAATCAAAAGCTTCTTCAGGGATATTATTATTTGTCATGTTTTATCCTAATTTTTAATCCGTCTTAATCCGCAAAAACTTGAATTAATGAAGATATTGCTCAATAAATATGCGACATCACTGAGTAAAGTGCAAAAGATTAAACTAGTTACTTACTAAAAATTAGGGAATATTAAGGTTACAAACAGATTTTGCAGTAAATAAAAGCGGCTGTATTTTTGTTTTTCGTAACTTAAAGTGATTAAGCCACCCAATTACTGATTTAGATTTGCACCAATATCGAGCGATTCGTTCCTTTTTTGCACTCCCCTCTTATTAAAATAACTTTACACAATCTCAGAAAAAATTAAAAACCTTTATTTTATAGTCACTTAAAATAAAAGTTAAATAAAGTCTAACATGGCATAAGAATTGGAATAATGATGATTACTTGCTTTTTTATTTAGGATGGAAATTATGCTTTCAACTTTTATTAAACAACACAATCTACCTGAAGATTTCAAACTTGCAGTAGATCAGTATTACAAACCACTGACAGAGCAAGTATTTAATCGATTTTCAGAGAGCAATGACGTTTACTTTGTCGGCATAAACGGTTGCCAGGGAAGTGGCAAGTCGACGCTAACGGATTACATTGCAAGCTATTTAACAACACAGTATCAATTAAATGTTGTGGTAATGTCTTTAGACGATTTCTATTTTTCAAACCAAAAGCGTCAAAAATTAGCACAAGATATTCACCCTCTCTTAGCGACAAGAGGTGTTCCAGGAACACATGACGTTACGCAACTGAATCATGTGTTAACTCAGCTAAAAAACAGGCAAACAGAATTTTCAATTCCGCGATTTAACAAAGCCACCGATGACCCTTTTCCTGAAGAGCAATGGACGGTGATTAACAAACCTGCAGACATTGTTATTGTTGAAGGTTGGTGTTGGGGGATAAAGCCACAAACAGAAGAACAGTTATCAGTTCCGATTAATGAACTTGAAGCTCAATATGATAAAACGGGTGAATGGCGCAACTATGTTAACCAACAACTTACCAGCGCTTATAGCCCTTTATACCAAAAGATGGATTTCTGGTTAGCCCTTCAAGCACCGTCCTTTGACTGCGTTTATCAATGGCGCTTAGAACAGGAAAAAAAACTACAAGATAAAAACATTGATTTAATTAATTCAAAAGTGATGTCACCTTCAGAAATATTAAATTTCACCCAGTATTTTCAGCGACTGAGTGTGCAAGGATGTAAAACATTCTCACAATCTACTGACGCGATTTTTTATTTAGATTACGACCGTAAAATTACAAAAATGTCGATGACGGAACTGGTATGAATAAGTTGAAAACGCTTATATTTAGCGATCTAGACGGTACATTACTTGACCACTTTACTTATAAATCAACGGCTGCAAACGAAACAATTCAGCAGCTTAATAGTGCCAATATTCCTGTCATTTTAAATACCAGTAAAACATTGGCTGAAGTAGAAATTATTCTAGATGAATTGCAATTAACCACTCCTTTTATTATAGAAAATGGCGCCGCGGTATATATACCAATAAAGACGTTCGAAACACAGCCCGAGAATACGGAAGTTATTGATAATTATTGGGTGAAATCATTCAGCTTGCCCAGAGAGTATTGGTTAACTTTATTGTCGAACAATACAGGTGACTTTCGTCAGTTATATCAAGGTTTTTCTACATTATCAGAAACAGAACTATGCCAATTAACCGGATTAAATTTAGCAGATGCCAAACGGGCTAAACAAAGACAATATGCTGAGCCGTTGCATTGGTTAGGTGGTAATGAGGCTAAAAACACCTTTATTGAGCACTTAATGACCTTAGGCGCGAATGTGATTCATGGAGGAAGGTTTATTCATGTCGGAGATTATTGTGATAAAGGTCAGGCACTTACTTGGTTAACTGAACAATACCGCCAGCAATTTCCTAGCAGCGCCATAAAAACTATTGCCTTGGGAGATGGGGATAATGATATTGCTATGTTAGAGGCTGCTGATGTAGCAATTCAAATTCGCTCTCCCGTTCATGATTTCCCGACATTATGTCGTCAGCATGAATCGACAAAAACGACCTTATATGGCCCTGAAGGTTGGGCAGAGGCAATACAAACATATTTGGCGAATCAATTACCTTTACTTAATTCAGGAGAAAACCATGGCTGATTTTTATCAAAATGGCACAGTAACAACGCTACATAATTTAGCTCAACGTGAGCCTGCCGACATGGCTGAAGAGTTACTCACTTTCTCAAAGACTCGCTCTTTAGGGCTTATGTTACCTTCTTTATTTTCTGAATTAGAAGGTAAAGCACTGCCTGATATTATTAATAAAATTAAAGAGGTTAAGTATTTATCGGAGATAGTCATAGGCTTAGATCGAGCTAATCTTGAGCAATACAAACATGCTCTATCCTTTTTTGGGCAATTACCGCAACATCACCGAGTATTATGGAATGATGGCCCAAGACTACAAGCAATCGATGCAAAATTACAATCACTCGGTTTAGCCCCTAAAGAGCTAGGGAAAGGTCGTAATGTTTGGTATTGCATGGGCTATATTTTAGCTTCGGGTAAAGCTGAGTCTATCGCTTTGCATGACTGCGATATTTTGACCTATGAAAGAGACTTACTTGACCGCCTACTTTACCCCGTTGCTAACCCATTATTTAATTATGAATTTTCTAAAGGCTTTTATGCACGAGTCGCTGGTGGAAAAATTAATGGTCGTGTTTCACGCCTATTAGTAACCCCGTTAATTAAAGCACTCAAGAAAACGGTTGGACATTGTGATTACCTTGAATACATGGACAGTTTTTTGTACCCATTAGCCGGAGAGTTCTCTTTTCGCCGAGATGTATTAAACGATATTCGTATTCCGAGTGATTGGGGGTTAGAGATTGGTGTGTTATCTGAAATGTACCGAAATTACTCACCAAATCGAATTTGCCAAGTCGATATTGCTTCCACCTATGACCATAAACATCAAGACTTATCATTGGATAACTCTGCGGGCGGTTTATCTAAAATGTCGATTGATATCAGTAAAGCCTTTATTCGAAAATTGGCAACTCAAGGTGAAACATTCACGGCTGAAAAATTTAGAACCTTAAAAGCAACCTACTATCGCATCGCATTAGATTACGTGGAAACCTATCGAAATGATGCCATGATGAATGGTCTTACCCTCGATATTCATAATGAAGAAAAAGCGGTAGAAATGTTTGCTCAAAATATATTAACCGCAGGAAATACCTTTTTAGAACAACCTATGGATACGCCTTTTATTCCTTCGTGGAACCGTGTAGTGAGCGCAGTACCTGATATTCTCGCTCAACTAAAAGAAGCTGTTGAATTAGACAACGAAGAATTCAGCAACAGATAGACTCATTAATAGTAAAAGAGGGTGAACGATGCAAGAACAAGTTAAGCAACTGAAAAGCAAGCTAAGACAACAGCTTTCGACAATTTACAAAGATGTTCCCCTTGAACAATCGTTCGACGATATCACTCAAGACCTCATTAATATTATGCGATTGTCGAGCGAAGTATCAGTTGTCCCTCCCTATAGTAACCAATGGTCTGAACAAGATGTTATTTTAATCACCTACGGTGATAGCATAATCAAAACTGATGAAGCTCCGTTAAAAACCTTAAAACACTTTTTAGATCGAACCATAGAAAATACCATTAATAGTGTACACATTTTGCCGTTTTTTCCTTACAGCTCCGATGATGGTTTTGCAGTTATTGATTACTCGTCTGTTAATGAGTCGCTGGGAACATGGCAAGATATAGAATCAATAAGTCAGGATTATCACTTGATGTCTGATCTTGTCATTAACCATTGCTCGAGTCGAAGTGCATGGTTTGACAATTTTGTTAAAGGTGAAGGACAAGGTAGCGATTATTTTTTTACTGCGCTTACTGATGATAACTTGTCTGATGTTGTTCGCCCACGAACATCGCCTTTATTGAAAGAAGTTGAAACCGGTAAGGGCAAGAAGTTTGTATGGTGTACCTTTAGTCACGACCAAGTTGACTTTGATTTTCGTAATCCCGAAGTATTAAAAGCATTTACCTCGATTATTAGGCAATATCTAGATATGGGTGTGAAAATATTTCGTTTAGATGCCATCGCCTTTTTATGGAAAATTGTAGGCACAAAAAGTATTAACCTGCCCCAAACCCATGAAGTGGTTCGATTATTGAGAACTCTCATTGAATCGGCCGAACCTAAAGCGATAATCATTACCGAAACCAATATTCCAAACACCCAAAACCTAACGTACTTTGGTAATGCTAACGAAGCGCACGGTATCTATAACTTTTCATTACCGCCTTTATTATTAAATACCTTGCTCACGGGTAATTGTTTGTATTTAAAGCGTTGGCTAATGAGTATGCCACCTTCACAAGACGGCACCATGTATTTTAACTTTATTGCCTCACATGACGGTATTGGTTTACGCCCCGCCGAAGGCTTATTAAGTGAAGATGAGCTTGATAACTTAGTGCATACCGTTGAAAATTTTGGTGGTAAAATATCATGGCGCACGTCTAATACTGGCGAGCAAAAAGCCTATGAAATGAATATTTCACTTTATGATGCATTGCAAGGTACGGTTAAAGGAAAAGATGAATGGAATTTTGAACGCTTCATTTGTGCTCATGCCATTATGTTTGCCCTTGAAGGAATACCTGGGCTCTATATTCATAGCCTGCTTGGCACTCAAAATGATTATAAAAAATTAGCAAACACCCATCATAATCGTTCTATTAACCGACGTCGTTGGCACGAAGACGATTTAAACGCAGCGCTTACTGATAACAATTTACATCATGCAAAAGTGCTATCTACATTAAAAACATTATTAAAAATTCGTATTAAGCAACCTGCATTTCACCCCAATGCAACTCAATTTACCCTTCATTTAGGCTTACAGTTGTTTGGCTTTTGGCGACAAAGCCAAGACCGAAAACAAAGTATCTTTTGTGTAACTAATGTCTCAGACCAAGAAATGTCGCTCCCTTTAAGTGAGCTAAACCTCATAATTACCGAGTCGTGGTTTGAACTTATTAGTAAACAAGAGATCACTGAATTAACACAAGAGTTATCATTAAAGCCATATCAAACGGTTTGGATCAGTAACGTAAGAGAGTAAACTTATTATAAATGTACCAAGATAGATTGCTGATCTTTCTTGTTCATTTTACTGTTTCGTAAGCTAAAATAATTAACTCTTAAACGCTCACATACCATGAATAAAGAGTTCTTCTGGGATCGAACCACCAAGAATCACGGTGTTCCAAAGCTTCTTAAGCATATAAACATTAAGGCTGCTTATATGCTTAGAATAAAAATGCCGAGCTTAATTTACCGCTTGAGATTCAATTATCTTAATCATTTCTTGTGCCACTTTTGAAGAAGATAAATAGTTTTGTCCCGTCACTATGCGTCCATCCACCTCAACGTGTTCTTGATTTCTTTCACTATATTTTAAAGTACCACCATGGCGTTCAATCGTTTCGGTGATCTTAAATGGAAATTGTTTGAAATACGCCTTATTAGGGTTTTCATATTCGTCAGGGTAACCACTAATATTCTTGCCTGAAACTAAATATTCACCGTTTGTATTTTTCAAAAAAGCTATTCCAGCGGTGCCATGACACACTGATGAAATAATCCCATTATGTTTCTCATATATTTCCATTGAAATCTTTTGAATCATAGGGTTCTGCGCTACACCATACATAGCATTTCCTCCCCCGACATAATGAACAGCTTTATAGTCGCTTGCTGTAATTTTTTCTGGAGGTAATGTATTTTTAATCGCATACATAAAATCAGCATCATATAAATACTGCTTTGCTAATGTATCAGATGTATTAATGTATGATAGCGGTATAGCTCCGCCTTCAGGGCTGACAAAGTCAATCGTGTACCCAGCTTGCACAAAGGTATCATAGGCATTTACTATTTCAGAGTAACTTACCCCTGTCGGTAATGTTGAGTCGCCGTGAAAGTGAGCATTAGACACAATAAACAATATTTTATGGTTACTTTTTTTATTAGGTAACTGAGACGCAGTTTTACTTATTATCTTCCATTGACCTTCAATTTTTCTCAACAAAAGAAAATCGATAAAATATTGCTCCTTAGCGGTATTAAATATTTCAACTTTTGCAGTAGCAATATCACCTTCCACGTCAATGTTTAAGATGTTCCCTTGTCTGCCCGTTTTCGTACCAACTTTTGCTTTGCTATACCAACTAACATACTCTTTCGCTGATACTCTCCACACAGGTTGTTTAACTTTAGTTAGCAGTAAATCTGCATTCTCATAAAATGCTTCTGCAACCTTTTGTGGTTGAGTGTTTGCTGTACCGTGAATATAAAGCTGTAGAGCTTGTGAAACCTCCTGCCTTTCTTCTGCACCGTATGTTTGCATTGCGGCGCACAGTAGCATGACAAAAAGACTGATTTTTTTCAGATAAAACAACATTATTTCTCCAAATATACTTATTGATTATAGTGAAGAGAATCTAAGCTTTTTTACCTGGTGATACAGCCATAAATGATAAATTAGGACTCCGGATTTATCATTTAAGAGAATGCTCTATCCTATATTTGGCTGGCGTTAAGCCTGAATGCTTTTTAAATACGCTGTAAAAAGTTGATGGCGAATTAAAACCACATTGTTCGGCGATAAGATCCAACTTTTGTTTGGGGTGTTCAATTAACAATTGTTGAGCTTGAGCTATTCGCAATTCATTAATATAAACAGAAAACGATTTGTTAAGTTTATCATTGAGCAATTGAGAAAACTTAGGTGAAGACATGCCAATTCTTTTCGCAATTTGCGGCATGGTGATATTGGGGTTTTTAAAGAGTTCTTGCTCGGCCATTAGCGTTTCAAGTTTAGACAAGCTAATGTCAGCTTCAGTATCTTCAATTTTATTATCACCATACTTTATCGGAGCTGAGTTAAATTTAAAAAATAACAATAGTAGCGTTAATATGAAAACAAAACTGAATGACAATGCTCCAACAATATAAGAGGTGTATGAAGCGGTAAAAAAGGCCAACCAAATAGCACTGTTACCCACAAGTACACATAACAGTAAAATATCATCTTCCGTTAGTTTTTGTTTGGGTTTAGCAAGTAAAGTAGAAACATAGGGTTTAAAAGCGTACCAGCTCAATAAAAGGTAAATTAACCAAATATAATTCACCGCTTTGTAAATGATAGCCCCCCAAATATCTATATGCTGTGCATACGGAAATAACAGCCCTACTGAAATAACTAATATCAATAATACCGCGATATGTATACGCCAATGCATTGGCAAAGTGGTTAACCCTTCTGTTAATGCTTTTACATAAAAATAAAGGAAAGGGCCAATAAGAAAACAAGAAGAAAGCCCTATTTGTAAAATAAGCTTATCCACTTCAGGGTTGAAGAAAAACAATACCGATTTAAAAATGCGAATACTGATCATTAATAGCATCAAGGCTAAAAATTTTTGTGCAAGTTTTTGCTTGCTTGTCATAAAAACATAACCAGAGATGAAGACTCCATTTAAGGAGCCAAAAGCACTAAAGATAAGTAAGAACTGGCTTTGTAATGTCATGAATTAATATTGTTCGATTGTTTTCCATAATTTAGCATAAATTAAAGCTGCACCAAGATAGATTGCTGATCTTTCTTCGTCATTTTACTGACTACCAACATAAACGAATTATCTATCATACGTTCAACCTCACCTCGTGGGATCGAACCATCAAGAATTATGGTATTCCATAATTTTTTATTCATATGATACCCAGGAATAACTGAATCAAAAATATCTCTAAGCATAACCGCTTCGTCAGGATCACATTTAAGGTTGATACAATAAAAGCCCGATATTTTTGTGCCGGCGTCTTTCTCCGTGCCTTTGCCAAAAGATAATGTTGCGAACATTTTATTTTTAACTTTAAAGACTTTCACATCTTCGCCAAAGGGATAGTCTAGTGTTGCCTCTGGCTTGCTGAGTAAGTATTGCTCTGCTTGTTGAGTAGACAGACTAGCCATAAAAGGTTCCTGCGACTAAAGGTAAAAAAAAGCTGTAGGGACAAATTTATCCTAATTACTCAATAGATGAAATACTACTGAGGTTTACCTCAGCTTACCGACACAATAAAACATTAAGCGTTCTCAGCAAGTAGCCACTTTTCTAGTAGCGCCTTGGCCACTAAACCGCTTTTGCCATGAAAGATTCCCATTTCATCAATAAAGTAGCTGCGTGGTAACTCACCAAACCACTGTGGATCAATTAAATAGCGACTATGATCTTCAAAACCTTCGCGAAAATATAAGTGAGTATGTCTAGCTAAGTCAAAATGCTCAACTACTTCTCGTCGCTGTAATTCACTCTCTTCCCCGGTATCTACATTAATAATAACGACGGCAAGGTTTGCTTTTTGCTGCTGTAATTTTTGTACTAACGCCAGCTCTTTTATGCACGGTGGGCAATCAACTGACCATAATAATAATAACCACTTTTTGCCAAGGTATTTTTGCTTCACTTGCTCAAATGCTTGTTGATTGAAAGCTTGTGGCTTTGCAGTACCCTGCTGCGCATAACTGTTATCAACACATAACAGCGCTACTGCAATAGCGATAAAAATTACGATTAAATTTTTCATAACTGACTCAACCAATGTCCTTGTTGAAATCGTTGCCAAGAGACATAACTTTTATTTTTATACTGCAAAATAAAAGGTCTATCAGCTCCCTTATCAGCAGTAGCAATGACTTTAGCGCGAGAGAATGTTTTTCCATTGTCTATTGAGCGTTGCTGCCAGAGCTCATGTTGTGCTCCAGTAAACTGCGTCCAAACAATATCAACAACACCGTTATGCTCACTTAAGTGTGGATGTGCCGCTTGCGCGGCTTGCTCGCCAATGGCCATTGGCGTTGACAATGTTTTACCCTGATTATCTGAAAAGGCATAAAAAACGCCCTTGCCTTTATCACCTTGGTTATACCAAGTTAAGTGATAGCGGTTATTAGCATCGATTGCTAATGCGCCGCCTTGGTGGGGACAACCATTTATTTTCCAGTGATCAAAACTCACTTGGTAAGGCATCGATTGCTCGTTCAAGGTAGTTAAGGAAAATTCACGAATATTATCACCATAGATATGTCGCCATAATATCGCCAAATTACCCCTAGCATTTTGATCTATGGCTAATCGACAACAAACACAAGTGCCATTGACGATCATTTGATTGGCCGTCAATGTTGGTTTTTCTCCGTTATTAAAGCGCGCCAGATAAATGGCCGAGCCTTGGCCTTTGCTTTTCGCTTTTTTTAACCGCCCATCAAGCCAAACAATGCTGACCTGATCTTTTTGGTCAATCAGCATTTCATTGAAACTGTGGCCAGTAAGCAGATCATCATCATTGACAGTAATTGGCGATGAAAAGGTTTTTCCATAATCTGTGGAGTAGCTGTAGCGAATATCAGCAGTGTATTTTTTCTCACGCGACATGGCCCATGATAAGTGAACTCCCTGCTTACTATCAAAAGCTATTTTAGGGCGGTTTTCATTTCGCGCTGATATTTTTTCTTTGTTTATTGCAATGCGCTTAACGACTGAAAAAGTATTACCGCTATCGGTAGATATTTGATAATCTGTCTCTTATACACATCTCCGAGCCCACGAGACCGTA
>OLII01000447.1_pt1 | contig 15643 bp, 15 predicted proteins | sample 1609481 | NCBI WGS metagenome assembly OLII01 (sample SAMN05416859, study PRJEB24817) | seawater metagenome | isolation source: Sea water | place: Canada:Atlantic | collected 2013-11 | reverse complement strand
CGAGATCTAGTACGGTCTCGTGGGCTCGGAGATGTGTATAAGAGACAGGCTGTACACCGCCATCACCCGCGCCAGGGAGTGGTTCAGCCTGGCCGAGACTAACCCGGGTGTGTTCGAAGGCGCGGTGGGTCGCAACGTGCAGCGCACCAGTGGCTTGGCGTTGCAACTGCACGAGGCACTGGCTCAACGCACCTGAGTGGGCGCGTTCAAGCATTTGTAGCCGGGGTACTGGGCCTGGGCCGTGACCTTTGCCATGTCAGAGCTGACGGCCTGGACGGTGATGGTGAAGTTGGCCTGCGGACCGGCGGTGGCGATCACGCGTTGCATGAAGGCTCGGTAGGTTTTCATGGGAGCTCCGTTGAGGGGGGAGCCTGCACGGTGGGGGCTGCGCACGTCAGTATGTGTCGTTGTGGGTGTGCGACATGGTTTGTCGTGGGTGGCCCTCAAGGTGGAGTGAACCTTGGATAGGGAGCCTGTAAATGCCCATAAGACCTAGACCTTTTACCTTTATCTGCGGCCGTTGTGGCTGGAAGAAAACCGTTGCGCCAGCCAGTGATGCGTTGGGGCCTGGGGATTGGTCTGAGCGTTGTGCTCGGTGTGGACATCAGCCCCTGGAGATGCGTGCTGCCGGGGTGTTCGATGCCCTGTTGGCAGAGTGGCGTTCGCGGTTGCCCAGGTAGGCCTGTGGTGTGTGGTACCGGCTGTGTCCGCGAACCAGAGGCGCCGCCGTGGCCATTCACCTCGGTGCCGAATCAGCGGGCGCCTTGCCTGCCGAACATGGGTTTGTTCATTGTCCACAGCCCATCCTCGATAGCCTGCAAAACAGCGCCATCGACGGCCGAGTCAAAGCGCCACACCTCGATGCTCAACTCACCCTCCACAGGCGGCAGCCAGTGCGACAGCTGCATGGCATAGGTGCCGTGGTTGCCAAAACCCAGGTGCTGCTGGATACGCGCGTGCAAGCTCGAAGAGCTCCCGACATACAGCAATGCCGACGCTTCATTCACCCGGCAATAAGCGCGATTGTTCTTCTTCGCCGCTTTGGCCTCGATAAACGCCTTAAGCAGCAGCTCAGAAACTTCCTGCGCCACCGAAAACCGGTAGATATAGCGCCCCTTGCCGGTGCACAACGCTTTCAGGCTTTCCTGCAATGCCGCGCGGTTGTTCGCACGGATTGCATCAAACGGAATGCTCAGTTGATGGGACGCTTCAATGACAGTGCGCTGCACACCCTCGGCCAAGTCGTACAACTGGGTCGCGATATTCTTCAGGGTCGATTCATTCAGCATGTCGTGTTCACACCCACCGGCGAATCAAGTTCATAAGCCGCCGCCGCACGGCGCAACGCATCACTTAACTGCTGGCGCAAGGCCGCAGGCTCCTGCACCACGAAGGCATCGCCCAACGACAACACCCACCAGCGCAACTGCCAGGTATCGGTCACCGTCGCACTTAGATGGAAGCCTTGCTCGTGCGGTAAAAGCTGCATGTCTTCGCTCAATGGCGTTTCACGAATCAGTCGCGCTTGGAACTCGCTCACCCAGGCTTTGAGCTGGATCTTCTGGGGCGTGCCGAACTGCAAGGCGTCGGTGGCCAGGTAGTGCTGCAGGTCGAATGATTCCAGTCCCTGGCAGGGCGAGCCTAATGCCTCCACCGCCTGGAAGCGGTGTACCGCGAATTGGCGGATGTCCGTGTACGGTGCTGCGGTGGCAATGAGGTAGGTAACAAGCCCGCGCTGCACGATGGCCAGCGGGTTGAGGGTAAGGTCGCTGCGCTTATCGTTGTGCGCGGAGTAGTACTGGCACTGCACCTGCTGCTCGCTGATGAGCGCGTGCTGCAGAGATTCGAGTATCTCGGCCTGGATCTGCGGGGCTTGCAGGTTGAAGTCCGGCCGCACGCTGGCGACCTTGTCGGGCCAGCGTGCGGCCGGGGTGCCGTCGCCCAGACCCTTGAGCTTCTGCCGAGCATGTTCGAAACGCGGCTCCAGCACGCTCAGCATGCTGCTGGGAAGCAGTGGCCGCACGGCATCTTCGACCAGCGCCAGGCTTACCGCCTCGCTCAGGGTGATGCCCTGAAGCTCAACGCTCACCCCAGGCTTCCAATACCAACCGAAGGGCGTGCCGCCATCGTTGCACTGCAATGGGAACACCAGGGACAAGTCGTGCAGGTCGCGCTCGACCGTGCGCCGGCTGACGACGTAGCCCGCGCCAGTCAGGCGCGCCAGCAGTTCGCTTACGGTGATGCCGGGAGAGCGCTTGGGCAGATGGCGCAGCAGCTCCCATTGGCGGCTCAGTGCGTTGTGGGTCTTGGCGTAAGGCAAGAGAAACATCCTTGTAGGGTTGGCGACGTGGCTCTTGGCCATTGCTGCGGTTAGTCTGCCTATCGGCGACAAACCTGCAAGCTTTAGTTCGTCCATTGCTGGAAACCGATGGTGTGCTGTTGCCCGGCAGACTTCATGCTGCACTCGGAAACCAGTGTGCCCGCAAGCTCGGCGGCGCTGGCGAAACGCGGGTTGGGGATCTCGATCACTAGGTCGAAGCGCCGCACATGGGCGGAGTCGATGGCCTCGATGCTGTTACTGAGCCAGAAGCTCGGCAGCGCATTTTCTGCCGGCATGCGGTTGATCCAGCCTTATCTGCGAACGCACGAGCGGTTGTTTTGGGCCGGGTACGACACAAGATGACGTGCCCGCTGCGCATGCTTCAAGCACCCCTTAAGGCACAAGAGAGAAGCAAGCATGTTGAAGAATGCGTTGGCGGCCGTTGGCCTGGCGGTGCTGGTGAAGGCAGGGTACTGCGCGTATTGCCGGTACAAGGAGATGGAGCGGGAGAATGCGTTTTGGCGCAAGGCGGCGGGAGAGCAGGGTGAATGAGGGGTTGAGATTTTGGAGGGGGTAGAAGGGCAAGCCTGTTCGCGAGTTTGGTCGAGGTGGAAATTGTCTTTTGATCATAGTAGGTTTGGAAGTATCTTGAGATCAAAATGCCACCCTTGAGGCTTCTGGAAGAAGTCTCATACGGGTACGTCGCCCTGCCTTTTCTACCCTACCTCTTCGAAGCATGGATGCCACCTAACGATGTTCCCGCGCCCATTTCCCGCAGGTTTGACCCATGCACGATAACGCTTCCGGCGCTAACGCGGCGCCACCTCGCGTGTTGGACCCCGCTCGCAACGACCCAAGCTTCACCATAAGGCCTACGCGCTTCACCCTGAACTATGACCTGGTGCTGTCGGCTAAGACACGTCTGCAACTGGACGAGTGCCTGGCGCGTCTGCGTTTTCATCGCACCATCTACCAGGACTGGGGCTTCGCTGCGGTCGACCCCATGGGCATGACCGCCATCCTCAACTTCTACGGACCACCGGGCACAGGCAAGACAATGTGCGCCGAGGCGCTGGCCGGCCAGCTAGGCCTGCCGTTCATGGCGCTGGGCATTGCCGAGCTGGAAAGCAAATTCATGGGCGAAACGGCGCGCAATATCCAGGCCGCCTTCGCCCAGGCCAGGGAGACCGGTGCGCTGCTGTTCTTCGATGAGGCCGATACGCTGCTTGGCAAGCGCTTGTCGTCGGTTACTCAAGGGGTCGACAACGAAGTCAACGCCATGCGCTCGACCTTGCTGATCGAGCTTGAGCGGTACGAGAGCATCGTGGTGTTCGCCACCAATTTCGCAGGCAACTACGACGAAGCATTCCGCAGCCGTATCGGTTACCACATCGAGTTCAGCCTTCCGGACTTGGCCGCCCGCGAGCAACTTTGGTCGCGTTTTCTGGTGGAGCAGATCCCGCTGGATTCGCCCCGTGACCTGCTGCTGACCGAAGCGGCCTTGCAATCGGAAGGGCTGTCGGGGCGCGAAATACGTACCTGCATGCGCCTGGCGTTGCCCAAGGCGCTGCTTGCCGCGGAACAGCAGGGCAGCTCGGCCACCTTGCAACTGAGCCACATTCAGCAGGCCATCGACGAAGTGCAGACCGCCCAGCGGCAGGTCGCCACCCACGCCAACCACGCCATCAAGGATGCCAAGCGGGCCAAGGCCATGCTGGGTATCGACTGACGCCATCAAGAGGACTGATTCATGGGCTTTCTATCGGACTGCTGGAGCGCGTTCAAAAGCGTAGGTTCTAGCGTTGTAGAGACGGTGCGCTCCACGTACGAAACCGTGCGCGAAAAAGCCAGGGATGCCTTGGACTGGATGGCTACCAAGGCCGAATCGTTCGTCGGCCAGGTCACCGAGGTGTGGAACAAGGTCAAGCCATTCATCGCCAATGTGGCCCGGCCCGCGATCAAGGTGGCCGCAGAGTGGGCCACCGTTGCGCTGCCGACCTTCCCTTGGGTGGCCACGGCCATCCGTGCGTTCGACAAGGCGCTGGAAGCCCTGCTGAACTGGGAAAAGAGCGAACTGGCCAAGAAGGTCAAGGCTGCTGTCGAGTGGGCTATCGCCAAGGCCAAGACGCTGCGCGACATCCTGCTGAACGATGCGGAGATGGAGCAGGCGGCCACTCACGAGGAAGTGCTGCGCGAAGCTCGTGAAGACGTACGCGGCGACGCCCGCCGCGCCCTCGACCTGGCCACACTGATCACTCAGTATGCGCAGCTGAGCACGCGCATCCAGCAAGTGCTGGAGAGCAACCGCATTGCCGATTTCGATCATTACCTGCGCCTGCGTGCTTCGCAGAAGCTGCTCAAGGAAACCGAACAGCGGCTGATTCGCGCCCAGGACCTGGAAGCCCTTAACCGCGACGACCTGTTCCTGGTTGAAGTGGCCTCCGAGCTACTCAAGGCCAAACCGCAAATCACTGATGCCCAGGCGGTGCGCCTGGATGAGGTTATTGAGGTTCGCTTCGGCAAGAAGCTGATTCCGTTCGTGTTCGAAGAGCTGATCATGGCCTGGGGTTGCAACCTCGAGCAGCAGGAGAAGGACTGGAAAACCCTCAGCGAAGCGGTGGCCAAGCTTCAGGTGCAGGAGCGTCAGCTGAAAATCAGCATGAACCTCGGCGAGCCTTCTGCCGAAGACAAGGCCGCCCTGGCTGACATTCAGGCGCGTTTGCCAGGCCTGAAGGCGAAGATGGACGAGCTGCGCAAACGCAACCAGGAAATGCGCAACTACGTGTTCGCCGCCGAGGGTTTCCTGCAGGTGCTGGAGAAGGGGCCGGAAGACTTCGCCGACGACGCGTACCTGCTCGCGGACAGCCAGCAGGTGGGCATGATCATCATCGACTGTGCGCAACACGGCAAGTTGTGGGAAGAGCTCACCGAAGACGAGCAGAGCCTGATCATCGACTTTGCCAACATCTTCGAAGAAGCCAGCCGTGAACGTGCTGCCCGCTTGGTCGAGGTGTCTGCGTGAGCTTTCAAGAGATCCTGACGTTCCTGCTGCCTTCTGTCGACCCGCTGCAGCTTTTGTTCGCCGGGCTGATCGGCGTGCTTTCGCTGCTGACTGTGGTTGCGTTGAGGCGCGGCGCACGTGAGCAGACCTGGGCCAGCCGGTGGAAGGGAGGCGGCCAGGACGACCTGGACGTAGAGCACGGCTCACTACATGAAATCAGCGCTGCGGTGGCCAGCCCTGGCGAGCGGATGGCCGAGTACATGCCTGGGATCCTGTTGATCCTAGGTTTGCTGGGCACCTTCCTGGGCCTTGGCATCGCCCTGAACAAGGCATCGACCATTCTGGTGGACGCCAATGCCGGTGGCGGCATGGACGATGCCATGAAGAACCTCATGGGCATGATGGAAGGCCTGGGCACCAAGTTCAAAACCTCGACGTGGGGCATTCTGGCGTTCCTGTTGCTCAAGCTTTATGCCGCACGCAACGGCTACGAGGAACGTCGCCTGCGTTGGTGCGCCAAGCAGATGAAGCATGCCTTCGACAGCAGCCGCCAGCAGCGCCAAGACGAACGCCAGCAGGCGCAGGCGACGCTGCTCGACACCTTGGCCCGGCTCGACCAGAACATGGCAGCCCAGAACGAGAGCCAGCGCCAGTTGCTGGACTTGCAGAGCCGCCAGTTCAAGCACCACACCGCCACGACCCAACAGGCTCTGACCAACAACCGCTCCAGCATCGACGCGTTGCTGGAGCCGTTAAAGGTGTCGCTGCAGGATCAACAAGCGGGCAACCAGACCCTGCAAGCGTTGTTGCAAGAGCAGCAAACCGGTACCCAGACCTTGCAGGCTCTGGTTCAGGAGCAGCAGGCCGGCACCCAGTCGCTGCTCAGGGGCCAGCAGGCGGGTAGCCAGCAGTTGCAGAAGCTGCAAGAGCTGCAAGCGACCGCAAACCAGGCAGGGCAAGCCCTGCTGCAGGAAGCCCAAGCCAGCAGCAAGGTTCGCCAAGACCTGCTGCAAGCCCAGCAAGCCAGCGGCAAGTCCCTGGCCACCGCGTTGCCAATGCTGCAAGCCTTGAACGGCACCAACGATCAAGTGCTGATGGCGCTGGGCGGGATCGACACCCAATTGCAACAGCATGGCGAGCAGAACCACGCGCAGCTTGAAGACGCCCGTGCTACCCGCCAAGCCATGGAGCACTTGATCGACAGCAACGCGCGCAACCTGGCGGCAATTTCTGGCGCTGCCGAGCAGATGGCCAGCGCGGCGAGCACCATCGGTGAATCGGCCGGTGACCTGCAGCAAGCCATTGCCGACTTCAAGGAAGGTGTCTCCGGTGTGCTGGGGCACCTGAAGCAGGATTTGGGCGAGACCATTGGCCTGATGGGCAGCAGCTTCACCGGCAACATGGAGCAAATGTCTGCCAGCTTGTCTGGCGCCACACAAGGTATCTCCAGTGCAGTGAACAACTTGTCGCAGAGCGTCGGCGAGATCATGGATGACATGAAGTCGTCCAATGAGCGTTCGCTGAAAATGCAGGCCACGGCCCTTAGCACGTTCGAGAGCTCCAGCTACACCTTGCAGGAAAAAGTGCAAGGCATGACGCACCTGGTGGAAGTGCTGCAAGAGCGGATCACCTCGGGGCTCAAGGCGGTTTCCGAAAGCGGCCGGCGCATGGTCGCTCTCGATGGCCGTTACGACGATGTGACGAAACAGGCCGAGCTGGCCGCCAACGAAATCAAGGTTCTGGTCGAGCAGCTCACCGCCATGCAGCAAAGCAGCCCGCTGCAACCTGCCGTGGATGCACTGGCGGCGCGTGTGGAGATGATCGGCCGTAACCTTCATGGTATTCAGCAGCACTTGGAAGCATTGGGCAACCTTGCCGAACGCAGCCAGCAGCACAGTACCGGCACCGAGATCACCCAGTCGTTGCGCCAGATCATCGAGCAGCTTCATGTTCTCGACCGCCCGCAGCCGGTGGTGTTGCAGCAAGAAACGGTCGAGTGAAGGTAACGGGCGATGAAAGACAAACCGAATGAATGGGTGTCCATTGCCGACCTGATGGCTGGGGTAATGGCGGTGGTGATGCTGCTGTTGGTGATGGCGGTGTTGCAGAAGAGCTATTCGGACATCAAGCACCAGCAGGAGCAGGCCCAGAGCAGTGCTAGCCGGCGGCAGAAGGTGGAGCAGTTACTGGGTGCGTTACGCGACTCGCTGAACAGTACTGACGGCGCCAGCTTGGTCGCGCTAGACCTGGGCGCGCAGAAGCTGACGTTGCGTGATGGTGTGTTTGGCCGTGGTAGTGCTTGCATTACTGAGCAGTCGCGGGAAGCGTTCAATAGCATCGAGGTGGCGGTGAAGAAGTTCCTGGGGCAGTTCCAGGGCGCCCAGGTTTACATCGAGGGCCATACCGATAACCTGCCGGTGTTGCGTCCAGTCACCAACTTCGAGGCCAATTGCACGGTCTACGACGACAACTTCACGCTCTCGGCCGCGCGCGCGCGTGAGGCGCGTAAGTTGATTATTGGCAACCTGGATGCGGCCACGGCAAGACGAGTGGTGGTGGCGGGTTATGGAGATTCCCAGCCCATCCCTGGCATTGCGCCGGAGGATGCTCAGCAGCGGCGCATCGAAGTGCGCTGGATCACGCCGGAGCAGGCCAAGCCATAAGTTCTCAATGCCTGTAGGAGCAGGTAAACCAGCCCCTACAGGTATTGCACAGCGTTTGAGTTTTGAGCTGAGGTGCGCGGCTTTTACCCTTCGATACGGGTAAACTCGGCCTCGATAAACTCCCCGCTTTGGCGCCATTGCTGGAACTGTTCACGCAGCGTGTTCTGGCTCTGGATAGCATTGCGCACGTCTTCGGCATTGCTTTGCAATGAGGCATAGTCCGGGAAGAACTGGGCCTCGAAGCTTGGGTTGTCGATAAGGGCCAGCAGTTCTTCACGCTGATCGTTGAAGTTGTTCTCCATCTCGACAAGCGCCAGGCGGAACTGATCTTCACGTTTCTTGCGCTCGTAGCTGTCCCAGGCCTCCAGTGCCAAGCCAGCCACTGACAGAATGCCGTTGAGGTTCTTGGCCAGGTTCACCGCACCCCACGGCTGGAACTTAAGGGTCTTGCCCAGATCCACTCCGAACGTCTTGGCCGCAGTGACGATGCCATCACGGGCTGCCAGGATGCTGCCGTTGTTGATGAACTTGCCCTTGACCACATAGTTCAAACCCTGCTTGCCCAGGTCGATCACCGTGCTGTTGAAGTGGTCGATCTCCGAGTCGAAGCTAAGGCGCATGCGGGAAAGCTCCTGGCTGACACCATTGAGCTGACGATCAAACTCGCTCTTCAGGCGAGCGTTGACCATCACGCCGTCGCGACCTATTTCATGTTCGAAGAACTCTTGGAAGGTTTCCTGGGTCAGGCCCTTGGTGCGCAGGATAAGCCCAGCAAAATAACGCGCAACGAACTCGCGCAAGCCTGCGCGTACTTCCCTCATTTGCCCCTCGGCACCACTGAGTTGGCGAGTGAGGGCACGGTTGACTCCACTCAAGCGCTCCACTTCATCACCCAGGCGCTGGTCGTTCTCCACTGCTACAGGCAACTCCTTGTGTAGCACATCGAGGATGACGCTCTTGCGCGCTTGCTCGACGATTTTCGCCGGCCCGCCACTGGCCTGGATCTTCCCGGCAGTGGCCTGCTGCAGGTTGCCGATATGCGACAGTGCCTTGAACTTGGTCAGGCGTTCGAGCCAGTAGTCGGTGCCCATGTCGAACGGATTGGCGGCGACCGCAACAATGCTCAGGGCCGCTACTTCCGCATCGGTAGCGGCGATGCTCTCGCGCAGGCGGGCTTCGACGTTGCTGCGTTTTACCTGCAAGTGCTGGGCGTAGCTGTCTTCATCTTCAACATCGGCCACATCGTCGAAGCGGCTGAGCACGAACACCGTGCGCGGCAGCAGGTCGAGGGTGCGGAACAGCCAGTTTAGGTCGTCCTTGTGGCTGTCCTTGATAGGGTTGGTGGAGTTCATCACATACAGCACCAAGTGCGCTTCGCTGACGTACTTGCGGGTGATGTCCTTGTACTTCTCCATGGCATCGATGTCGGCGTTGTACTGCTCTTTGAAACCGAACAGCCCGGGGGTGTCGATAAGCACGAAGTTGTTGTCTACGTCGTAGACCTTCACTTCGTTGGACGACTCCTGCTGACTGATATTCATGCTGGCTTTGTCCAGGCGCTCCATCCACGCGGCGGCGATGGACGTCTTGCCTTCGGAGAAGCCGCCGATCAGGGCGATCTTGAGCTTTTCGGTGGCCAGGTTCTGGCTGGCGTGTTCGAGTTTGCTCAACAGGCTGGGGTCAATATTGACGCCCAGCGCGGCACCTTGTTTGAGAAACGCCTGCAGCTTGCCCAGCAGTGCCAGCGCGTGGTTGTTCTGGTGTTGAAAGCTTTCAAGAGTCGAATGCATTTTGCAGTTCCTTATGCGTTGAAGTTGCTGGCAAGGTCGTTCAGGCCGCGGTGCGCGGCTGCGAGCTTGCGGTGGATGTGCGTGGCCTGGCGGGCGGGTAGATGCAGGACGCTGTCAATGTGCTCGATCTTTTCTTCCAGCGGCGGCAGCGCTTGCTTGAGGGTTTTCTGGAAACCTTCGCGGATGGCCTCGCAGGCTTGATCGAGGTTCTTGTCGGTGGCCTTGCGTTGTTGGCCTTTCTTGTAGTCGTCGTCAAAGAAGCCCCACACCGACTTGAGCACCCCAATAAGTAGCGTGGCCACGCCAATGCTCATCAACACCCAGCCTACCGGGTTCCAGAACAACGCCACGCCACCGGCCAGGCTGGCGAGCAGACCCACTACGTTGATGCCATTGTCGATGTTCACATTCAGGTTGAAGTCGCTGGCCAAGCGGGTCTTGCCGATTTTCGAGTAGCCGTCGAGCAGATCTTTGGCATGAGCTTCGAAGCGCTGCACGATATCGCTGACCTGGTTCTGGAACCGCTCGACTTGCTTATCTAACACCGCAGGCAATTTTTCTTGCAGGGCGGCTTGCTCACTCTCGAATACCTGTTCGAGCGTGGATTTGAATTCATCGTTGCTGATGTTGCTTCCAATACGTTCGTACACGCGGTTGCGCACGCTCTCTTCGAATTGGCCGATAGCCTTCTCGCCCTCGTTGGCGAGTCGGCTGTTGAGCGATTTGAAGGCGATCTGCAATTGGTCGCAAGCGCTCTCGGCCTCTTCTTTGAGCTTCTTGGCCAATGGCGCGAACTGTTTGCGCTGGATAACCGCAATTTCCTCGCACACGTGGGTGACGGCCAACTGCACCTTGTTCATATTCGAAAGGCGGATCTTGGCCTTCACGTCGGTCACCAGGTCATGGGTGAGGTGCCGGTAGAACTGCTTGATGCCGGACTTCGTGAGTAGCTCGTCCGCCGGCATGGCATCGAGGAACTTCTTGCGGCTGGTCGCCGCGGTGGAGCGCGGCACCAGGCATTCGGCAGCGGCGTAGAACGCCGGCAGCGCGCACAGGGTCATGCTGCGGCGGTAGTGGCCCTTGAGCTGGCCGGCCATGACCTGGTCGAGGTTGTCCAGGCTGGTTTGTTCATCGGCGCTTACCAGGCTTGGTTTGTCGAGGGCGATAGGGTTGGTGATGCGCTTGTTGTATAGCGTCCATACTTCCGTCTGCGCATCCAGTTGCGCCTTGATCTTCTCCAGCGTGCCAGGTCGCCCGGCGTCGCCTGTCTGCGGCGGCGCTGCTTTGGAGGTGACGTAGAACACCGCGTGGGCACGCTTTACCGCCTTATTGATCTGCTCGCAGACCTTGCTTTCATCGCCCTCGATACCGGGTACATCGAGCAGTTGGAACTGCTGCCCAGCGCTCTCGAAGGTGTACGCCTGGGTTTCACGAGTGAAGTCGGCACGGCCATCGCCGATGATGCGGCCGTCTTCGACAGCGGCCAACTGCTGCAGGCTGTCGAGCGTCGTGGCATAGCGCTGGCTTTGCTTGCCGAGCTGGTCCTGCAATTGTTCCTGTTGCTGGCGCAAAGTGTTTAGCTCGGCCTCACGCTGCACCGGCAGTACCGAGGCACCGGCCTGCAACTGCACAAGGGCGATTTCTTCGGGCAGCTTGCGCAACAGGTTGAGGATGCGCTGGAACAGGTTTGCGTTGTGTTTCTGTTCTTCGATACGTGTGCGCAGCGCCTCTTCCTGCAACTGTTGCTCGACCTGGCGTTGGTCGTGGCGGGCGTTGGCGGCGAGCACCTCAGCCTTGGCCTGGGCCAAGCGCGAGGTCAACGAGGCGATTTCCCCTTCCATTGCCTGTAGTGCTGCTTCACTCAGGCCTGACTTCTGTTGCAGGTCGAGGAAGCGCTGGCGCTGGGCCTGCTTGGTGCTTTCCTTGAGCAGGATGCGCAAGGTTTCGATGAGGGTCGACTTGCCCGCGTTGGTTTCGCCGTAGAAAGCCACGGTGAAGGTCTTGTGCTCAGCGTTTTCCTTCAGCTCGAGGATGGCCTTGGTCAGGGCCTGCTCGATCTCCTTGAGCTTGTTTTGGGCATCCGCCTGGGCAGAGGCGAGGCTGGCGTCGTCAGCGTTTCGGCCCAGGGCGCTGAGCAGCGCGCCGACATGTTCGATGAGCTTGAGGTAGAGACCTTCGGGGAGGTCTTCGGGTGCAGTCATGGTGTCTTCCTATCTGACGTTGGTTGCGCTTGGTGCGGTGGGTGTCTCAGCGCTGCTTAAACCCGCGCTCGCTCCCCCAGTGAACCCGCGCAAAAAACACCACAGCCACGGCGGGTACCAAAGCCGAGTAGCCGGGTTTCAGCGCGGTCTTGAAATTAGTCATCCAGCGGCCGGCTATATGCGTGCCCAGTAGCTCGGGCAACGCCGACAGCATTTTCCAGCTCGCTAGTTGCGTGATATTGAGGGTCCCGCCGGTGACTGCTAGCGTTTGGGAGGTTTCAACCTCTGGAGCAGAGGTTGGAGCCTTGGCGTAGGAGGCCAGGGTCAAGCGCTCAGCCAGTGCGTCGACATGGCTGAAATAGGTGTCCGCAGGCATGGCCTTCACTGCGGCAATTGGCGAACTGCTGAAGGGATGACCTTCCGGGAACGCGTTGTCGAACACTTGCCGAACCAACAGCGCCTCTAACTCCACGACGGCGCCGCAACGTTGTCGGTCATTGCCCAGGTCGAAGTGCTCCACCAGCATGTCCAGCAGCGCGGGGTAGGCAATACCCCGACCCCGCACGAAATTCACCATGCAGTGGCCACCCAGGTGCTGCATTTCCCGGACGAAGGAGTGCAGCGGCTGTTGCTCATCAATGCTGGTCCAACTGCTGGTTTTGAGGTGTTTGATGCCTTGGGCCAGTACCTCTCGCGGGACGCCCTGGAGCAGGCCATACAGCAGGACGTCGTTGAGCACCGGGTCTTGCAACTGAGGCTGGCCGAGTTGTTGGCCGTTGAAGCCGGCAAACCGCGTGCGCATGAGTACGTCATGCAGTTTCGGCCAGTAATCCAGGTGGCCGAATTTGGTCATTTCAACGTTGTAGAAGGGCTTAACTTGATGCCGTCCTAGGCACTTTTCATCGGCATTGAGCAGCAACACACCGTCTGACTTGGAGTAGGCGTTAATTACACGTTTCGCGGTGTCGTTCAACATCTGTGCTTCGTCCGCCGACACTTCTACAGCAGCAGCCATCAACAGCACGTCATTAATGACCAGGTCGCACGCATCGCGGTTTTGGGCCAGTTTGCATAGCGCGCTGACCACCACTCGTCCGCCCAAAGAGTGGCCGACAAGGTTTACGTGGGTGACGTAGGGGTAGTGTTCTAGCAGGTACTCCCCCAGCTCATCGAGCAGGGCTTCGCCAACGAGATTCGCGCGTTTGCGGGACATCGCGAAATGCACGGCTCTGTCCCCGGCAAACGCTGCCAGGGTTGCTGCGGGGTGCAGGCGTGAGGCGCCGAAGATGACATTGCGCGAAAGCTTGCCGATCGAACCGAAGTGGCTGGATTCCCAAAACGCCAGCAGGTTGATATCGGTATTCAAGGTCTGCGGAATCTGGCTGACTAGCAGTGTCCGGTCGGTGAAGTTGTGGCCCGCGGAGTAACCGTGGATAAACACGTTGGCGGTTGTGGCAGTGCTATTGAAGGCTTTGGTGGTGAAACTGAAGTGCTGGTGTTTCAAGGGCGAGAGCTCCGGGCGAGGGCGCGATCTACAGGGGTTTAGCATGTCAGGCTAGGTGGCAGACTGCCAGCCTGCTGGCGCAATCACGCCGTTGATCTCGCTTGACGTTTCTGCTGTCTCAGGTGGCACCCCAAGCAGAAAAAATTAGGTTCGACGAGGGATTCTAGAGTCTTAGTCATGCAATAGTGGCATTATGCCCCTTCAGTCATGCGGCGTCCGCTTGGTGATGGATCTCGCGGCTTTCTGCGGTCATCCCAACGTTTGCAATCGTGGCAAACCAGCTCGTTACACCCATCCAAGGTCCCGCTCAAGGAATGAAGGCAATGATCTAGAAATCGGTGGCGGAGCTCGCGTTCGTCAACAGTAAATCGCCCTTACCCACAGTCGAGGTCGATTCGCAGTCCATCGAGGACGCAGGTTTCAGTATCTACCGCACGGTTATGCAGGTACTCACCCAATTGGCTGAGCAGGACGCCTCACTGCGGGCGACTCTCTATATGTACGGTACTGTCAGCGTCAATTTCCGCGAGCCGTGCTGGTCTGAGTTTTTGCTGGTCGCAGGCCCAGAGAAAGTGCTGCGTGCCTTGGGGGCTGGCTTTGAACATCTGCCGGCCGTGAAGTCGCGATTCAGTGATTACGTTCCGTCTTCCGCAGCCCTGCGCACCTTCCATGTCCAGGATGGCTTAGTGTGGGAACAAGAGGATGCCAGCACATGGTACTCCCATGCCCAGGCGCTGGCTGACCTGACCGCTGAAGTCGACGAGGCTGAAGAGGCCGACGACGATGGCGAGCTGATCGAGGAGGAGGAAGCGGAAGAGGCCTGGGATACCGAGGACCTGGAGGCTTCGGATGACCTGGAAGAAGACTCGACGGTCGTTATCGGAAACCGGAAGGCGGCTCGCTATCGGGGCGCGCGCTCGGATGCGAAAGTGAGCACAATCCGGGCAAGGATCGAAGAAGTATTCGGGTTGCCGGAAGTTTCTGTCGCACTCTGTGGCCCAGACGGCCGCGCCTTGCGAGGAAACGCGCTGGTCAGGACGCTGCGTAACCGTTGGGACGAAAATTGATCCGGGAAATTCTACCCGTCAAGCCGAGTTCGCTTGTACGGGTCAGTACTCTGTCTTTCGCAGAATTACTCAATGCAAGCGATTGCCGTTGGCATTGGACAGCTATCAGCGTGGTTTCGTCTGGGGGCCAGACAAGCTGACGCAACTGGTCAATGACCTAGCAACATATGCAGCACAGGCGGATACAACCCTGCCTTACTACATGGGTGGTGTACTACTGCATCGCCACGCAAGCCAGTCGAAGCGGTTCATCATCGATGGTCAGCAGCGCATCACCGCGCTGTCGCTGTTGTACCACCGCTCTACCGGCAAGCTGCCAGTGGGGCAGGCACTCAGCTATTCGGGACAATCCGCGCGACATATTGCTGAAGGGTTGCAGGCATTGAAGCAAATGGAGGCGATTGCGCCGCAGATCATCCAAAGGCTGCGACTGACAGTGATCGAAGTGGACAGCACTGACCTCGCTTTCACCTTCTTCGACACCCAGAACAACCGCGGGGTGCGCTTGGAGGCCACTGACCTGCTCAAGGCCTATCACTGCGTGCGATCGACTATGCGCAAGGGAAGACCGAACTCAAGGCAGCACTTCAGCGACACTGTGCAGAGCGTTGGGAGAGCTTGCAACGCCACCCTGCGGTGCTAAGCCCAGGTCAGGGCTTCGCCCCTAACTTATTCAATCGTTTTCTCTGGCGTGCACGGCGTTGGCGCGGATCGCACACGCCGGCGGGGAAGCACGAACCGCTCCTGGCAGAATTCCAGCGCGACACTTGGCCCCATGCCGCCGACAGCCGTAGCCGTATTGACAGCGTGCCGCTCTATGCGACCCGGCACAATCGGCTAGCGTCCTGCATGACGCTGGCGGGAGATGTTGATTATGTGCTGCAGGGTAGCCAGCTGCGAGTCGGGCAAAATCCTGCAAGCCTGCCTATGGAGACGGGAATAAATACTCATGGCGACCTTCCTGGCAAGTCTTCAAGTACGTTTCGAGCCACAGCGATTTACCCGGGTGCTCTGGCATGAGCAGCATCGTGAACATGACGCATGAATCGCCCCTGGTTTCGTAGACACCTCCAAGCCTCATAATGAGGCCCAAATAG
>OLII01000446.1_pt1 | contig 15669 bp, 9 predicted proteins | sample 1609481 | NCBI WGS metagenome assembly OLII01 (sample SAMN05416859, study PRJEB24817) | seawater metagenome | isolation source: Sea water | place: Canada:Atlantic | collected 2013-11 | reverse complement strand
GAGATCTAGTACGGTCTCGTGGGCTCGGAGATGTGTATAAGAGACAGGCTTTACAGGTACTGTAATATTTTCTTACTTATTTTAGATGTTTGTATACAGTATACATCTGTAGTATCTTTTACTTCACTATTTTACATCGTTAATTAAAAGGTTAAGCATGAACTTCAAACCTGCATTACTTTCACTGGCCGTTTCCAGTGTTCTTCTTTCTGGTTGTAACGCAACAGCAGATAAGGCAGCTACTCAATCAAACACCTCTTCTTCAGAGTTAACCTTGGCGCAAGGCTCTTTGATTCCTTTTGCCAGTGAAATACCGCATCCTTCACAAATGCGTGTTGATGTTACTGCTAGCGGTCGAGTAACCACGTTAAATAGTGTTGAAGTGGTAAAAGTGGGGAAAAACATTCCTTACACCTACAGCTCTGGCAGAGTAAATAATACCCCGGGGTTTGATTGGTACGTGAGTAAGCATTTCGCACTAAAGAGTAACAGGCCAGAAGAGCAAGTTATCTTGTATATGGAGTTATTAGAAAGCTCTTTCCCGCACTACATTGAATTATTTGGTATGACACCGCCTGATTTAGAAAATAAACGTATGGCGGCGGTTTATGGTTCAAGCAAAAGAGAAACTAAAATATTTGTTACCGATGATAATCTAACCCGAGGCATTAGCGCGGGCGGCGAAGCAATGTTTTATAACTTGGTGGGCTACAGCTTTCCAAGTGCTCGCGAGCAACATCAACGCTACATTGTGGTACATGAGCAAGGTCATGTATTTCAAATGGCGTTAATGGATTATCCGGGCTGGTTACCGACTTGGTTTACGGAAGGCACGGCTGATGCCTTAGCACATCACTATTATGATCCACAGAAAAAACAGTTAAAAGTCATGGTGCTTGATAGAGCTTCACCCATGGATTATATGCGTTTAGGGTTAAAGCAATATGAAGCGTTAAATAGCCCAAGTATTCAAGATATGACCAACAATCCTAAGTTATATCGCGGCATTAACTTCTTTATTGTGCACTTTATGTTGGACGATCCAGACAGATCCCATAAATTTAAAGCTTACCGTGATGAAATGGCGGCAAAACGTCAATCAGATTACGGCAGTGGTAAAGAGCTTTCTCATCAGTTAATGATGGATATCTTTGGCGATTGGGACAAGGTTGAAGCCGAATTTGCACAGTACATTGCCAGCATTGATAAAACCTTTAATACCGCTGCCGGCCCTTGGGAGCAAGACGGCAATAAATTATGGGTACGCGTGCTAAACAACAGTTACGAGCACGGCTCACCGCGTATGGATGTTTATTTAAAACCGGGTGAAAAGCCAAGTTACAGTGCTTTTAAGTTTGACCAACCTTTGCCAGAAATGTCGTCATTAATCACTAAACCTGCCCGTGGTGTTGATAATCCAACCCTAGCGTTAGAAATTGATTACTTAGCCGATCATTTACACCGTGGACATGCCGGTATTGGTTTGGGCTTAAAAGTTAGCGATGAAAACCTCAAAAGAAAACAAGCCGATAAAAAAGTAGGCACCTTTAAGCAAAAATCTTATAAGCCTGACGAAGATGAGCTACTGCAAGTTAAAATCGTCAAAGGCAATACCATTGTGGTGAGAGCAAGTTCATTAGGTGGCGATGATACCCGATATGCTATTCCAGCAGAGATGATTAGCGATTTAACCGCGCAAGCCAAGCCTAAGTTAGGTTTGTCTGTCACTATTAATGGCGATCATTTAGCCATTGTCCTTAAATCGAAAGCTAGCCAATACCAAGTTGAATTTGCTATTTCAGCAGATGTACGCAAGAAGTTGCTTGAGCGAGATACGGCAATTCTTGCAGAAAATGCTGAGCACAGACTAACCGCGTTTTTTGATGATGGCCGAGACTTAAATCCTGTACCGCGTGACTTATCCGCTAACCTAGAAGTTAACCCGTGGGCAAACCCAGCAGATCGCTCAATTAGTCGTTTATTTAGAGCCATGTGGCGACTAGGTGATAAAGCGCCAAACGAATTATCTGCTATGTATGACTTTATGATTGCAGCAACACCGAAAGATCGTAAAACCCAGCTCGCGTCATTGGATAAACTCAATCAAGCAACTCCTGACTTAGTTCAAGCCATTGTTAATTCAGGCGCAGCGCAAGATAAGATTAATCATGCGTTAAAAGAGCTTTCTGGTTTACATCTGCGTTTAGAATGGCGACAAGCGCAAGATAATGGCGAGCAAGTGGTATCTGCAGTACTTCGTAACCAAGGTTTTGGCGTAGCTAAGGCTGACTTAACCCTTACCCAAGGCAGCAAAAAACTGAAAAAAACCATGAGTATTGCAAGTGGTGATAAAGACATGCAAAACCTAACCACTACCTTAGCAACGCGCAGCAGTAAAGAAGATATCACAGCACAAGCTGTGGTGCAGTGGCAAGGTCAAGCAATTACCTTAACCGATACTCAAGGCGCACGTGTATACCCTTGGTCTTCAATGGCGATTGTTGACGAAGCGAAAGCGACGGGTAACGAAGTCACAATCACCAGTGAGTTTAGAGGACCACATGCCGGCGACACCAAAGGTAAAATTATGGTACAAGCCTATCCTTCAGATATTTATGAAAATTCTTATTATGAAGAGGAAATCACCATGTCACCTTATGAAGTTCGCCAGTTCAGTAACAAGTTTACCCTGAAGCCTCTGGCGACCCGTAAGCCGACTGCGGTTGATGTTACTTTTGAGTTAGTCATAGATGGTGAGCCGGTATTAATTACTGAGCGCTCTGAGCTGAACTAAGCGTTCAAGAATAAAAGCCTTTAAAATTAAACGGGTCAATTCATGGCCCGTTTGTTTTTTACTCTATTAATTGCTAACTATTTAACATTTACCATTTAGATTCTGACCCCCATTTAAAGAAGGGAAGCTATTGCTTCCCTTCTAGTTTATTCGAGTTTAAAGAAAAAAATTACTTCTCAATTTTACTCATATCGCCAGCTTTAATGATGGCAAAATCTTCAACAGATAAATATTTACGCATCACTTTGTTGATATCAGCCGCAGACAATTTTTCAATTTGCTGCTCATACTTCTTACCAAACTGCATCGTACGGTCTAACAGTAAGTTACTGTTTAACGTACCTGCTAATTCACGGTCTTGTGAGCGACTAACTTTACGTCCTTGCAATAAACCAGATTTAGCTGCAACCACTTCTTCGTCAGTAAAACCGTCTTTTAATAAACGTGCAATTTCTTCTTTAAAGCCAACTTCAACTTTTGCTAAGTTTTGTGGTGCACAAATCGCATATGCTCCCCAAGCCGCGCGCTCATCAAAGTCACTAATACGGATAAATGAACCTGCACCGTAGCTTAAGCCGTCTTTTTGACGTAAACGTGTTGCTAAACGGCTATTTAAGAAACCACCACCTAACATATAGTTACCAATGGTTAATGCAGGAGCATCGGTGTGGTTTTGACCAACAGGAACACTCATTGAAGCAACAAATGTGGCATTCTCTTTGTCAGGTGTATTAAAGTCCATCGCTTTGTTAGAAAGCTTCTGGTAAAGCGTCTCAACTCGTTTATAAGAGTTTGAACTCTGCCAATTAGCAGTGATTTCTGTTAAAACTTGAGTCGTTTGCGCTTTATCAAAATCACCAACAACAGTAATTTGCATGCTGTTAGAACCATAAAAATCCTTATGGAAACGTTTAACATCTGCTAAGGCGGTTGCATTTAATGCTACTAAGTCTTCTTCAAAAGTACCTGTGTAGTTAGGATGCCCTTTAGGAAATGGACTTTGGTGACGAGAGAACGCACGAAATGCAATCGCTTGTGGATCTTGTAGCTGTTGTTCAATAGCTACTTTTGTTTCGCTTTTGTATAGATCAAATTCTTTTTCATCTAAAGCTGGTTTTTGTAAGACTTCGGCCACAAGCTTTAACGTGTCATTTAAGTTTTTACGGTTAGTATTAACGGTAACAAATGCACCTGTATTATCACCACCAATATTCACTTGTGCTTCTAGCTTATCAAACGCTTCTGTTAATTGTTCACGGGTATAGTTTTCAGTACCACGCATCAACATAGCACCTGTTGCATTACCAACAGCACTTAAACCTTGCAGTGATAATAAGTTACCCATTTGGACTGATATTCTGACAACAACAGATTCTCCACGGGTTTTCTTAGGCAATAATGCTACTTTAACACCAGTATCTAATTTACTAACACCTGTACGTGCATCGATATTGTCATGAGAAGGATCAAACGCTTCACCTTGAGCGACTTGTTCACGACCTTTATAGTCTTTAACCATATCAGACACACTTTCCACTTGTGGAATTTCAGCGCGTTCAGGCTTTTCAGCTGGAATAAATTTACCTAAGGTTCTGTTGTTACGTGTAATGTAGCTTTTAGCAACACGGTTTACGTCTTCAGCCGTTACTTGCTCAACACGGTCACGGTTTAAGAACACTAAACGCCAGTCGCCCATACCTAACCATTCACTTAATTCCATCGCAATACGCTCTGATGAATTAAACGCTAATTTGGTATTTTTTAATAAGGTACGTTTTGCTTTTTCTACTTCTTCAGCAGTAATAGGAGTTTTAGCAATATTTTCTAAAGTAGCAATTAACGCTTCTTCCGTTTTCGCTAAGTCACCGGCTTTATCCACCTGTGCCATAAAGATAGCAACACCTGGTTCAGCCCACTGGAAGTTAAAACCAAAAGCATTACTGGCTAATTTATTTTCAACTAATGATTTATGTAAACGACCCGTTCCTTGCGCAGAAAGTACTTCGTTTAATACATCAATTGCAGCAAAATCAGGATGTGAACCTGCAGGTACGTGATAAATAGAGCCGATCATCTGTGCATCACCCACACGGCGAACGGTCACTTCACGCTCACCATCTTGCGCAGGTTCCGCTGTATATAATGGGCTAATTACACGCTCAGGTTTAGCAATTTGACCAAAGGTCGCGTTGATTTTTTTCAACATAACATCTGCATCAAACTTACCTGCTACAGTTAAAGTCGCGTTGTCTGGCTGGTAATATTTTTTATAAAACGCTTTTAAGCGATCAATTGGTACATTCTCTAAATCGGCACGAGAGCCAATCGTAGATTTACCATAGTTGTGCCACTCATACGAAGCAGCAAGCATACGCTGTAAAGTAATGCGGAAAGGGTTATTTTCACCACGTTCAAATTCATTACGTACAACCGTCATTTCGCTATCAAGATCTTTTTTTGCAATAAAAGAATTGACCATACGATCAGATTCCATGCTCAATGCCCAATCAATATTCTCTTCTGTGGCTGCAAACGTTTCAAAATAGTTTGTACGATCTGTCCATGTAGTGCCGTTAGGGCGAGCACCATGCGAACTTAACTCAGCAGGAATATCTTTATGCTTTGGCGTGCCTTTAAACACTAAATGCTCAAGTAAATGCGCCATGCCGGTTTCACCGTAATTCTCATGCTTAGAGCCAACATGGTAAGTCACGTTAACTGTAACAGTTTCTTTCGTTTGATCAGGGAATAATAAAACTTGTAAACCATTGTCTAAACGGTATTCGCTAATACCTTCAACTTCGGTGATTTCTTTTAGTTCTTGTGCAAACGCCATTGAGCTTAATGACGTAATGCTAATTGAAGCAGCTATCGCAATTGTGCTTGGCTTAAACCATTTTGTTAGCATGAATTTTCCTCATAATTGGTAAGGCTTTTACCTTACCAGAGTGTTAAAAGCTTGTTAATGAATTCAAGTTATATTTATTAAGTGCGCTGTAAACTTAAATTGTTAGCTTTTGTTTACTAATTAAAGATAAGCTTTTATGCTAAAAGCCAACACTTAATATTTTCATAACCTCATGTCGTAACGCTTAGTCTCCTTCAATACAAATTTATTACAAACTTTAATGAATTGGTTTACTAATGCGTCTGAACTTGATCTTTGAGCGGGCCAAACATTCGTTACCCTTATACAAAAAGCTGGTTTAGTGAATATATTTAAATTAGTCAATGACCCCTTATGCATTAGTTGATGATGAGCAACTAATCGCTTTCGGTCAATTTTACAACAGGTTAAGTTGTTGAGATTAAAGTGTATTGAGTTTTTCGCCGAAGGTGTGAGGTCGAGGTGTCGCTAAAATATTGATTAATTAGTTAATGTATTAAGGGCAAAGAACATTAGCCCTTAGCCATATTCGTTATTTGTTATGGAAGAGAATAAATAATCCATTCATTTTTAAAAAATTTAGCTTTTACTTTTACTCAATATTCTGAAGAAATTTCATTAAAAGAATGTTTGTATATGATTAGAAAATAATAAGAAGAAATAAAAGATAAGAAAAGCAGTAGCCGCTAATCATTAGTAAAATTACTAGAGGCAGAGTTTGTGTGGTGCCTCAAACTATGATCCTTATCCCTACTCTTACTTCTTGCGAAAGCGAGCACAAAAAAGGGAGGATAAATATCCTCCCTTTTTACTATTCATCTTTTTAATCGTGCTTGTGCAAGCTATTGATTAAAAACGACCTGTAAGGCCAATAGTAATTGCATCGTCATTGTCTAATGAAATGTATCCAACACGTGCTGAAATAGCAGGCGTGAAGAAGTGCTGAGCATTAATACCGAAGTTATAACCTTCTTCAGTTGAAACGTCTAAACCAACACTTGATTGTGCAGTCCAGTAGTAGTCGGCTGCAGCTCTAAGGTCACTATCAAGGTTTAGGTATTTAGCTTCAAAGTTGATGAATTGACCATCAGCTAATTTAGCAATGTACTTAGTACTTAGCTCTAAAGAGTCAGAGAAATCTTCATCAGAGCCAGATACCGACACTAACCAGTCTTTTGCGAAGAAGTAACCTACTTCACCAGAAAAGCTAGTATCGCTTGAGCCATAATCCGCATCTGAGTAAGTAACATCTAAACCGAAAACGAAGTCGTTATAGAAGTAGTCACCGCCAACATTTAACGAGTAAGCATCGCCATCAAAATCGATGTAGCTTACCGAAGCGTTATTGTTTCTACCCATAAAGGCAGCTTCTGCCCATGCAGTATTTTGTGTGGTTACTTGATCAAAGTAATAAGTACCTTGAAGGCCAATTACGTTGTAACTATCAACTGTTAAGAAGTCGGCATCTACTTGTGCATTGTAAGTGTTTGCCATTACAGAAGAAGAAAGTAAAGATAAGCCAAGTAATAGTGCAGATTTTTTCATAATATAAGTCCTTTATATTGTTTAAGGGAATTTCCTAAGGGAAAAATAGCGCTAACAAGAGGTTAAGGTATTTAGGAATATCAGTAACTTAAATGTTAGCTGCTAATTGCCGCGCACTATAAATGTAAATTTTATGTAAATCAAGAGTTGATGTGTAACAAGAAAGGAATAAATAGAAATAAATAGGGTCAGAATTTAATTTTACTCTGACCCTATTTTCGGGATTAAAACGCTCTTACTTCAACGATGTTGCTATTAAATTCAAACATATTGATTTTCCCACATTCCGCAAAATGGTTGTTTGTGCTGTAAGTGGTGTTATTTTGTGAAATATCACCTTCCCAACCTTGGCCATTTTTAACGAAAGCTTTCACTTCAAATTTGTTATTCACGGCTTTACTACAATCCATGTTTACATCAAGCATCCAATAATGCTGACCCCAAAGGTTTAGCGGCTCTTCGCCAAAGCCGTCGATGGCTGTTGTGCGTAAAGCGCCCCAGCTTGCAAGCCAAGCGTTTGTTGTCCAATCTAAAGGTGTTCCTTCAGCATCAGTACTTTGGTTTACTTCAGCGCCATACCAATCTAAGTAACTTTCGTTATTTTTCCATGGGGTTGTTGTGGCGTTGCGTAAATTGTTATGGCTAATTGGCATTGCACAATCAAAATTACTTCCAAGACAGTTTCTACCCAGTTGTGTATTGGCATAGTTGTGATCAATACCACCACGAATAAACATGTCTTGTCCGCTACTTGTTTGTGCTTTTATAAATATTATCGTACGTTGCCAATCTACCGGGGTAATATCGCCGCCTGCTACTTTGGCGTTTTTATGTATGGCAAAAGCATCCCACGGTGCAATATTAGCACTAATGGTGCCGTCATTATTCACGGTTATTGTTTCGCCATTACACGATTTACCATCAGTAGATAATTGAGATTTAAGCACATTACAATAGGTACCTGGTGCCATTTGCGTGCTTAAGGTGGTCGTTAAGTTACTATCTTCTCTGTTGATAGCGACATAACCTGAGCTTCCTCGACCAAAGGCGATTTGATTATTACCATTGTCCCACCAATCAGTGGTATTCCAGTTATCAGTGGTGTTGTTTCTAAAGTCAACGCCACCTGAAATGTAAGACCAACGGTGTTCACATTGCCAGTCACTTTCAAAACAAGCTAGGTTACCGTTGTTATGCACTGGTGTGCTAGGTGCGCCTCTATCGGTATCGTGATGAAAATCATAACTAGACATTACTTTTGGGTAACCGTACGGGTAGGCCAACATAAAGACATTGGCTAAATCATACAAGCGACCATCTTCGAAGGTGATGACATTGCCACCGCCGCCATGACCACGTTGATTATCGTGATTATCGACAAAAACTACCGCTGAGCTGCTAGGCATCAAGCCCCAAGCCTCACCAAAGTTACTTAACCAGGCTAGTTTGCCATTGTTAAAGGTATTGCCTAGCTGGGTTGTATATTTAAATTCGGTGACAAGCCCAACCCCTGTGTATTCTGAGGCGCTTATCGCTTCTCCACCTTGATCTATCACTTCTTGAAAAACAAGTGGTGAACTATTTACCTTTGATAACACGCCTTGTATATCTTCTACGGCCATATGCTTTGATGCGTCAAAGCGAAAGCCAGCTACGCCGATGTTAGTCAAATCATTTAGGTAACCGGCTAAGGTTTCTTGAACATAAGGTGAGCTAGTATTTAAGTCAGCCAAGCCAACGAGTTCGCAATTTTGTACCTGCCAACGATTGCTGTAGTTACTAATCGCACAGGTGCCATGGAAGTCTTGAGGTCCGTAATTCGGGAAGCTCTTGTTACCATAAGTGCTGCCGGCGTTACCTGTACCGCTACCACTTGCCATATGATTAATAACTGCATCGACATAAATATCTACACCGACAGCTTTACAGCGATTGACCATATCAATAAATTGCGCGCGGTTACCACCTCTACTTTCTAATTGATAACTCACTGGTTGATAGCGAGTCCACCATTGAGACCCTTGGATATGCTCATTTGGCGGCGACACCTGAACAGCGGCATAACCTTTTGGTCCTAAATATTCTTCACACTCTTGGGCAATATCTTGCCAACTCCATTCAAAAAGATGAACAAAGGTGGTGGGCTCTGCTTTGGTATGCATTGGTAGTGCAGCCAAGATGGGTAATACCAAAGCTAAGCTTGAGTTTAATAAACGTTGTTTCATTGATTTTCCCTTTATTATTTTTTTTAGTGATTTTTACCAATGACGACGAGACTAGTTGTCTAGTTCGTTAATGGTTTGTTAATGATTGCTTAAAATTCAACCGAAGTCATCGAGCTAATGTTTGAATACGTATGCAGATAAAAGCGCTGTGGTTGAAAATAAAGTGAGAAGTTTATAGTTGTCAGGCGCTTGCTTATCATTTACCCATTGAAGAATTAATGACATTGCAATTGTTTTAAGTTTTTACTCAACTTTTACTCAATTAATACGATTTTCTTCTGTACATCAGTAAAAAACAGTGTAAAAATAACAATACAAATCGCGTAATTAAATCTTTACGATTTCTTGTTTTTGTTTTTGGTTGAGCTGTAGCCCTTATTTTGTCGCTGTTATCCTTCCTTGAATATCAATGTTTGAATCTGTTTATTTAGCTAGCGTACACCCAATTAAACTTCCACTTAGTGGATAAATAGATAAATTAAGGAAAAATCATGACCACAACGAGCGAATTAAGCGCAGTGCCTGCAAGTTCAAACGATATTCATGTTAACGCTGAACATGTACTTATTACTCCTGAAGCATTACGCGCTGAATTACCTTTATCTGAAGCAGGCCGTGAGTTTGTAAAACAATCACGTCAAACCATTTCAGATATTATTCATAAACGTGATTCGCGTTTATTGGTTATTTCTGGCCCTTGTTCAGTGCATGATGTTGAAGCCGCTAAAGCTTATGCCCGTGAATTAAAAGCGCTGCATAATAAGCACAAAGGCTCGTTATTCGTTGTGATGCGTGTTTACTTTGAAAAGCCACGTACCACTGTTGGTTGGAAAGGTTTAATCAATGACCCGCATATGGATGGTTCATTTGATGTTGAAACCGGTTTACGTAAAGCGCGTGAATTAATTCTTTACTTAACAGAGTTAGGTTTACCGCTAGCAACTGAAGCGCTTGATCCAATTAGCCCCCAGTACTTAGCTGAGGTATTTAGTTGGTCGGCAATTGGCGCTCGTACTACTGAGTCGCAAACTCACCGTGAAATGGCCAGTGGTTTATCTATGCCAATCGGCTTTAAAAATGGCACAAATGGTAGCTTAGGTGTGGCAGTAAACGCCTTGCAATCCGCTTCTTCTCCACATCACTTTATGGGCATTAACCGTCAAGGTCAGGTAGCGTTAATTCAAACCCGTGGTAACCCAGATGGTCATGTTATTTTACGTGGTGGTGCTGCCCCAAACTACGATGCACAAAGTATTGCAGACTGTGAACAAGCATTGGCAAAACAAGGTATCGAGCCTGGTATTATTGTTGATTGTAGTCATGGCAATTCAAATAAAGATTACACGCGTCAGCCGCTTGTTGCACAAGATGTGGTTGAGCAAATTTGTGCGGGTAACAAATCGATTATAGGCATCATGCTTGAGAGTAATATTAATGCCGGCAATCAAAGCAGTGACTTACCTAAGGAAGAATTAGCGTACGGTGTGTCAGTGACTGATGCTTGTATTGATATGGCAACTACTGAGAAATTACTGAGTGATGCCGATGCAAAATTATCAGCTTGCTTAACTTCTCGTATTGCATAGCCTTATCTTGCACTGCTAAAGTAGCTTTAGTTCAAATAGGCGTGAGTTAAGGCTCACGCTTTTTTATTGTCAGTTAAATGAGTAAGAATAAGATGACAGATTTTGGCGATAGTTTTGATGATAAGCTAACAAGCTTACGTGATGAAATTGACGAAATTGATAGTGACTTGGTTAAATTGCTGCAAAGGCGATTACAAGTTACCAGTAAGGTTGGGGCGTTAAAAAGTGGCGTTGGCAAACCCATTTATGATGCGGAGCGTGAAGCGAGTTTATTTGCTAAAAGGCGCGCGCAAGCAAGTGATGCCGGTTTATCACCGGATTTAATTGAAGATGTATTACGCCGCTTAATGCGTGACTCCTACGTGAGCCAAGATGCCAGTGGTTACCGCTGCGTAAATCCACGTTGTAAAAAAGTTGTTGTTGTTGGCGGTAAAGGCCAATTAGGCTCCGTATTTGTTGATTTGTTTGAACGCTCTGAATATAAAGTTGAGGTGCTTGGGCAACAAGATTGGCCAAATAGCGAAGCGATATTAGCGGATGCCAGTGTGGTGATTGTCGCTGTGCCAATTCGCTTAACCGCTATGGTTATCAACAAGCTAAATAACTTACCTGAAGATTGTATTTTGGCAGATTTAACCAGTATTAAAGAATCGCCATTGTTTGAAATGAAAAAAGCGCACGCTGGTCCTGTGGTTGGTTTACATCCAATGTTTGGTCCTGATGTTACCGGATTAATTAAACAAACCATTATTGAATGTGAGGGAAGATTTCCTGAGCAATACCAATGGCTGTTAGAGCAGTTTCAAGTGTGGGGCGCTAAGATTTACCCCGTTCAGGCGCATGAACATGATCAAGCCATGTCGATGGTGCAAGTGATGCGACATTTTTCTACTATCGCCTATGGTTATCATTTGATGAGTGAAGGCGCTGACATAGAGAAGCTGGTTGATATGAGCTCACCAATTTATCGATTAGAGCTTATTATGGTCGGTCGATTATTCGCCCAAGACCCTGTGCTTTATGCTGATATAATTTTTGCCAACAAAGACAATATTGACATGATGAAGCGCTTTGCTTACCGCTTTTTAGAGTTATTAGAAGATGTCAGTTTAGATGACAAAGATGCTTTTGTTGGTATGTTTAATCATGTCTCAGATTGGTTTGGAGATTATGCTGGCGACTTCTTGGAAGAAAGCAAGTCTATGCTGTTAAAAGCGAATGAATTGAAAAAAACCTAAAATATCTGTCCTACTATCAGTTGGCTAGTAAGGCGCTTGCAGTTTCTACACTGACTAGCCTTGCTAGCAACTTATCGAAAAATCCTCCATTTTCACTTGTCTATTCGCTACAAGCTATGTTGCGAAGTACCATAAATCAACTATAAATATATAGAGTCGTTATATTTGGTTAAAGCGTTAACATTTCACATTAAATGTTTGTAAGCTTGTCGATGGCTAACTCCTTTTGGTGAAAAAGCAGAGATAGTTAATTTATGTTGCATTACTTCAAACTCCCCCTATGTTTTTTATTTTTCTCTATGCCATTACTATGTGTCATTGCAGATGATGACTTGTCCTCGATTGTTATCGTAACAGGCGATTATCCGCCTGCTATTGATGAATCAGCGAGTGATAAAGGTTATGTTTCTCGTTTAGTTGTAGATGCATTTGCTTTAGAAAACATAAAAGTTGAGTTTATCTTTGTTCCTTGGGCACGTGGTCTTCGTATGATTAGACTAGGCAAAGAAGCTTGTGTGATGTATTACGCAAAAACCCCAGATAGAGCTAAATCATTTACCTTTAGTGAACCACTCTTTGAAGAAGAGTGGTTGTTTTTCCATTTAAAAACTACCCCGGTAAAGTGGCAAAAACTGATTGATTTATCGCCATATATATTTGGTGCAACCTTGAGTTATTCTTATAGTGAAGAATTTCATAAATTGGCTGATAAACAAGCGTTGAATGTTCACTGGGTCGCTAGGGATAAGCAAAACTGGCAGATGTTAATGGCAGGCAGAATTGATATTTTTCCTAGCGTAAAAAGCGGTTGGCACCAATTGCGTCAGCTCTATAGTGAAGCAGCAATTAAACAAGTAACTACTCACCCTAAACCTTTAAAGACCCAACTAAATTATTTACTTTTCTCAAAACAACATCCTGATGCTGCTTACTTTAGAAAAAAGTTTAACCAAGGTTTCGCTAAATTGAAAAAATTGCGACCGATCTCTTATTACATTCCTGATAGTGAAGGTAAAAGCTGGCCTGTTGCAGTGGATTAGGCTTAAACATACTTAAGAACATTAACGCTAGGTAGTTATTATGAAAAATTTAATCACGTTCATATCAATTTTAAGCTTTTCTACGCAATGCTACTCTTTTGAAAGTGAAGATTTAGCAAATAAAGTTAAGCAACTTGAAATAGAAATTGAGCAGTTGAAAAGTTCTGTTGCAGTAACGGAGCAGACAGCTGAACAAAAAGCGTCAGGTATTACACTTGGTGGTGCTGTTCGATTTCAATACGTTTATGAAGATTACAACGATGATAACTCTGCTCGTGGAGGAGATTTTGATTTTGATGTATTCCGCCTCGATTTAAACGGTGAAGTTGGCGGGGTGATTTTGTCAGCGCAATATCGTTGGTTTCAATATATGCATGTTATTCATCATGCTTGGGCAGGTTATGATTTTGATAAACAATGGCAGGGGCAAATAGGGGTCACACGAGTGCCTTTTGGTAATTTGGCTTACAACTCTCACAATTATTTCTTTAGTAGTAATTACTATGTTGGTTTAGAAGATGACTATGATGCGGGCATTAAGTTTATTCGAAAAAGTGATAAACATGATTTAAGAATTGCTTTTTTCTTTACCGATGAAATGGGCGGCATAGATGGTTATGTAGATGATAGAACGGATAGATACTCTTATGACATCGTTGGGGTTCGAGCGAGTGATGAAGGTATTTGGGACCAACCTGTTGATGAAGTAGCGGAGCACAATACTTTTAATTTACGTTATGCCTATCAGTTAGACAATATTGAGCTAGGCTTTTCTTGGTTAACTGGCGATATTCGTGATGCGAGTTCATCTGTGGGCGATAGAACCGCTTACGCCGTGCATACCGATGGGCAATTTGGTCGTTGGAATGTAAAGCTGCAATACACCGACTATCAATATGACTTTGATCAGTACTCAAATTCAATTGCTGTTGGCGCTTATAGCTTTTATGACTCAATTCCAAGTGAAGCCAAACTATACACGGTGAATGTCGCCTACTTAAAGCCTGTGAAGTTCGGTCCAATTAGCTCTTTAAATTTTTATAACAATTATAATTTAATGACGGATAAGTCAGGTGACTACAATAACGATACCATAATGAATGTGCTTGGTGTTGCGATAGCTTCAGGCGGACTTTATACCTACGTAGATTTAGTTAGCGCTAAAAATCAGCCTTTTGTTGGCGGAACTATGGCGGGTGATAGTGATGACTGGCAAACCCGTTTTAATATTAATTTGGGTTACTATTTTTAATACATTTCTTCGTAATTTAAATCTCTTTCAATAAGGGCATTAACTAATGAATATTCGAGTGAAAATACAATTAAGTGTATTAGCTGCGGTCGTCATTCCTGGCATTATAATTTCAGTTATTTTAGCTATGTTTGTTACCGAGAAAGCTTATCAGCAGTTTTATGATGTTTCAGAGCGTGAGATAAGGCAAGTTGAAAACGGTATGAAAATCTTCTTTAGAGGCATAGAAGACAATGTGAAATACCTCATTACCCACCCTGAAGTGCTTTCTGCTAGCCAAAACATAACCCGCTACACCAGTAATAATGAAAGTGTACTGATGACCCCCGCAAACAACGGCGGTTTAGAAGCGTCTATCTATGGTATGTTTAAGCGCTTTGGCGATAGTCATGAAAACCTAGCGTATGTTTACTTTGCCAATAGTGAAGGTGGCTATTTGCAATGGCCTGCTGGCAATATTGGGGCTAATTATGATCCAAGACAGAGACCTTTTTATCAAACAGCATTGAAAAAAAAAGGGCAAATCACTCGAACTAGTGCCTATTATTTTGCGTCCGATGATGCGTCTATCATTAGTACCGTTGCTACGGTTAAAGATGCCAATGGTAATGTTATGGGTGTTCAAGGAATGGATGTCAGCTTAAAAGGCTTAACTGAAATCGTTAAAGAAATTAAGTTAGGTGAGCAAGGTTATATCATGCTGTTACAAGATGACGGCACTATACTAGTTGACCCTAAGCACACCAATAATACTTTTAAAAACATTAACTCTTTACCTGAAGATGCCTTTAAAGCGATAGCTAAACTCAATTCAGGGCAGTTAAGTGTTTTGTTAGATGATGTTGATTATGAAGTGAATATCATTACTTCTTCGGCGCTAGGTTGGAAATTTGTTGGCTTGGTGCCTAAAGAAGAAATATTAATGATGAGTAATTCAATTATTTCAAGAATGATGTTAATTGAGATAGTGATGCTGATTATATTTATCGTAGCTTCTTGGCAAGTGGCAAAGCTCATTACAGATCCAATCATTCAGATTAAAGATAACTTAAGGGCTGTCTCTTATACACATCTGACGCTGCCGACGATCTACTCTGTGTAG
>OLII01000444.1_pt1 | contig 15736 bp, 14 predicted proteins | sample 1609481 | NCBI WGS metagenome assembly OLII01 (sample SAMN05416859, study PRJEB24817) | seawater metagenome | isolation source: Sea water | place: Canada:Atlantic | collected 2013-11 | reverse complement strand
GAGATCTAGTACGGTCTCGTGGGCTCGGAGATGTGTATAAGAGACAGGGTCAACGACGTGCCGGTGCTGGCCGCGGCCGACATCAGCATTGCCATGGGCTCGGCCACCGACCTGGCCAAGACCAGCGCCGATGCGGTGCTGTTGTCCAACCGCCTGGAGGCGCTGGTGCAGGCTTTCGGCCTGGCGCGCCGCACGCGCCGGATAATCATCGAGAACCTGCTGTGGGCTGGCCTGTACAATGGCCTCATGCTGCCGTTCGCCGCACTGGGCTGGATCACTCCGATCTGGGCGGCGGTCGGCATGTCGGTCAGTTCGCTGATCGTGGTGCTCAACGCCCTGCGCCTTACGCGCATCCGCGAGCTGCCTGCCACCGCCCCTATCGTCGACGCCGCACACCCCGCGACGGCCTGACCCGGAGACCCCATGCCCGCGCTCTACGTCATGATTCCCGCCGCGCTGCTGATCGTCGCGATCGCCGTGTACATCTTCTTCTGGGCCGTGGACAGCGGCCAGTACGACGACCTCGAAGGCCCGGCCCACAGCATCCTGTTCGACGACCAGGACCCCAAGCACCAGGCCGCCCTGGACCAGGCCGAGCCGCGCAAGCCCGACGACAGCGGCGCCCCGCCCCATGCTTGACCTGTTGCCGCTGCTGAGTTCGGCGCTGATCCTCGGCCTGCTGGGGGGCGGCCACTGCCTGGGCATGTGCGGCGGCCTGATGGGCGCACTCACCCTGGCCATCCCCAAGGCGCAGCGCAGCCGGCGCTTTCAGCTGCTGCTGGCGTACAACCTGGGGCGCATCCTCAGCTATGCCGCTGCCGGCCTGCTGCTGGGCCTGGCCGGCTGGGCGGTGGCCGGCGGCCCGCTGGCCACCGGCATGCGCGTGCTCGCGGCGCTGCTGCTGATCAGCATGGGCCTGTACCTGGCCGGCTGGTGGAGCGGCCTGACCCGCATCGAAAGCCTGGGGCGCGGCCTGTGGCGGCACATACAGCCGGTGGCCAATCGCCTGCTGCCGGTGTCGAGCCTGCCGCGCGCGCTGCTGCTGGGCGCGCTGTGGGGCTGGTTGCCGTGCGGGCTTGTCTACAGCACCCTGCTGTGGGCCGCCAGCCAGGGCAACGCCACCCACAGCGCCCTGCTGATGCTGGCCTTCGGCCTGGGCACCTGGCCGGTGCTGCTGGCCACGGGGCTGGCTGCCGAGCGCACCAGCGCCCTGCTGCGCAAGCGCGGGGTACGCGTGACGGGAGGCCTGCTGGTGATCCTGTTCGGCCTGTGGACCCTGCCGGGGCCGCACCAGCACTGGCTCATGGGGCACTGAACACCCGTTGATACAAATCAACACGCCCTGACACAACGCTCCCTAGACTCCGGACACTGCCGCCATTCCAGGGACTGCCACCATGCTCGACGCCCTCCACTGGGACCCCGACCTTATTCGCCGTTACGATCTGGCGGGCCCGCGCTACACCTCCTACCCGACCGCCGTGCAACTGCACAGCCAGGTCGGCTCGTTCGACCTGTTGCACGCCCTGCGTGACAGCCGCCGCGCCGCGCGCCCGCTGTCGCTGTACGTGCACGTGCCGTTCTGCGCCAACATCTGCTACTACTGCGCCTGCAACAAGGTGATCACCAAGGACCGCGGCCGCGCCCAGCCCTACCTGCAGCGCCTGGAGCAGGAAATCCAGCTGATCGCCTGCCACCTGGACCCGCGCCAGACCGTGGAGCAGTTGCACCTGGGCGGCGGTACACCGACGTTCCTCAGCCACGCCGAACTGCGCCAGCTGATGACGCACCTGCGTCAGCACTTCAACCTGCTGGATGATGATTCGGGCGACTACGGCATCGAGATCGACCCGCGCGAGGCCGACTGGTCGACCATGGGGCTGCTGCGCGAACTGGGCTTCAACCGTGTCAGCCTGGGCGTGCAAGACCTCGACCCGGTGGTGCAACGGGCCATCAACCGCCCGCAAAGCCTGGAGCAGACCCGCGCGATCATCGAGGCCGCGCGCACCCTGCAGTTTCGCTCGATCAACCTCGACCTGATCTACGGCCTGCCCAAGCAGAGTACCGAAGGCTTTGCACGCACCGTCGAGGAAGTGATCAAGCTGCAGCCCGACCGCCTCTCGGTGTTCAACTATGCGCACCTGCCCGAGCGTTTCATGCCCCAGCGGCGCATCGACAGCAGCGACCTGCCGGCGCCTGCGCTGAAACTGGAAATGCTGCACAACACCATCGAGCAGCTGACCGAGGCAGGCTATCGCTACATCGGCATGGACCATTTCGCCCTGCCCGACGACGAACTGGCCATTGCCCAGGAAGAGTCGACCCTGCAGCGCAACTTCCAGGGCTACACCACCCACGGCCACTGCGACCTGATCGGCCTTGGCGTGTCGGCCATCAGCCAGATCGGCGACCTGTACTGCCAGAACAGCAGTGATCTGAACGAATACCAGAACACCCTCGGCGCCTCGCAGTTGCCCACCAGTCGCGGCCTGATCTGCAACGAGGACGACCGCATCCGCCGCGCGGTGATCCAGCAGCTGATCTGCCATTTCGAACTGGAGTTCGAGACCATCGAGCGCGCCTTCACCCTCGATTTTCGCGGTTACTTCAACGCGCAGTGGCCTGCCCTGCTGGGCATGGCCAAGGACGGCCTGATCAGCCTGGATGCCAACGGGATCAAGGTGTTGCCGGCGGGGCGCCTGCTGGTACGCTCGGTATGCATGGTGTTCGATGCCTACCTGGACCTGCACAACCGCCAGCGGTTTTCGCGGGTGATTTGAATCAGCCCATCAACTCGAACACCTTCGCGACCTGATCAAGGCTCAGGTTCTCCTGCTTCATGGCCTTGTTCAGGTTGGCGGTGGCGGTGGTGATTGCCCCCGTCAGCGTGGCGATCTCACCCTGCAGCGATGAGACCTTTTGCCGCATCTGCTCGGGGGTCAGGGAGTTGTCTCGCATGACGGCCTGCATCTGCTGCATCTTTTCAGCCAGTTGCTGCTGCAGCTTGCGGATGGTCTTGAGGGTCTGCTGGATGGTCTGGGGCAGACCGCTTTCCTCGATGTCCTTGTTGCCGCCGCCGCTTTTGGACGCCTGCAGGCCCGCCAGGGACAGGTTGACCCTGACCCCCTCCTTGGCAGGAGCCTCGGCCGGTTGGGCGCTCTGGGCACCATCGACATTGGTCTTGGCGACAGGGGGTTTGAGCTGGGTTGCAGCGCTATTCAGAGGATTTGAATCGATAGAGAGCATGGACAGTCTTTCCTGTTAAGGACACTATTCCAGGTCATCGGCCAAACATCGCCGATCTTGAGCCCAGCACGCACCAAAAGCGCGCACGCTGGCCTGAACCCGGCCGTCTGAGTTACCCTTACGGCTTATGTGTGCTTTCCCCAGAAGGATCGAATGAAAATGTCCGAGCCAGTTAAACTGCGCCCTCACAACCAGGCCCATTGCAAGGATTGCAGCCTGGCGCCCTTGTGCCTGCCTCTTTCGCTGAATCTGGAAGACATGGACGCACTGGACGAAATCGTCAAGCGCGGGCGTCCGTTGAAAAAAGGCGAGTTTCTGTTCCGCCAGGGCGACAACTTCGGCTCGGTTTACGCCGTGCGCTCCGGCGCCCTGAAGACCTTCAGCCTGAGCGACGCGGGCGAGGAGCAGATCACCGGCTTCCACCTGCCCAGCGAACTGGTCGGGCTGTCGGGCATGGACACCGAGGCCTACCCGGTATCGGCGCAGGCCCAGGAAACCACTTCGGTGTGCGAGATCCCCTTCGAGCGCCTGGACGAGCTGTCGGTGCAACTGCCGCAGCTGCGTCGCCAACTGATGCGGGTGATGAGCCGCGAGATTCGCGACGACCAGCAGATGATGCTGCTGCTGTCCAAGAAGACTGCGGACGAGCGCATCGCCACCTTCCTGGTCAACCTGTCGGCGCGCTTTCGCGCACGCGGCTACTCGGCCAACCAGTTCCGCCTGAGCATGTCGCGCAACGAGATCGGCAACTACCTGGGCCTGGCGGTGGAAACCGTGTCACGGGTGTTCACGCGCTTCCAGCAGAACGGCCTGATCGAAGCCGAAGGCAAGGAAGTACGCATCATCGACCCGATCCAGCTGTGCGCCCTGGCCGGCGGCTCGCTGGACAGCTGACACCTGGCGCAGCAGGTATACTGGCTGGCGTTTGCCCTTCAGGATACCTGCCCCATGCCGACCGATGCGTTCGACCTCAAATCCCTGATCCGCCCGGTAACGGACTTTCCCAAGCCGGGGGTGATCTTTCGCGACATTACCCCGCTGTTCCAGTCCCCTCGGGGCCTGCGCCACGTTGCCGACCAATTCATCGAACGCTATGTCGAGGCTGACTTCAGCCATGTCGGGGCGCTGGATGCGCGCGGCTTCCTGATCGGCTCGATCATTGCCCACCAGCTCAACAAGCCGCTGATCCTGTTTCGCAAGCAGGGCAAGCTGCCGGCCGATGTGCTGGCCGAGGGTTACCAGACCGAATATGGCGAGGCGTTTCTGGAAGTGCATGCCGACAGCCTGTGCGAGGGCGATGCGGTGCTGATCATGGATGACCTGATCGCCACCGGCGGCACCCTGCTGGCAGCGGCCAAGCTGATACGGCGCATGGGGGCGGCCGTGTTCGAGGCGGCGGCGATCATCGACCTGCCGGAGCTGGGCGGCTCGCAGAAGCTGCAGGCGGCAGGGGTGCAGACGTTCTGCCTGACCGAGTTTTCGCTCAGCGAATATTGATGGGGCCGCTGTGCAGCCAATCGCGGGTCAAGCCCGCTCCCACAAGGTGTTACGCAACCCCTGTAGGAGCGGGCTTGACCCGCGATTGGCCGGCACGGTCACAGCGTGATCGGCTTGCGCCCCGCGAACGAATGGGCCAGCGTTCCACCATCCACCAGTTCCAGCTCCCCGCCCAGCGGCACACCATGGGCGATGCGTGAAGCCACCAGCCCCTTGTCCGCCAGCAGCTGAGCGATGTAATGCGCCGTGGCCTCCCCTTCCACCGTGGGGTTGGTGGCCAGGATCACCTCGGTGAAGCTGCCCTGCTCCGCAATACGCGCCAGCAACTGCGGAATCCCGATGGCCTCCGGCCCCAGGCCGTCCAGTGGCGACAGATGCCCCTTGAGCACGAAGTAGCGGCCGCGATAACCGGTCTGCTCCACCGCGTACACGTCCATCGGCCCCTCCACCACGCACAGCAGGGTGTCGTCACGCCGTGGGTCGGCGCACTGCGGGCACAGCTCCTGCTCGGTCAGGGTGCGGCACTGACGGCAATGCCCCACCCCCTCCATGGCCTGGCTCAACGCCTGGGCCAGGCGCACGCCGCCGCTGCGGTCACGCTCCAGCAGTTGCAGGGCCATGCGCTGGGCGGTTTTCTGACCCACACCCGGCAGCGTGCGCAAGGCGTCGATCAGTTGGCGAATCAAGGGGCTGAAGCTCATGGTAAAAGGCCTGGCAGATCATCGGTTGAACGGAAAAACGACGATGGGAGCGACAACCGACTGGCTGTGCTCCCACCGAGGGTCACGCAGGCAATGCCTCAGAACGGCATCTTGAAGCCCGGCGGCAGTTGCATGCCGGCGGTCATGCCACCCATCTTTTCCTGACTGTTGGCCTCGACCTTGCGCACCGCATCGTTCACGGCCGCAGCGATCAGGTCTTCCAGCACTTCCTTGTCTTCCTGCATCAGGCTGTCGTCCAGGCTGATGCGCTTGACGTCATGGCGACCGGTCATCACCACGCTGACCAGGCCGGCGCCCGATTGGCCGGTCACTTCGGCGTTGGCCAGCTCTTCCTGCATCTTGGCCATTTTTTCCTGCATCTGCTGTGCCTGCTTCATCAGGCCGGCCATGCCACCTTTCATCATGGGAATCACCTCGGTATCAAGTTACTTGGCACACCGCGGCAGACCGCGGTGCTGGGGTAAACGGGTTATTCGCCCTGGGCCACCAGGGCGTCGACAGGTTCAATAGTATCGTGACGCACGGTGGCGCCGAACTGCTGGATCATCTGCTGGATGAACGGATCGTTCTCGATCGACGCCTCGGCCTCGCGCTGACGGTCGGCACGCTTGCGCGACGCGGCCTGGGCCGGGGTTTCCTGCTCGGGGCGGATCAGTTCGATGCTCAGGTTCAGGGTACGCCCAAGGTGCTGGTTGAGCGCATCGTTCAGGCGCCGCTGCTGGGTGGCGTTGAACAGGGCGCTGTGCGCCGGGTCCAGGTGCAGCAGCCAGTTGTCGCCGTCCATCGCGATCAGCGTGCAGTTGGCGGCGATGCTGGCGGTCATGCCCGAAATCGGCAGCAGCGGGAACATCTCCAGCCATTGCAACGCCAGGCCGGTGGCCGGTTGCGCGGCAGGCTCTGGCTCGGGCTCCGGTGCAGGCTCCGGCGCGGTCTCGCTGGCCAGCTCGTCCAGGTAGCTGTAGCCCACCGGGTCGATCTCGGCGTCGTAGTAATCTTCGTCCAGCGGTGGCTCGTCGTCGCGCTCCATGCCCGCCGGGCTATAGCTGGCGTGGTCGGCGATCGGTGGCTCGTCGTGATGCGCGATGGCCGGCGCGGGCGCGGCTGGCACGGGCGCAGCAATCGCCTCGGGTTCAGGTTCGGGTTGCGGCTCGGGTTCCGGTTCGGGTTCAGGCGCCGCAGCAAGCTCGGGCGCAGGCGCGGCCGGCTCGTTCCAGGGCAGGTCGACCTCGGGCGCGGGCGGCTCGGCAACCTGCGCTTGCAGTACTGGCGCAGCCTGCACCGGCGGCTCGGGTTCGGGCTGCGGGCGGGCAACAGGTTCGGCAACGGGCGTGGGCACGACCGGTGCAGCCACCACCGGCGCGGCGACCGCTGCCACCGCGGGTGGGGAGTCAGCTGTGGCCTGGCTGATCCCCGTCGACTTTAGCGTCGGTGTCGGCGCATCGACGGTGTCGGCCGGGCGGAACGCCAACATGCGCAACAGCACCATCTCGAAGCCGCCACGCGGGTCGGGGGCCAGCGGCAGATCGCGCCGGCCGATCAGGCCCATCTGGTAATAGAACTGCACATCTTCGGCCGGCAGAGCGCCGGCCAGCGCCAGCACGCGGTCACGATCACCCTGGCCGTTGTCCACCGCCTCGGGCAGCGCCTGGGCCACCGCCACGCGGTGCAGCACATTGAGCATTTCAGACAGCACGCCGTTCCAGTCCGGCCCCTGCTCGGCCAGGTGCCGCACGGCTTCGAGCAGGGCTCGTGCGTCCCCTTCGAGCAGGGCCTGGAGCACGCCATAGACCTGGCCGTGATCGAGGGTGCCGAGCATGGCGCGCACATCCGCCGCCAGCACCTTGCCTTCGCCAAAGGCGATGGCCTGGTCGGTGAGGCTCATGGCATCGCGCATCGAACCGTCGGCGGCGCGGCCCAGCAACCACAGGGCGTCGTCTTCGAACGGCACGTTCTCGACCCCGAGCACATGGCTCAGGTGCTCGACCACCCGCTCGGGGGTCATGTTCTTGAGCGAGAACTGCAGGCAGCGCGACAGGATGGTGGCGGGCAGCTTCTGCGGGTCGGTGGTGGCAAGAATGAACTTGACGTAGGGCGGCGGCTCTTCAAGCGTCTTGAGCAAGGCGTTGAACGAGTGGCTGGAGAGCATGTGCACTTCGTCGATCAGGTAGACCTTGAAGCGCCCGCGGCTTGGCGCGTACTGCACGTTGTCGAGCAGCTCGCGGGTATCCTCGACCTTGGTGCGGCTGGCGGCGTCGATCTCGATCAGGTCGACGAAGCGCCCCTCGTCGATCTCGCGGCACACCGAACAGGTGCCGCACGGTGTCGAGGTAATGCCGGTTTCACAGTTGACGCATTTGGCGATGATGCGCGCGATGGTGGTCTTGCCCACCCCGCGGGTACCGGTGAACAGGTAGGCGTGGTGCAGCCGCTGGTTGTCCAGCGCGTTGATCAGGGCCTTGAGCACATGGGTCTGGCCGACCATTTCGCGGAACGAGCGCGGACGCCATTTACGTGCAAGAACCTGATAACTCATCGAAAACCGTCGGATAGATAGACCAAAGACCGCTAATCCTAGCGGAGCAGGGGCAAAAATGCATCCGCCGTGCATGGGCATGCCGGCCAGTCACCGTTGATCGGACAACGGCCCGGGCTGGCCGGTTGCCTGTCCTCTGACTGAACACGCGCCAGGCAAAGCTTGGTAACCTATGTGCCAATCGTGAAACAAACTGATATATGTCAGCACGACTTATCAGTCATTTCCTACAAGCTAGGCTAAGCTTTATGCCGTTCGTGCCGACCTTGTTCAAGAACGGCATCCATCGTGCAGATGCGCTGCACAGGCAGCGACAAAACAGTCAAACTTATGGCGGTATTTTTTTAACTCGGCGAAAATGCGAAAAACCAGCCCAGAAGTGAACAAAATATTGACACTATCAGTTTGATATCACACATTAGCATCCTAGCAGTGTGACAGACCTTATCTGCCCCAGCAGTTGATCAGATAGCCGTAGGCCGGGATTACACATATGAGTCATGCAGACGACATTGGAAATCTGTTCACCAGGTTTGGGGCAAGTGCGGACAGCTATAAAGAAATCGACACCGAGTTCGAATACCTCGAACCCGCGCTGACGGTGGCTGAACCGATCACACCTGCTGCCGCGCCCGAGCCGGTTGCCCCGGTGGCCGCGACCCTGGCGGCCCTGAAGCTGCCGCCGACCCTGGCATCGGTGCCTGCGCCGGTACAGGCACCAGCTCCTGCGCCGGCAGTCGTTGCGGTGCCCGCGCCCGTGAAGCGTATACCGCCCGCTCCCGAACCGGCTGCACAGCCCGCCGGCGCCCCCCTGTCGCTGCGTGAACAACTCGAAGCGGCGGCTCGCCTGCGCCATGCCACGGCCCAGGGGCTGAATCAGGGTGCACTGGAGCATGCCATGCACAAACCGGCACCGACACGCCCCCAGGCCAGCATCATCGCTGTGGTTTCGGCCAAGGGTGGTGTGGGCAAGACCACCTTTGCCGCCGCGCTGGCCAAGCTGCTGGAGCGCCCGCACGGTCGCGTGGTGGCACTGGACCTGGACCCGCAGAACAGCCTCGCCAGCCAACTGATGCTGCCGCGTACCGCCCCCGGTCTGAGCCAGGCCACCGACAGCGACGAACCCTGGAGCATCCACTGCCACCCAGTGCCCGACTCGACCGCCGAATGCCTGCCATTCGGGCACGCCGACGCCACCCAGTTGCGCAGCCTGGAGCAGCGCCTGGCCAACCAGCCTGGCTGGCTGCTGCAGCAATTGGCAACGCTGGCACTGACACCCGCTGACGTACTGATCATCGACCTGCCCACCGGCGCCACCCCATGGCTTGCGTCAGTGCTGGAGATGGCCGACCAGGTGGTGGCCCTGACCCTGCCGACTCCCTCCGCCTACCGCGTGCTGGATGAACTGCAGGCCTGGCTTGCGCCCCTGCACCAGCGCAGCCCCGCGCCGCGCTGCAGCTACCTGATCAACAAGGTCGACCCCACCCGCGCGCTGGACCTGGACATGTGCCAGGTACTGCGCCAGCGCATCGGTCGCGAGCTGCTGGGCATGGTCCGTCTCGACCACAGCCTGGACGAAGCCCAGGCCTTCGAATTCGATCCGTTCGTCAAGGTGCCCGACAGCCCTGCCTGCCAGGACCTGCGCGACGTGGCGCATGCCCTTGGCGCCCACCTCGCCCATCACCACCAACATTCCGGTACCCCATGACCGCCCCCTTAGACCAGGCGTCTGCAGTGCAGGCGCCCAACACGGTTGCGCGCTTGAATGTCTGGCTCGAACGCTTCGGGCAATGGCCCGCCCCGGTGCTGCGCGCGCTGAAGATCGGTGCCGGCCTGATCGGCGCCCTGCTGCTGGTGGCCGTGGTCACCGCCCCCCTGGAGCTGGAGCGCCAGTTCGCCTTCGCCGCCCTGTGCTTCGCCGGCCTGCTGATACTGCGCAAGCTGCCCGGGCGCCTGCCGGTGCTGGCCATGGTGGTGTTGTCGCTGGTGGCCACCCTGCGTTATGTGTACTGGCGCGTCACCGACACGCTGGGCTTCGACAGCTGGCTGGACATCGTGTTCGGCTACGGCCTGGTGGCAGCAGAGTTCTATGCCCTGGTGGTGCTGGCGTTCGGCTACATGCAGACCGCCTGGCCCTTGCAGCGCAAGCCCAAGATTCTTACCCAGGACCCCAAGGACTGGCCCACGGTGGATGTGTTCATCCCCACCTACAACGAAGCGCTGAGCATCGTGAAGCTGACGATCTTCGCCGCCCAGGCCATCGACTGGCCGCGCGACAAACTGCGCGTGCACGTGCTGGATGATGGCCGCCGCGACGATTTTCGCGAGTTCTGCCGGCAGATCGGGGTCAACTACATCGTGCGCGCCGACAACGTCCACGCCAAGGCCGGCAACCTCAACGAGGCCCTGAAAGTCACCGACGGCGAGTACATCGCCATTTTCGACGCTGACCACGTGCCCACGCGCTCCTTCCTGCAGGTGGCGATGGGCTGGTTCCTCAAGGACCCGAAACTGGCCCTGCTGCAGACCCCGCACTTCTTCTTTTCGCCCGACCCGTTCGAGAAGAACCTCGACACGTTCCGCTCGGTGCCCAACGAGGGCGAGCTGTTCTACGGCCTGGTGCAGGACGGCAACGACCTGTGGAACGCCACCTTTTTCTGCGGCTCGTGTGCAGTGATCCGCCGCAGCCACCTGCTGGAAGTGGGCGGCGTGGCCATCGAGACGGTGACCGAAGATGCGCACACCGCGCTCAAGCTCAACCGCAAGGGCTACAACACCGCGTACCTGGCGATCCCCCAGGCTGCGGGCCTGGCCACCGAGAGCCTGTCGCGGCACATCAGCCAGCGCATCCGCTGGGCACGCGGCATGGCGCAGATCTTCCGTACCGACAACCCGTTCATCGGCAAGGGCCTGAGCTTCGGCCAACGCGTGTGCTACGTGAACGCCATGCTGCACTTCTTCTACGGCCTGCCGCGCCTGGTCTTCCTGACCGCGCCGCTGGCGTACCTGATCTTCGGCGCGCAGATCTTCCACGCCTCGGCGCTGATGATCACCGCCTACGTGCTGCCGCACATCTTCCACGCCAGCCTGACCAACTCGCGTATCCAGGGGCGCTTTCGCCATTCGTTCTGGAACGAGGTCTACGAGTCGGTGCTGGCCTGGTACATCATGCGCCCGGTACTGGTGGCGCTGATCAACCCCAAGCTCGGCGGCTTCAACGTGACCGACAAGGGCGGCATCATCGACAAGGAATACTTCGACTGGGAGCTGGCGCGCCCCTACATCATCCTGCTGACCCTGAACCTGATCGGCATGGTGTTCGGTGTGGTGCAACTGATCTGGGGCGACCCGGCCGCAGCCATCACCATCATCATCAACCTGGCCTGGACGATCTACAACGTGATCATCACCAGCGCTGCCGTTGCGGTTGCCAGTGAAACCCGCCAGGTGCGTTCCGAGCCGCGCGTGCGCGCCGAGCTGCCGATTCAGGTGCAGACCGCCGACGGCACCACCATCGACTGCACCACCGTGGACTTCTCGCAAAAGGGCGTGGGCTTCAAGCTTCCCGAGGGCCAGAGCCTGCACAAGGGCCAGGACATCCAGGTGATCCTGATGCGCAAGCAGCAGGCCTGCGTACTGCCGGCCACCGTGGTGTTCAGCCGTGGCGCCATGGTCGGGGTGCAGTTCAAGCCGCTGACCTTGCGCCAGCAGAGCGACTTCGTGCGCCTGACCTTCTCGCGGGCCGACACCTGGGCCGCAACCTGGGGTGGCAGCAAGCCCGACACCCCGTTGAGCGCCCTGCACGATGTGAGCCGCATCGGCGTGCGCGGCATCATGGACCTGGCCCAGGCGACCCTCAGCGCCTTGCGCCATCGTCGCTACAAGCGCAAGCAAGCCCCCACCCACCTCGAACCTTCGTTGGACTCGCAATGACCGTCATGCTTCATACCGACCAACAAGTGAACCTGTCGCGCCGTTCTCGCCGTCTGCTCGCCGGCTCGCTGCTGTGCCTGGGCAGCCTGCTGCAACCTGCCCAGGCCGATGAGGTCGCGGCCAGCGCAGCGGCGCCCGCCACGGAGCCCGCCGCCAGCGAAACGGCGCCGGCGGCACCGGATGCGGCCGGCGAAAAGTACCAGCTCAGCCTCAAGCAGCTGGGCAAGAACTACACCATGAGCCTGCGTGGCGTGGAGTCGACCGACACGGTCAACTTCGACGTGCGGGCCGACGAGGTGGTGACCGGCGCGCAACTGACCCTGCAATACACCTATTCGCCAGCGCTGCTCAGCGACCTCTCGCAGATCAACATCATGGTCAACGACGAAGTGGCCGCCAGCCTGCCGTTGCCCAAGGAAAACGCCGGCGTCCTGCAAAAGCAGGTGATCGACATTCCGCCGTACCTGATCACCGAGTTCAACCGGCTCGGCGTGCAGTTGATCGGCCACTACACCATGCAGTGCGAAGACCCGCTGCATTCGAGCCTGTGGGCCAAGATCAGCAACGAAAGCCAGTTGAGCCTGCAGGTCAAGCCGGTGGTGCTGCCCAACGACCTGGCCCTGCTGCCGCTGCCGCTGTTCGATCGTCGCGACCCACGCGCCCTGAGCCTGCCGTTCGTGTTTGCCGTGGCCCCCGACAACACCACCCTCGAAGCGGCGGGCGCGGTGTCGTCGTGGATCGGTGCACTGGCCAGCTACCGTGGCGCAAACTTCCCCACCAACCTGCACAGCCTGCCCGCCAGCGGCAACGCGGTGGTGCTGGTCAACACCGCCGAGGCCAACCAGGTCGAGGGCCTGACGCTGCCCGACCTCAAGGGCCCGACCCTGTCGCTGGTGAGCAACCCCAACGACCCGCACGGCAAGCTGCTGGTCATCGCCGGACGCGACAGCGCCGAACTCAAGCGCGCCGCCACCGCCCTGGTGATCGGCTACCGCAGCTTCTCCGGCCCCAGCGTGCAGATCGACACCGTCAATGCGCTGCAGCCACGCCAGCCGTATGACGCGCCCAACTGGCTGCCGACCGATCGCCCGGTGCGCCTTGGCGAGCTGATCGACCCGCGTCAGCTCAATGTGTCGGGCTACAACCCCGGCATGATCACCGTGCCGGTGCGCCTGCCACCCGACCTGTTCAACTGGCGCGAACAGGGCGCCCGGCTGGACCTCAAGTACCGCTACACCCCACAGCAGACCTCGTCCAACTCTTCGCTGCTGGTGAGCTTCAACGACACTTTCATCAAGTCGATGAACCTGCCCTCGATCGAGCGCCTGGGCGGCGGCGACAGCCTGCTGGCAGCCCTGAAGAAAGACGACAGCATCGCCCGCGAGGCGAGCATGCTGCTGCCGCTGGACTCGGTCGCCCTGCAGTCGCGCCTGCAGTTCCGCTTCATGTACGACTACATCAAGCAGGGTGAATGCCGCGACATCATCATCGACAACATGCGCGGCGCCATCGACCCGGACTCCACCCTGGACCTGAGCGGCTACGACCACTTCATCGCCATGCCCAACCTGGGCGTGTTCAAGGACAGCGGCTTCCCGTTCACGCGCCTGGCCGACCTGTCCGACTCGGCGGTGATCCTGCCCGACAACGCCGGCAGCGCCGACTGGAGCGCCTACCTCACCGTGCTCGGACGCTTTGGCGACTCCACCGGCTACCCGGCCACCGCCGTCACCGTGGCCCAGGCCGGCCAGGTCGATGCCCTGGCCGACAAGGACCTGCTGGTGCTGGCTTCCGGCGACAACCAGCCACTGCTCAAGACCTGGGCCGACTACCTGCCCAGCAGGACCCAGGACGCCAGGCATTACGTGGAGTTCTCCGACCTGCCGATGCGCCTGCGCGAATGGATCAGCCCCGATCCCAAGGCCAACCTGCGCGCTGCGCGCGGTGCGCTCACCTTCACCGGCGAGAACCGCAGCTCGTACGTCACCGGGTTCGAGTCGCCGCTCAAGAGCGGGCGCAGCGTGGTGGTGCTGTCCAGCCCGCAGCCGCAGAACCTGGTGGAGGTCACCGACGCCCTGATCGGCGGCGAACAGTACACCCAGGCACTGCAAGGCAGCCTTGTGGTGATCAACGGCAGGAATGTCGAATCGCTGGTGGCCGAGCAGGCCTACTACGTGGGGCACCTGGGGCCGTTCCGTTACATCCAGTGGCTGCTGTCCCAGCATGTACCGGCGCTGCTGCTGTTGACCCTGCTGGGGGTTGCCCTGGTCAGCCTGGTGGCGTTCTTCTCGCTGCGCGCCCAGGCCAAACGTCGCCTCAACATCGAGTAATCGCATGCCTCTGCCAACCGGACACACCGCACCGTTGCCCGCCAGGCGTTCGCGCTCGCTGCTGCGCCGCCTGCTGGGCGCCAGCGCCCTTACCCTGCTGCTGCCCGGCGTGAGCCAGGCCAACAGCTGCCAGGCCGACCCCTGGCCGTTGTGGCAGGTGTTTCGCCAGCACTTCGTGCAGCCCGACGGGCGCGTGCTCGATGCCAGCACGCCGCAGCAGCACAGCTCGTCCGAAGGCCAGTCCTACGCGATGTTCTTTGCCCTGGTGGCCAACGACCAGGCCAGCTTCGACAAGCTCTGGCTGTGGGCCAGCAACAACCTTGCCGGTGGCGACATCAAGCAGAACCTGCCGGGGTGGATCTGGGGCCTGGACGACAAGGGCCAGTGGCGCCTGCTGGACCACAACTCGGCCTCGGACGCCGACCTGTGGTTCGCTTACGCGCTGAGCGAGGCCGCGCGGCTGTGGAACACCCCGGCCTACAACGCCCAGGCTGCCCAGCTGCTGGCCAATATCAAGGCCCGCGAAGTGGCCGAGCTGCCGGGCCTGGGCATGATGCTGCTGCCCGGCGTGGAGGGCTTTGCCAAGCCCGATCACTTCTGGCAGCTCAACCCCAGCTACCTGCCGGTGCCGGTGCTGCGACGCCTGGCGGTGGTCGACCCCAAGGGGCCGTGGAGCCAGATCGCCCGCAGCACCGCCAGCCTGATCAAGGGCGTGAGCCACAACGGCTATGTGGCCGACTGGGTGGGCTACCGTGGCACCGGCCCGGACAAGGGCCTGTTCGTGATCGACCCGGTCAAGGGCGAAACAGGCAGCTACGACGCCATCCGCACCTACCTGTGGGCCGGCATGACCCCGGCCAAGGACCCACTGGCCAAGCCGATCCTCGACAGCCTCGACGGCATGGCGCGCAGTGTCGCGACCCACGGCGTACCGCCAGAGAAAGTGCAGGTGCAGGCCAACACCAGCAGCGGCGATGGCCCGTTCGGCTTTTCTGCCGCCCTGCTGCCGTATTTCAAGGCGCGCCAGCAACCCTGGCTGCAGGAACAGCAGCGTGCCCGTGTCGACCAGCTGATGAGCAAAAGCCTGAGCCCCGAAGCGCTGCAGGCCAGACAACCCCCTTACTACGACTTCGTGCTGAGCCTGTTCGCCCTCGGCTTCATGGATGATCGTTACCACTTCCTCGACGACGGGAAGCTGCAACCACTCTGGGAGACTTCATGCCCTCGCGCCGCCAAACCCTAGCCATTGGGGTGCTTGCCGCCCTGATCCACAACAGCAGCTTTGCCGGGCTCAGCGAGAACGGCAAGGTCCTGCTGGAACAGGGTCAATACTGGCAGGCCCGCAAAGACACCACCCGCGCCACCGAGGCATGGCGCAAGCTGCTGCTGATCGATCCGCAGCAGGCCGACGCGTTGTACGGCCTTGGCCCTGTCTCTTATACACATCTCCGAGCCCACGAGACCGTACTAGATCT
>OLII01000441.1_pt1 | contig 15841 bp, 17 predicted proteins | sample 1609481 | NCBI WGS metagenome assembly OLII01 (sample SAMN05416859, study PRJEB24817) | seawater metagenome | isolation source: Sea water | place: Canada:Atlantic | collected 2013-11 | reverse complement strand
CGACTCTTGATATCCAGTTCCTGGGCGAACTGACCACTGCCGACCAGCGCGTGATTCAGGCGCAGCAGAACCTTGTCGACTTCAAGCTCGCGCAGGTTGGCGCTGTATTCCAGGTGCAGATGGGGCATGACTCGGGCGTCCGTCGGGGGAAATGATTCGACAGACTACCCCATCTGCGGGGGGCGGCAAACGCGTCTATCCTGAAGGTTCATGCCCACCAACCTATCAGCAGAGGTGAAGAGATGCCGGTCAAACACGATTTGCTTGCAGACCTGAATCTGACCAGGGAAGCCTTCGACGAAAAAAAGAAAACCGATCCGCGGCTCAGTACGTTGCACGAGAAGTACAACGCGATCGACGCCCAAGTGGTCGAGGCAGAAAGCGGCAGCGCCACGGACGATCAGGTGACGGAACTGCGCAAGAAACGGCTGCTGACCAAGGATGAGATCGTCGACCATCTCAAGGCCTAGGCGTTGTACCGCTGGCCGTGCTGGATAAATCTTGGTTGACCACAACAGTTAATATCATTTTGATATCAAATTTTTTGCCAGATAATTGGCAAGCCAAAAAAAACCCCGACACTTGACGTGTCGGGGTTTCTTGATCAGGCCTCAATGGCCTGATCACGCCAAACTTACTGCTGCTGCGGCAGTTTGTCGATTGGACCGCAGCCACCAATAACCTTGGAGATGGAAACCGAAGGGTGGAACAGGTAATCGTACGAGCAGTTCTTTGGCTGGTTGTACACTTGGCCAGTGCAACCGGACAGCAGGGCAACACCCGAAACAACAGCGATTGCGACCGATGCCTTGATAAACTTTTTCATTCTAAATCCCTTAAATTACGATTCGCCGTCTTACTGATGGCGCGGCGATTGTAAGGAGGCCAGCACAATAAATCAAAAGATTTGTTACACCTTTCAAAGCCTTATGGAACGTTCGTGCTAGTTGCCCGGGCAGGGCCTGCGAATCGACTTCGACGGTCATTCTGATTTTCGACTCAGATTCTCGAGCTTCACACCGGCGACACTTCGCCTGCTGCCGAGGCTTCGGCGGGCATGGCAAGGCGCAGTGCGCGCCTGATGTCTGCATTGATATCGTCAGTGTCTTCCAGCCCCACAGAGATTCGGACCAACCCGGGAGGTACGCCCATTCGCTCCAGGTCGGTGCCGCCTGCTCGGGCAAAACTACCGTAGTGATAACACAGGGATTCAATGTTCCCGAAGGTGGTACCTGTTCGTATCAATTGCAGTTGACTAACAAAGATTGTGCCCGCTTCCTGCGAAGGCAACACAATGGCAATAAGACCTGTATGCAATGACGGATCAATGCCGTTGGCCTGTGCGCTCCTGGTCGACCATACGGCACGCCATTGCAACGTGGGAAACTCCTGATTCAACATGGCAATGACAGCAAGTGCATTGTCGGCATGCTTTTTCAATCTAAGCGCAAGTGTTCTCAAACCACGCACCGTGAGCCAGGCCGAAAACGGGTCAAGGATCAGCCCGGCACTTTCCCTGTGAGACTTCAATGCCTTGAACAGATCCGGGTCATTGGTACTTACCATCCCGCCCATTACATCACCGTGCCCATTGATATGCTTGGTGGTGGAATACAAGGTCACTGCCGCCCCCAGCGACAACGGCTTCTGGCAAATTGGCGTTAGAAAGGTATTGTCGACAACCAGAAGAACGGCGTTCTTCATGCAAAGTTTCGCCAGTTCCGCAATATTGATGTCCAGAAAAGCCGGGTTGGTGGGTGCCTCGATAAAGATCATTTTAGTGTCGGGCCGCAGGGCCGCCTGAAACGCCGCCGTTTCATACGCTTCAATGACCGACAGCGTCATGCCACGCTGACGTGTTTCATGCTCAAGCTGTTCGATCACTTCATAGAACAGGCCGCGGGGCACGATGACGTGGTCACCTGCGCCCAGCAGCGCACGAAAGACCAGCAGGCAGGCGGTCATTCCGCTGTTGACTGCCAGACTGTAGGCACAGTGTTCGATGGCACGAAACTTCGCCTCCAGGACGGAAACGGTGGGGTTGGCGTAGCGCTGGTAGGCAAAGTTTTCCCCCTCTGCATTGCCGAGCATGTCCCTCCCCGCTTCAACGGAGTCCAACAGTGCCGCGGAATTGCAGATCAGTGCGGGCACTGGAAACTGATCCAGGCCCGCCTCATGTTGCCCCAGGTGGATCGCGCGGGTAGCAGCGCCGAGTGGCGAAGACAGCAGATAATCACGGCGCTGCCGTTCACGCGGGCTCACGTTTTTGGTTGGGCTCATGAATGGCCTGATTCCGAAAGAGAGGGCTGATCCAGCCCGTTGATGATGACCTGCCCCTGGCGACCTGAGGGTGGTGCCGTTTACTCGTACTTGTAGCAAGGCACCACTTTTCCACCCAGCGAGACGATGGAGAACCTTTCCATTTTCGGCATGACGGCACAGGCCAGGCTTACTTGGGCCGCGCTGCAATGCAGCTCCTTTACCCAGATGGGATGATCCGCCTTGAAGCACTCGTGCTTCAGGTGCAGCAAATGTTGATCCAGTGGCATTCTGTCCGGGTCGCGTGGCATGGGGGCAGATGTCATCCTGGCGCGCTGCGTCGAATCAAACGCCAGGCGCAGGCACCGCAGCAGCCGTGGGTGCCGTGCCAGGTTGTTCCTTGAACCTGTCCATTCCCGGGTGACCTCTTCCAGGCCTTCGGCGACTTTGTATTGCTGCACCAGCTCCTTGATGGCGCGTGCTGCGGCGTGGCTCGGGTACAGCGAACAGCCACCGCCAACCACATGCACATCGGCGATTGTCTTGTCTGGGCAATAGGCAATGAAAACGGGATAGGGTATCTGGCTGGTGGCGTCGAACACTTCGATCGAGGCCCCGATAGCACCTTGCGCATCGCGCAAGGTTTGCAGCAATGCTTGCGGCATCGAGGCGTGAGCGATCTTTCTTATGGGTGTTTTGCACTCGTAAAAGAAGTGCTGTGCAATAAAGCGGCCGATACCGTGGCGCTCTATGACTTCGCTCGCGGCATGTATCGCCGCCTCGGCGAACCCGTAGCCTGCTGCCACACCCGTACCACAGGAATATCGGCGCGCAGCGCCATAGTCGGTATCATCGCCAGCGATGGCTTCATTGGCATACTGATGATTGATCAGGAATGACGGGTAGTGCAGATCAGCGCCGCCTGATGCTTCATGCGCCGCAAAGTGGATGACAGCCATCTGTGCAGTCTTCGAATGACGAAGCATCTGCACCGGCAGTACGTCCTGCAGGGCCGGTTGGGAAACAACCGAATCAAAACACTGCAAGGCGCTATGGGAGCGTAGTTGAAGTGGCCCCATACTATGTTCATACGCTTCATACTTGGCGCCGATGCGCGCCTCTGCTTCATACCCTTTTCCGCAGCCGACAGACTCCATGTCACGGCTGTCAAAGGGGAATTCAAGCGTGGCCACAGTGCTGGACAGCGGGCTACCGTAACGGTTCAGGGTTACCTGTATTCCTTCATTGATAAAGTGCTGATCTATCACACTTTCTGCATCTTGCAATGACAACGTTCGTTCGGGAGCAATCATGTTCATCGGCTGGAATTTCCATATACGCTGAAAGAAAAATGAGGCGCAGCAAGCGCCTCATTCATTTTCATCACTCAGCCAGTACAGCAGCTTCTTCTGGCGTGAACTCTTCTTCCAGCTTGACGCTATCCACTTCGTCTTCAGCAGGTTGGTCGACCTTGAACTCGTTGATATACATGCAGCAGTACTTACCCATGGAAATATCCTTTTCATGATGGATTCATGTGCGCACTTGTTTTCAGGTGCAGGTCGAGAGTAATACCGGCCACTTTCACTGCCCATAGGAAAAGTCCTGACTCCAGGCGTGAATACGTGGTTTATGGGGTGTTACTTGAGTGCCAGAATGCGCCGAAACAGGGAACAGTGTTTCCTACGCACAATTGCTGTGCGCACGCGAAAAGCAAAAAGCCCCTGAAACCGTAGGTTTCAGGGGCTCTTGCATGTATGGCGGAGAGATAGGGATTTGAACCCTAGGTACTATTGCCAGTACAACGGATTTCGAATCCGTCCCGTTCGGCCACTCCGGCATCTCTCCAGTGGCGCGCATGATACCAGCAGTTTTCCCAAACGCAAAGCTTCTTGTGAAAAAAATTCGCGTGGTATCAGGCGCTTGCGTCAGTCACGCGCTTACAGCGGCACGCCCAGACGCTTGGCAACTTCTTCGTAGGCTTCGATCACGTCGCCCAGACCCTGACGGAAGCGGTCCTTGTCCATCTTCTTGCGGGTTTCCTTGTCCCACAGGCGGCAACCATCCGGGCTGAACTCGTCACCCAGCACGATCTCGCCATGGAACACGCCGAACTCGAGCTTGAAGTCCACCAGCAGCAGACCAGCGTCGTCGAACAGCTTGCTCAGCACTTCGTTGACCTTCAACGACAGCGCCTTCATTTTCACCAGCTGCTCGGCGGTGCCCCAGCCGAACGCAACCACGTGGGATTCATTGATGAACGGGTCGCCCTTCTCGTCGTTCTTGAGGAACAGCTCGAACGTCGACGGCTCCAGCTTGATGCCCTCCTCCACGCCCAGGCGCTTGACCAGGCTGCCGGCTGCGTAGTTGCGCACCACGCACTCGACCGGAATCATATCGAGCTTCTTGACCAGGCATTCGTTGTCGCCCAGCAGCTTGTCGAACTGGGTTGGAATGCCGGCTTCTTCAAGCTTCTGCATGATGAAGGCGTTGAACTTGTTGTTCACCATGCCCTTGCGGTCGAGCTGTTCGATACGCTTGCCGTCGAACGCCGAGGTGTCGTTGCGAAACAGCAGGATCAAGCGGTCGGCGTCGTCGGTCTTGTACACCGACTTGGCTTTGCCGCGGTAGAGTTCTTCACGTTTTTCCATGATGGGCTCCGCTTGCTAAATTGAAATGGGCTAGGCGATTTCGCGCCAGTCGAGCCCGTAATCCTGATTCGCCACTTGCAGCCAGTCCGGGTCACACCCGAGGGCGTCGACGAAACATTGCCGGGCCAGCTGTGGCAGGTTGTTCTTGCTGCTGAGGTGGGCCAGCACCAGGTGCTGCAGGTTCTGCCAGCCCAACTCCGACACCAGGCGCGCGGCCTGGTGGTTGTTCAAATGTCCGTAGTCGCCACCCACGCGCTGCTTGAGGAACATCGGGTAATGCCCGCGGCCCAGCATGTCGCGACAATGGTTGGCTTCGATCAGCAAGGCATCCAGGCCCTGATAGCTGTCGAGCAGGGCCGCGTCGTACGAGCCCAGGTCGGTCAGCACGCCAAACCGGCGGCGGCCATCGCTGAACACATACTGCAAGGGCTCCAGCGCATCGTGGCTGACGCCAACGGCGGCAATGCTCAATGCACCCAGCTGCAGGGTATCGCCAGCTGCCAGGAAGCCGCTGGGCTCCACGGGCTTGCGCATCCCGCGCAAGGTGCCACGACTGAGGTACACCGGCACATTGTAGCGCCGCGCCAGCAAACCCACCCCATGCACGTGGTCGGCATGCTCGTGGGTCACCAGCACCGCGCTCAACTGCGCCGCCGACACGCCGAGCAGCGCCAGACGCCGCTCGGTTTCGCGCAGGGAGAACCCGCAATCGACCAGTACGCAGGTACTGCCACTGACAATCAGCGTGCCATTTCCCTGGCTGCCACTTCCGAGTACGGCGAAGCGCACTTAACCCAGGTTGTCCTGGATGACGCTCAGCACGCGACGGGCCACATCGGCCGGGGCCACGGTGTTGATGTTCTTCTCGACCGTCACCTGCACGCTGTCACCCACCTTGCTCAGGCGTACCTGATAGCGCTCGGCGCGGGCTTCACGCTCTTCCTTGCTCGGCGCGCTGCCGAACAGGCGGCTGAAGAAACCAGGCTCCTGGTCCTTGGCCTCGGCTTTTTCGGCAAGGTTGATGTAGTACAGGCCCAGGCTGCGGTTGATGTCCTCAACCCGCCATTCGCCCTGTTCCAGGGCACGGCCGACGCTGGACCAGGCGCGATCGAGGTCGGCGCCCAGGTTCAGTACCGGGTTGCCGCTGCCGTCTTCGCTCAGGCTGACACGGCTCGGGGTATCGAAGTCACGGGCCGCCAGCAGCGATACCGAACCGCCCTTCTCGGCGCTGCGGGTCATGCTGGCAAGCATTTCGTCGACCAGTGCAGCGTCCACACCGGTGTTCTCGGCGCGTGCCGGGAAGTCCTGTTCGGCGGTGCTGCCGGCAGCACGCTCGACGGTCACCACATAGACTTCACTGGTATTGCGCTGTACGCCCGGCTCGATACGAACCCGGGCACGGATTTCATTGTTGCTGCTGCCTGCAACACCGCCCAGGCGCTGGGCCATGGACGCCGACAACTCGTCGAAACGCTGCCAGGTGGTGCTGAACTCACCGGTCTGCGGGCGCTCTTCGGCGATGCGGAAGCCGTTGTCCTCGAAGAACTGGTGGGCCACCGGCCACACCTCGGCCGGGGCGCGCTGGGCCAGGACCCAACGCGAAGCGCCGCTCTTCTGCAGGCTGAAATCGCTGATGTCGGCACCTGCCGCCAACGGCTGTGGACGCGGCACTTCGAACTCGCCCTTGACGTTGTCGTCGGCGACGTTGCGCGGAATCGGCAGCAGCGGGTCAAGACGCTTGACGTTGCTGACATCCGGCGGCAGCTGCATCGGCGGCTTTTGAGTGGCCTCCAGATAATCGCTGCCCCGGTCACGGAAGTAACCCTCTTCGCCCCAGAGCCAGCCACAACCACTGGTGCTGGAGATGATCAAGGCAAGGGCGGAAAGACCAGCCAATCGCTTCATGCGGTGTACGTCCTCAATTAAAACTTCAGGCCGCACTGGCGCATGGCCTGGCGTACCGTATCGTGACAGGATTCGCTCAGCCAGGTCAGCGGCAGGCGGATGCCTTTGTGCATCAGGCCCATTTCGACCAAAGCCCACTTCACCGGAATCGGGTTGGCTTCGACGAACAGGTCCTTGTGCAGGGGCATCAGTTTTTCGTTGATGGCGCGGGCCTCGTCGGCCTTGCCTTCGAGTGCGGCGTTGCACAGGTCGGCCATTTCGCGCGGGGCGACGTTGGCGGTCACCGAGATGTTGCCTTTACCGCCCAGCAGGATCAGTTCGACGGCGGTCGGATCATCGCCGGACAGCACGATGAAATCCTTGCTCACGCCATCCAGAATCGCCTTGGCACGCTTGAGGTCGCCGGTGGCTTCCTTGATGCCGATGATGTTCGGCACGCTCGAGAGACGGATCACGGTCTCGGCCTGCATGTCACAGGCGGTACGGCCGGGCACGTTGTAGAGGATCTGCGGGATGTCGACGGCTTCGGCAATGTGCTTGAAGTGCTGGTACAGGCCTTCCTGGGTCGGCTTGTTGTAGTAAGGCACCACCAGCAGGCAGGCGTCGGCACCGGCGTCCTTGGCATTGCGGGTCAGGTGCACCGCTTCGCTGGTGGAGTTGGCACCCGTACCGGCAATCACCGGAATACGACCGTTGACCTGCTTGACCACGGCCTTGATGACTTCGATGTGCTCATTGACATCCAGGGTCGCCGATTCGCCGGTGGTACCGACCGCAACGATGGCGTGGGTGCCGTTTTCCAGGTGGAAGTCCACGAGTTTGCTGAGGCTGTCCCAGTCAAGACGCCCTTGTGCATCCATGGGTGTGACCAATGCCACCATACTGCCCGCAATCATGAAGCTGCTCCTGCCGGAAAAAGAGAGCGGTAATGGTACTGGCGCCACAGGGCTTGCACAAGCGAAGCAGGCGGCAGGAGCATTCCCCTCGGCGACCATTTTCGCTACCCTTCTCTCTTTGATCGGTACACAGCGGCCCGCCGGGCTGCCGACAACGCGCCCCGACAGTGCCCGAGCCCTCGATCCTGAGCCACGGAACCACGCCGACAAGCCTATTTGCCCCGTCACGTACCGACCGCTCATCGCTTTAGGAATGCTGCATGTCCACCCCCACCGTTCGCGAACAATTCCTTGTCATCAGTGCCCTGGGCGCAAACCCCATGGAACTGACCAACATTCTGTGCCGGGCCAGCAACGACAATCGCTGCTCGGTCGTCACCTCGCGCCTGACCCGCCACGGCGAGTGCAGCGCACTGGTGCTGCAGGTCACCGGTAGCTGGGACGCCCTGGCGCGTTTCGAAGCGGCGCTGCCGACCCTGGCCAAGAAGCACACCTTCACCGTGAATGTGGTGCGTAGCGCCGAACTCGAAGTGCGCCCGCTGTCGCTGCCCTACGTCGCCTATGTCAGTGCCGCGTACCGCCCCGACATCATCAACGAGCTGTGCCAGTTCTTCATCGACCACAACGTCGAGCTGGAGAACCTGACCTGCGACACCTATCAGGCACCACAGACCGGCGGCACCATGCTCAACGCCACGTTCACCGTGACCCTGCCGGCCGGCACCCAGATCAGCTGGCTGCGTGACCAGTTCCTGGACTTCTCCGACGCCCTGAACCTGGATGCGCTGATCGAACCGTGGCGCCCACAGAACCCCATGTAAGGAAACCCGCAATGGCCGTAGCACTCGACCAACCCGTCGCCGATTTCGAGGCGCAAGCCACCGGCGCCAAGACCGTCAGCCTGAGCGGCCTGAAGGGTCGCCAAGTGGTGATCTACTTCTACCCCAAGGACAGCACCCCGGGCTGCACCACCGAAGGCCAGGGCTTTCGCGACCAGTACGCGGCGTTCCAGGCGGCCAACACCGAGGTGTTCGGCGTATCGCGTGACGGGCTCAAGTCCCACGAGAACTTCAAGGCCAAGCAGGGCTTCCCGTTCGAGCTGATCAGCGACAAGGACGAAGCCCTGTGCCAGCTGTTCGACGTGATTAAGCTCAAGAAGCTGTACGGCAAGGAATACATGGGGGTGGACCGCAGCACCTTCCTGATCGACAGCGAGGGTGTGCTACGCAAGGAATGGCGCGGCGTGAAGGTGCCCGGGCATGTGGAAGCGGTGCTGGCGCAGGCGCAAGCATTGAACAAGGGCTGAAGCGCTTCGCCGGCGAAGCGTGCGCCGCGGCTAGAGCAACGGCGCCACCACCGGCTCACGCCGCGGCCAGGCGTCGAGCACCGCCTTGAACAGCGTAGCCAGCGGGATCGCGAAGAAGATCCCCCAGAAGCCCCACAATCCGCCAAACAGCAGTACTGCGCAGATGATCGCCACCGGGTGCAGGCTGACCGCTTCGGAGAACAGCAGCGGCACCAGCACGTTGCCGTCCAGCGCCTGGATGATCGCGTACACCGCCATCAGGTAGATGAACTGGTCGCCCCAGCCCCACTGGAACAGGGCAATCAGGGTCACCGGTACGGTTACCACCACCGCCCCCACATACGGCACCACCACCGACAACCCCACCAGCAGCGCAAGCAGCGCCGCATAGTTCAGGCCCAGTGCGATGAACGCGATGTAGGTGGCCACGCCGCAGATCAGGATCTCGATGCCCTTGCCGCGAATGTAGTTGGCGATCTGGCGGTTCATCTCCTCGGCCACGCGGGTCATCAGGGCCCGCTCGCGCGGCAGGTAGCCGCTGACCCAGCGCGCGATCTGCTCGCGGTCCTTGAGAAAGAAGAACACCAGGATCGGCACCAGCACCAGGTAGATCATGATGTTGACCAGCAACGGCAGGCTCGACAGCGAGAAGGTCAGCGCCCATTGACCGAACTTGCCGATCTCGCCGCGCATCGCCTCGATGGCCTGCAGCACCTGCTCATCCGAGACCAGATGCGGGTAGCGCTCCGGCAGCAGCAACAGCAGCGACTGCCACTTGCCAAGCATGCCCGGCAGTTCGTTGAACAGGGTGATCAACTGGTGCCAGAGCAACGGCACCAGCACCAGCAGGAACACCGCCAGCGCGCTCAGGAACAGCAGGAACACCAGCCCCACCGCCACCTTGCTGGGCACCCGCAGGCGCTCCAGCGCATTGACCAGGCCCTGCATCAGGAACGCCAGCACCATGCCCGCCAGCACCGGCGCCAGCATGCCGCCCAGAGTCAGTATCGCGGTGAACCCCAGAAACAGCAGGACCGCCAGCACCACCGCTTCTTCATCCGAGAAATAGCGGTGCAGCCAGCCACGAAGCACTTTGAACATCGGTGATCCTTAAAAAGAAGGGTTCAGGCTTTCTTGAGCCAGTAGGTGTACACCCCGGCGTCGGCCTGCTCATGCAGCAGCGTATGACCGGCCAGGCGGGCAAAAGTGCGGAAGTCGCGCTGCGAGCCGGCATCGGTGGCCACCACCTTGAGTACTGCACCACTGCCCAGGCGGTTGAGCTCCATCTTGGCCTTGAGCAACGGCAAGGGGCAATTCAGGCCGCTGGCATCCAGTTCGGCGTCGCAGGGTACGGCATCGGTCATCGGGCTTCTCCAGGCAGGTGCATGCCCACGGCAGGTAGCGGCATGCACAGACCTCGTAGGATACCGCCACTGGTCGTCAACGTGTGAGCCGGCTACAGTAAGGTTCTTTGTCGACCCGAGCTTCGTGCATGAATTTTCTGCGCCCTACCCTGCTGACGCTGGCTTGCCTGCTGGCTCTACCGAGCCATGCCGACGACCTGCCGTCACTCGGCGACGCCAGCTCGGCCATCGTTTCCCCGCAACAGGAACACCAACTGGGCCGCGCCTGGTTGAGCCTGCTGCGCGGCAACGTGCGCCAGCTGTCCGACCCCCAGCTCAAGGACTACGTCGAAACCAGCGTCTACCGCCTTGCCGAAACCAGCCAGCTGCAGGACCGGCGCCTGGAGTTCATCCTGATCGACAGCAAGGAGCTCAACGCCTTCGCCGCCCCTGGCGGGATCGTGGGGGTCAACGGCGGCCTGTTCCTGAACGCCCAGACCGAGGGCGAGTACGCCTCGGTGCTGGCCCACGAACTGGCGCACTTGTCGCAACGCCACTTCGCCCGCGGCGTGGAAGCCCAGCAACGCATGCAACTACCGATGATGGGCGCCCTGCTGGTGGGCATCATTGCCGCCGCTGCCGGGGCCGGCGATGCCGGCATCGCGGCGATTGCCGGCACCCAGGCCGCCGCGATCCAGGAACAACGGCGCTTCTCGCGCCAGAACGAACAGGAAGCCGACCGCATCGGCATCCTCAACCTGGAAAAGGCCGGCTACGATCCACGCAACATGCCGACCATGTTCGAACGGCTGATGCGCCAGTACCAGTACAGCGCCAAGCCACCGGAATTTCTGCTGACTCACCCGGTTACCGAGTCGCGGGTCGCCGACACCCGCAACCGTGCCGAACAGGCCCCCAAGGGCGGTGTGGACGACAGCCTGCGCTACCAGTTGATTCGTGCACGCCTGCAACTGACCTACGAAGGCACGCCGGGCCTGGGTGCCAAGCGCTTCCGCGCCCTGCTGGACGAAAACCCCAACCTGGATGCGGCGCGTTACGGCCTGGCACTGGCGCAGATCAAGGGCGGCCAGCTCAACGAGGCCCGCGAGAGCCTCAAGCCCTTGCTCGCCAAGGCACCCAACGACATCACCTACAACCTTGCGCAGATCGACCTGGACGTCACCAACAACCGCCTGGCCGATGCCCAGCAACGGGTGGAGAAGATGCGAGCCCTGTACCCGGGCAACTACCCGCTGCAGCAGTCACGCATCGACCTGCTGCTCAAGCAGAACCGCCCGGCCGAGGCAGAGAAGGCACTGGATGCGCTGCTCAAGAATCGGCCACAAGACCCGGATGTCTGGTATGAGGTGGCGGAGGTTCGCGGCCTGTCGGGCAACACAATCGGCCTGCACCAGGCTCGCGCCGAGTACTTTGCCCTGGTGGGCGACTTCGACCAGGCCTTGCAGCAGCTCGACTACGCCAAGCAGCGGGCGGGCAACAACTTTGTGCTGTCGTCGAAGATCGATGCCCGTCAGCGCGAGCTGATGGAACAGCAGCGGATGGTCAAGGACATGATGCGCTGACACGCATCAAGGTAGCGCGCACACCATATCGCGGGTCAGCCCCGCCCCCTTGTGGGAGCGGGCTCGACCCGCGATGCTGCTTTCAGGCGTTGCCGGAGAGCTTGAGCCGCGCCGCCTGGGTGAAGTCCAGCATGCGCTTGAGTGGCTTGAGTGCCTGCGGGATAAGCGCCGGCTCGACGAAGATCTCGTTGCTGCCCTCGCGCAGGCACTGCAAGGTGCGCTCAAGCGTGTTCATCGCCATCCACGGGCAGTGCGCGCAACTGCGGCACGCCGCGCCGTTGCCGGCAGTGGGCGCCTCGACGAAGACTTTGTCCGGGCACAGCTGCTGCATCTTGTAGAAAATGCCGCGGTCGGTGGCCACGATGAAGGTCTTGTTCGGCATGCGCTGCGCAGCCGCAATCAGCTGGCTGGTGGAACCCACCGCATCGGCCAGGTCGATCACCGCCTCTGGCGACTCGGGGTGCACCAGGATCGCCGCATCCGGGTACAGCGCCTTCATGTCCAGCAACTGACGCGACTTGAACTCCTCGTGAACGATGCAGGCACCGTCCCACAGCAGCATGTCGGCGCCGGTGTTCTTCTGGATGTAACGGCCCAGGTGCTGGTCAGGCCCCCAGATGATGGTCTCGCCGTTGTCCATCAGGCTTTCGACGATCTCCAGCGCACAGCTGGAGGTCACCACCCAGTCGGCCCGTGCCTTGACCGCCGCCGACGTGTTGGCATACACCACCACGGTGCGCTCGGGGTGCTTGTCGCAGAACGCCGAAAAGTCCTCCACCGGGCAACCCAGGTCGAGCGAGCAGGTGGCCTCCAGGGTCGGCATCAGCACGCGCTTTTCGGGGTTGAGGATCTTCGCCGTCTCACCCATGAAGCGTACACCGGCCACCACCACGGTCTTGGCCGGATGCTGGTTGCCGAAACGGGCCATCTCCAGCGAGTCGGACACGCAACCGCCGGTCTCCTCGGCCAGGGCCTGGATCACCGGATCACAGTAGAAGTGGGCCACCAGCACGGCGTCCTGAGCCTTGAGCTCGGCGGCGATGGCGGCACGGTAGTCAGCCTCTTGCTCGGGCGTCAGCGGCTTGGGCTGCTTGGCGTCGAGGTGGGCCTGGACCAGAAGGCGTTCGGAAATCTGGGTCATGTTCGCAAGACCTGCAGGCGCTAGTGCGCGTAAGTCGAGTGTATCACCGAGCCCTGGCAAATCGGATAACGGTTCAGCCTGTACGACAGAACCAAAGACCCTCTGCGGCCTCGGGTTTTATGGGTTGCCGAAGGCTACAGTTAATCGAATGAATTCTAAAGGGTTTTTTGCCAAACCAGGCTGGCGGGGCAAGCCCGCCAGCCCAGCGGTCAGTTGCCTGCCGGTTGCAGGCCGCCGAGGCTGGACATCACCAGCGCGGCGAACTCTTCAACGGTCATCTTCTGCCCGTTGAAGGCCACCTGGCCATCGGCATAGTGCAGGTTGGCAATGATGTCATTGCCCTTGAGCGTGGCCAGCTTGGAATACAAGGCCATCTGCCCGACCATCTCGCCGGCCATTGCGGCCTGCTTGACCTGCGCCTCGTCCTGCCCTTCCAGGCTGGCCTGCAAGGCTGCCAGGTCACCGATCATCGGCTTGGACAGCGACAAGCTGCTCTGCAGTTTCTCGATCATCTGGCGCACCAGCTGATCGGAAGGCAGGTCGGCCGACGTCGGCTTGGCCAGGTCAAGGGTGAGGTTGAAGCGACTTTCACCGTTGGCGGTCTTGAAGGAAAGGTCCTCCACGGCCACCTGAGGCTTGCCCGCCAGCAACTGCATCATCTGCACCTGCATCAGCGCCTGCTCTTCGGCATTCAGCTCCAGCTCGGGCGGTTGGCCGGCAGCGGCCGTCTCCTGCAACTGGGGCATGTGCTTCTCATAGATCGCCATGATCGCCTGCAGCGCAGGGATATCGAAGCGGTTGACCGCCACCACCAGTTGCCCGCCGCCCACGGCCTTGCCGTCATAGGTGATGGCGTCGACCTTGTAGGCGGCCCTGGCATCGACCTTGTCGCCGTTGACCTTGTAGGTGTTGCGTTGCTCCACACCCTTGACGGTCAGCGGTACCTGGCGATCGCCAAAGGTGAAGGCGCTGTCGTCCAGGGTCACGTCGGCCTGGCCTTCATAGAAGTCGTAGGGCGTCAGGGTGAGGTCTGCAACCAGTTTCAGGCCCTTGAGGTCGAACTTGAGCGGCGGCGTCTCGCTATCGACCATCGACACCTGCAAGGTGCCCATGCTGCCGTCGAGCTTGAGGCGCTTGCCTTCGAAGTCACCGCTCATGCCCAGGTCGAAGCCGGAGAACTTCACCGACGAACCGTCCTTGGCGATGTCCAGCGGCATCAGCCTCAACGTGCCGTCATACGACTGGTCATAGCCCAGGCTGAACTCGCCCTGCACCGGCGAGACATCACCGCTGGCCGCATACCACTCGGCTGTGGTGGCATCCTTCTCGATCGAGGTGCTGGATGCCGCCATCACCGGCATCAGCTTGAATGCCTTGACCCGCTGCCAGGGAAACGGCCCGTGCTCGATGCGATCGACCAGGGTCAGTTCCAGGTTGCTCGGCTCATCGCCCAGCTCCAGGTTCTGCACGGTGAACCTGTAACGCGCGACACTGCTGAACAGGTGTTGCTCCAGCGATACCAGCTCAAGCCGCGCCGTGGCACCCAGGCCCTTGAACGACTTTTGCATCTGCAGATTGGACTGTGCGGTAGCGTGCTCCAGCACGCCAGGCAACTGCTTGTCCGTATACCACGCCCCGGCCGTGCATACGGCCGCTACGGCGACGGCAAGCCCGCACACCACTCCCAGTGTTTTCTTCATGAATTGATCCGTTTGCTATCCATATTGAGGTGAAGCGATGTTACTCGTTGACGTCCATGAACTCCCGCGCCCAGACGATGTAGTCGCCGGGTACGGTGTAGGTATGGGTGAGTTCGGTGGCACTGAGGTCCGAGGCGCTGCTGGTGATGCGGCGCTGCTCGCGCAGGCAGTCGTAGGTGGCCTTGATCGCGGCGAAGTAGGCGCCATGGCCATCCACGGCGATACGCACGCCCAGCTCGGCCAGGCGCGTGTCGTCGTGCAACTGCGGGTTGCCGTAGGTCACCAGCATCAGCGGCACGCTGACGTGGCGGGCAATCTCTTCGAGGTGATCGAAATCGCGGATGCCGACCATGCACACGCCGTCAGCGCCAGCATTCTGGTACGCGACCACGCGGGCAATGACTTCTTCGACCGGGATCAGCGCGGCATTGGTGCGCGCGATGATCGACAGCTCCTGGTCGACGCGAGCCTCCAGGGCAGCGCGGATCTTGCCCACGCCTTCGTCGATGCTGATCAGATCGGTGGACTTGCGCCCGAACTGGGCAGGCAGCAGGGTGTCTTCGATGGTCAGCGCAGCCACGCCGGCGCGCTCGAGCTCGGTGACGGTGCGCATCACGTTCAGCGCGTTGCCGTAGCCGTGGTCGGCGTCGGCGATCACCGGCAGCTGTGCGACACGCCCGATGCGCGTGGCCTGCTCGGCAAACTCACTCAAGGTGATCAGGGCAAAGTCCGGAGCCGCCAGCACCTGTAACGAAGCCACCGAGCCGCCCAGGATGCCGACTTCGAAGCCGAGGTCGGCGGCGATTCGCGCAGACATCGGGTCGAACACGGAAGCCGTGTGATAGCAGACCGGGGAGGCCAGGAGTTTACGAAAGGCACGGCGCAAATCTTGGTGGGAGGCTCTAGGCATGATCATTCCAGTTTCTTCATCTTCATTCTGGAGGAGAACATACCATTCCTGCCCGACACTCCGACAGTCACCAGACCCGAACCCAAACAAAAATAAGCGAACAGAAAACGAAAACGCCCCCCCCCCCTCCAGAAGCCCTGCACGCGC
>OLII01000440.1_pt1 | contig 15888 bp, 16 predicted proteins | sample 1609481 | NCBI WGS metagenome assembly OLII01 (sample SAMN05416859, study PRJEB24817) | seawater metagenome | isolation source: Sea water | place: Canada:Atlantic | collected 2013-11 | reverse complement strand
ACCAGAAACTAGAGAAAATCATCTCTCTCATGGTTTTAGAGAAGTACTTTGCTGCCACAAAACAAGCCTAAACAAAGAAAGCGCGCATGTTTATGAAGAGTGGCTTTGCAATCCTAAAGCTTTTCCTTTCACGAGCATGAACTGAAATGATGCTTCGTATTCATTTGGAATTTCACCATCGAGGATGGCATTCTTAATAGATTCTTTGAGCTGACCAATCTCTCTACATGGTTCTAGATTGAATGTTTCCATAATCAATTCTCCAGAAATAGGGGGCTGAAAATTTCGCACTTGATCACGTGCTTCAACCTCCTTTATTTTTTTGCGAACCAATTCAAAGTTTCTGTGATACCTTCTAAATTTATTTGGATTCTTTGTAGTAATATCAGCCTCGCACAAGGTCATCAATGCATCAATATCATCTCCTGCATCAAAGATCAACCTACGTACAGCAGAATCTGTCACCTCACTCGCTAATACAATTGGACGCGAACTCAATAGCACCATTTTTTGAACAAATTTCATTTTATTATTCAATGGCATTTTTAAGCGCTTGAATAACTTAAAAACCATTTTAGAACCTACAAACTCATGGGCATGAAAGGTCCAACCTACTTTTTTACTAAATTTTTTGGTAGGTGCTTTTCCAATATCGTGCAACAAGGCAGCCCATCGAAGCCACAGGTCATTGGTGTTTTCTGAGATGTTATCTACCACCTCTAGGGTATGATAAAAATTATCTTTATGCTGCTGACCTTCTAGCTCTTCGACTCCTTTTAAGGCGACTAACTCGGGTAAAATTTGTCTTAATAATCTTGTGGATTCCAACAACAAAAACCCCATTGACGGCAGTTTAGATGCTATTATTTTATGTAACTCATCTACAATGCGCTCTCTTGTGATGATCTTCAATCGTTCTGCATTGTTCGAAATTGCCTCTAGTGATGCCGGTTCGATTGTAAAATTGAGCTGACTTGCAAAACGGATGGCTCGCATCATGCGCAATGGATCATCAGAATAGGTGATATTAGGCTCTAATGGTGTTCTTATAATTTTAGACTTCATATCTTCAATCCCGTTAAAAGGATCTAATAAAAGTCCGAAATGCTCTTTATTTAAGCTAAGTGCCAGTGCATTGATGGTAAAATCTCTTCTGTTTTGATCGTCTTGTAAAGACCCTTCTACAACCTCTGGATTACGACTATTTTCTGAGTATGATTCTTTGCGCGCTCCAACAAACTCTATTTCTACATCTTTATAACGCAACATGGCTGTACCATAGGTTTTAAAAACTTGTACTTTTGGCTTTGTTGGAAGTAACTCTGCAACTTTCTGAGCCAATTCTATACCACTTCCTATTGCAACCACATCGATATCTTTGGCATCACCACGTTTTAAAATGTGATCACGCACAAAGCCACCAATTACATAACTTTCTACTGCTAATAGTGCAGATGCTTTTGAAATATAACTGAATATAGGGGCGTCTAAGGCTTCCGTGTAAAATTGTTGTTGCATAGAATTATTCTCTAATAACCTCGACCTCGTTGCTATCTGTAACTCTCAAAATTTGAGAGGAGGCAGTTGCTATTTTTTCTTGCTGCAAATTTACTATATAATCTACGCTATCCAAAATTGCAGCATCTATTTCTGAAAATGTTTTAGGTGTAGGCATCCCACTCATATTTGAAGATGTAGACACAATTGGTTTGCCAAAACGCTCAATAAGTTCCTTGCAAAAATCATTTTGCACGATTCGAATCGCAATTGTGGCGTCTTCAGCAATACAGTTAGACGCTATCCCTATTGGATTTTTATAAATTATGGTAGTTGGTTTGGTAGCTGTTTCAAGAATTTTTTCAACTGCATCAGGAACATGGGCTACATGTGATGACAACATGCTACGGGAAGCGACCAAAATGATTAAACTCTTCGTTTCAGCTCGATGCTTTAACCGATATACTTTGGCAACTGCATTTTCATTTGTTGCATCACAGCCAATACCCCATACTGTGTCTGTAGGATATAGTATGGTATTTCCAGCTACTAATGCTTCAATGGTTTTTTCTACAACTGCATCACTCATGACTCTTTTATCAAAAAATTTATTCACTTGATTTCTTTGCTACAGTTGCATACTGCATATAAAACATATCCAATTGTGACCCCAAGAGTAGGATATTAAATAAGACTGCAAAAGGAAAATATAGAAAAGATTTTGTGGTATTGATACCACGCATAGATGAAATCGTGTAACCGCAATCACGGAACATTCTTTTCATACTTTTCTTTGTAAAAAAACGAAAGTGGGTTCTGTCTAAAATGAGATCATCTGTATATTTCCAATCACGTTTAAAAATCATTTTAAAGATGTTTTTAGAGTACCGAACATTCGGAATAGAGGTAACCAACACCCCTTCTTTCTTCAATTTAGATTTTAACTTTACAAGATCATCCCAAGGCTCCAATAAATGCTCTATCACATCATTCATAACAATGACATCAAAATAGGCATCTGGAAGTTCATTGAATTTCTCATCTAGGGTCCCTATGAGCACTGTATGTAATTTCTCTTGCGCTTCCTTCGCAGATTTCTCAGCGGGCTCCAATCCCCAGGTTTCAACTCCTTTTCGCTCCAATTGCCTTGAAAAATTGCCCGAACCACAACCAATCTCCAAAATAGTTTTAGCGGAGTTAGGGATATATCTTAACATTTCAGGTCTTACATTTTTATAATACCCTCTCGTTTTATCATTCATAAACCCAATACTTTATAGTTGTTTCTTAAAAGGAAAGTTCATCGCTCTTTTACTCAGCCAACTTCTCTTTTTAATCGCTTGCACGTAATACCTCAACAATTCTAAAAACAAATATATGTTTAATTTTAACTTTGGAATAAAAAAGAAAAAGATTCCCATAGTTGCGAAAAGAAATTTAGACAAAAATGTATTTCCAACCACCGCGAAAAGTAATAGAAAGCGCTTTAAACCCTTAAAATGTGTTGCCAGGTACACATGCTTAGAAATGAGCACCTCTGTTTTTGTAATCCTTGCCGTTTTCATATTTATTCTTGAAGCCCCACCATGATTATGAATGATGTTTATATCTTTTAGCAAGGCAACCTTTCCTCCTGCATCTCGAACTTTCTTCGACATATCAACATCTTCAAAGTACATCCAAAAATCTTCATTCCATCCCGCTACTCTCTCAAACCATGCGCGACTCATAAAAACAACAGAACCTGAAACCCACTCAGGAAAAAGAACATTATTTTCTACTACTGTTTCCTTTTTAAAGATTCTGTATAATGCCCTACTAAGTCCAAACAACGTAAACGTATTTAGAAACATGCGATCCATGTCTTCACTGCCTCCATTTGCATTTAATTGATTACAAGATACAATTCCGGTAGTGCTATCTTGCTTCAACTGAGCCAACATGGAAGCAATAGCTTGCTCAGAAGCTACCGTATCTGGATTCAGAAAAAGTAAATGAGCTCCCTTTGAGGCCAATGCTGCCGTATTACACCCATTTGCAAAACCATTATTTCCTGAATTCTCAATAAATCTAAATTCACCATATTGGTCAGAAAACTCTTGAAGCTTTCCATCATCAGATTTGTTATCTACAACAAGTACCTCGAAGGTGAAATTTTCTTCAGTAATATTTTGTAAGGCATCGAGACAGTTGCTCAAATGGGTCCAACTTTTGTAATTAACAATTAGAATAGATACTTCCTTTTCATGAACATCACTGTTGAATCTAGCTATGGGATTCGGCACATTTCGAACCCTATTTTTTAATTGGAGTACCTCTACATATCTCCTCCAAACACCATAGGAATGTAATTTTGAGATGATAAATCCTTCCTTACCATCCAAAAAACCAAACTTTATAAAGTACTGAATCAGAAATCTTACCAAAGGTTTTACTATCAAATGATAGGGTGTCACAAGAATTCCTTTTTCAAGCAGCTCTTCTGCTTGAAGTTTTGAATAAACTTTCAGCTTGTTCTTATATTGATGATATGAACTGTAGGAGTAGTGTTGGATTTTCTCTGACAAAAAGCCAACTTTTTCCTTTGTGTAGATTTCCTCATGTACTTTTCCCTTATACTCAGCAGTATCTTTGCGAAACAATCGAATTACTTTATCTCTTCTCCAACCACTAAAGTGTAATCTTTTATCTTTAAAAAAGAAACTCCTATAAATATAAAATGCAGCATAGTCAAGATCATTTGAATTCACAGTTTTTAAAATTTCCTCTTCTAATTTTTCACCGATACTCTCGTCTGCATCCAATAAAAAAATCCAATCATACGAGGCTTTTGAAATGGCAAAGTTCTTCTGACTCGAAAAATTATCAAACTTTCGTTGCAGCAAAACAGCATTGTTTTTTTTTACAATGGCAATCGTGGCATCGGTACTAAAAGAATCGATGACAATAATTTCATCTGCAAAACGAACTGCATCCAATGCATTTTGAATGTTCGCTTCTTCATTAAATGTTGGAATTATCGCGGTAATTTTTGTCATCTTCTTAAACGGCTACGTCATATTCTCTCAAGGCATCATTCAATGATGTTTTTTTATCAGTACTTTCTTTGCGCTTTCCAATAATTAAAGCACAAGGCACATTGTAGGATCCTGCTGCAAATTTTTTACTATAACTTCCGGGGATCACAACCGATCTTGCAGGAACAATTCCTTTCATTTCAACAGGTTCATTACCAGTAACGTCAATAATTTTCGTAGAAGCAGTCAACACCACATTGGCTCCTAAAACAGCTTCTGTTTCTACTTTAACTCCTTCAACAACAATGCAACGAGATCCTATAAATGCACCATCTTCAATAATCACTGGAGCTGCTTGCAAGGGTTCTAACACACCACCAATTCCAACACCTCCAGACAAATGTACATCTTTGCCAATTTGAGCACAACTGCCAACTGTTGCCCAAGTATCTACCATGGTTCCTTCATCTACATAAGCACCAATATTTACATAACTTGGCATTAAAATAGTCCCAGATGAAATGTAGGCCCCATGTCTAGCAACTGCATTTGGCACTACTCTTATTCCTTTCTCAGCAAAATTTCTTTTCAATGGAATTTTATCATGGTATTCAAAAATACCCGCCTCAAGGGTTTCCATTTTTTGAATAGGAAAGTACAGCACAACGCCTTTCTTTACCCATTCATTTACTTGCCATCCATGAGCGGTTGGCTCAGCAACGCGCAGCGTTCCTAAATCTAATAGACGAACTACTTCTCTGATTGCATTTATGGTTTGTTCTTCCTTCAATAACGCACGGTCATCCCAAGCGCTTTCTATAATATTCCTTAAATTTTCCATGCTAATATATTTATTTTTACAAATATAAATCTCTCCTTAAATTTGATAGCGAAGATACATTTTTTAAACAGATAAAGATGTCCTGTTGAAAATCCTTACTTTTGCAAGAAATGATGCAATAATGAGTAGAATATTAGCCATTGATTTTGGGAAAGTTAGAACTGGAATAGCCGTTACTGACGAAATGCAACTGATAGCTTCTGGATTGACTACAGTGGCTACTTCAAATCTCATTTCCTTCTTAAAAGACTACATAGCAAAAGAGAAAGTAAGTTTGCTATTGGTTGGATTGCCCAAGCAAATGAACAATACTGCAAGCGAAAGCGAAGCGCTCATTCAACCCTTCTTGCAAAAACTAAAGAAGGTATTTCCTCAGATTCCTACGGAGCGAGTTGATGAACGTTTCACCTCTAAAATGGCTTTTCAATCAATGATTGATGGAGGTATGAAAAAAAAACAGCGTCAGAATAAAGGACTTATTGATGAAATTAGTGCCACAATTATTTTACAATCGTATTTATATAACAAATAAATTTTTCAACTTGGTCTTTCTTCGTATTTTTGCAGCCATTAAATTTTAGAATAAATGATTTTACCCATTGTAGCATACGGAGATCCTGTGTTGAGAAAAGTAGGCGTATCGATTGACAGCGATTACCCCAATTTAGAAGAACTAATTGTCAACATGAGAGAAACCATGTACAAGGCAAGCGGCGTTGGATTAGCCGCTCCACAAATTGGCAAAGCAATTCGTTTATTTTTGGTAGATGCTACACCTTTTGCTGAGGATGAAGATTTAGACGAAGCAGAAAGAAAAGTACTCGCAGATTTTAATCATGTTTTTATCAACCCGAAGATTTTAAAAGAAGAAGGTGATGAATGGGCTTTTAATGAGGGTTGTTTGAGCATACCCGACGTGAGAGAGGATGTGTTTAGACAAGAGAAGATTACCATTGAATACCAAGACGAAGCCTTTAAAACACATACAAGGACTCTGAAAGGTTTAGCTGCGAGAGTTTTTCAGCATGAATACGACCATATTGAAGGAATCTTGTTTACAGACAAATTATCTTCACTCAAGAAAAGATTGATCAAAAAGAAATTAGAAAATATATCAAAAGGAAAAATAAAAGCAGACTATAGAATGCGTTTTCCTAAGTTAAAGAAAAAATAAGTCATCAAGACATAAAAGACATCATATGGAATTTAATAAAATTATTGCCGTAACAGGAAAACCAGGTTTATTCGAGATAGTTTCTCAAACAAAAACAGGAATCATTGTTGAATCATTACTAGATAAAAAGCGAACACCTATTTTATCTACGCACAATGTTAGCTTATTAGAAAACATTGCGATATTCACGTATGATGAGGAAGTACCTCTTTTGACTATTTTTCAATCTATCTACGAAAAAGCAGAAGGTAAAGAAACCATCAGTCACAAAGAGAGCGGAGCTACATTGACTTCATTTTTCTCTGAAATACTCCCAGAATACGATCAAGAGCGTGTTTATATCTCGAATATAAAGAAGATCATACAATGGTACAATGCGTTGATTGCTGTTGACTTTGATTTCTCTGCTGCCACGTTAACTTCAGAAGAAACACAAGAGGCATAATGAATTCTAGAGCACAGCAATTAGAAGCGTTTAACAGGTTGCTAGACATCATGGATGAGCTTCGAGAGAAGTGTCCGTGGGATCAAAAACAAACCTTAGAATCGTTGCGTCATTTAACGATTGAAGAAACCTATGAATTGGCTGATGCAATACTAGATAATGATTTAGAAGAGGTAAAAAAAGAACTAGGCGATGTGTTATTACACATCGTCTTTTACGCTAAAATAGGTAGCGAAAAGAAAGCTTTTGACATGGCAGACATCGCCAATGGCATTTCTGACAAGTTAATTGATCGTCATCCGCACATTTACGGAGATGTTGTTGTCAAGGACCAGAAAGAAGTGAAACAAAATTGGGAAAAACTCAAATTAAAAGAAGGTAGATCTTCTGTATTAGAGGGTGTTCCTAAAAGCTTACCCGCTATGATAAAAGCAACAAGAATTCAAGACAAAGTTGCTGGTGTTGGTTTTGATTGGGAAAAACCCGCACAAGTATGGGAAAAAGTGCAAGAGGAACTGAATGAATTAAATGACGAGGTAAAAAATAACAATACAGATGGAATTGCTGCTGAATTTGGAGATGTGTTGTTCTCTATGATTAATTACGCGCGATTTATCGGTGTAAACCCTGAAAATGCATTGGAAAGAACGAATAAAAAGTTCACCAAACGATTTCAGTATCTTGAAGCAGCAGCGAAAAAAGAAGGCAAAGAACTCACTGCAATGTCTCTTTCTGAAATGGATGTATACTGGAATGAATCCAAAAAGTACTTTAAGTAAAAAAATAGTCCTATTTTTAACTTTATGAATGTACTTATCATAACTGGCGGCAGCAGTGGCATTGGAAAAGCCATTGCTCAAAAATATGCTTCAGAAAACTTTACTGTCATTTCCATTTCAAGAAGTATTGCAAAAAATGTAGACTACAAACAAATACAGGCCGATTTGAGCAATACGTCAAGTGCTATTGGAGCATTTCAAAAGGCGAGTGATTTGTTAGTACTAGAAAATCTTACTTCCATCACCCTATTAAACAATGCCGGAAGTCTGGGAGAAATGCAAACGTTGGGAAACTTAGACTCTGAAAAAATTCAAGACATCATACAATTAAATACAACAACTCCTATTATTTTGTCAAATGAATTTAGTAGGCTCACCAAAAACCTACCTTGTAAAAAACAGATTATTTCTATTTCCTCGGGTGCAGCTGTGAATGCATATGCTGGGTGGTCTCTATATTGTGCATCGAAAGCCGCCTTAGAAATGATGACAAAAACATTAGCCACTGAACAAAACAACAATCGGAATGGAATCAAAGCCATTGCTATAAAACCGGGTGTTGTAGATACCAACATGCAAAAACTCATTAGAAATACACCTGCATCTGCTTTTAAGCATGTACAACGGTTTAAAGATTTAAAGAAAAACAACGCACTGTATTCGACAACATTTGTGGCATCCAAAATCTATGAGATCGCTTGCTCGAACAAATTACAAAACGGAGAGATTATTGATCTTAGAACCTATGAATAAGCAGCTCCCTGATACAGTGTGAAAGTTCCAAAAAAATTACTTCCAATAATTGTCATTTCTCAATTTTGCTGCACCTCACTTTGGTTTGCAGGAAATGGTGTAATGAACGATTTAATCGTCTATTTTAAACTGAACCAAAGTGCATTAGGACACCTCACCTCCGCTGTGCAATTTGGATTTATTATTGGCACTTTGACCTTTGCTATTTTTACAATTTCTGATCGATTCTCTCCTTCAAAAGTATTTTTCATAAGTGCCCTCTTTGGAGCACTCTGCAATGTGGGAATCCTTTGGAAATCTGGCGACCTCTTCAGTTTACTTGTCTGTAGATTTTTTACAGGTTTTTTTCTAGCAGGTATCTATCCTGTTGGCATGAAAATAGCAACAGATTATTTTAAAGATGGTCTTGGAAAATCGCTTGGGTATTTAGTGGGGGCATTGGTTATAGGAACAGCTTTCCCTCATTTCTTGAATGGAATTCCAGGTACATTCCATTGGAAATTTGTAGTATTGTCTACTTCTTGCATGGCTATTTTAGGCGGACTATTGATGCTGGTATTGGTTCCTGATGGTCCTTATAGGAAGCCAAGTAAACGAACAGATTTTTCAGCATTTTTAAAAGTTTTTCAAAATAAAAAATTTCGTTCCGTGACCTTTGGATATTTTGGTCATGCATGGGAATTATACACTTTTTGGGCCTTTGTCCCCATGATGCTCACAAAATACGGTGAAAAACATACAGCAATCACCTTTAATACATCCATGTTTTCTTTTTTAATTATAGGAATTGGAGGCATTGCATGTGTTCTAAGTGGGTATCTTTCGCAAAGATACGGTCCTAAAAAGATAGCGCATATTTCATTGATTTTATCATCTATATGTTGCCTAGCCTCTCCTTTTGTTTTGAATAGTGAAGTTGAAGTTTTATTTTTTGGATTTCTTTTTGTGTGGGGAATGGTTGTTATCTCGGACTCTCCGTTGTTGTCTACTTTGGTCGCTCAAAATGCAACGGAAGAACACAAGGGCACTGCACTTACCATTGTAAACTGTATCGGTTTTCTAATTACCATTGTGAGCATACAATGCATTAGCTATTTGATGGAATTGACCACATCTAATTGGGTCTATGCTGTTTTAGCAATGGGTCCTATCTTAGGTGTTTTTGCTTTACAAAATAAAAATATCAAAGCACCAGAAGTATAGCATCGTCTATATATAAGCATCTCTCTTTTGTTCAACTGTATTTAAACAAAGGCAACAACATCATAACAACAGTGTATCTCACGGAGAGAAGATTGCCTTTTATACAATAAAAAAAAGCCACTCAATTGAGTGGCCTTTTCAATTAAGCTAATTTCTTAGCATCTTTCACTTTTTGCTTTGTGAGTGCAAGTTCAATGACCTCGCTCATCTCAGAAACATAATGAAACTTCAATCCTTTTAAATAAGATGCCTTTATTTCTAAAATATCTTTCTCATTTTCAACACACAAAATGATTTCTTTAATATTGGCTCTTTTTGCAGCTAATATTTTCTCTTTGATTCCTCCCACAGGCAACACCTTACCTCGCAAGGTAATTTCTCCGGTCATGGCCAACTTGTTTTTCACCTTACGCTGTGTAAAAGAAGAAACTAGCGATGTTAACATGGTAATCCCTGCACTTGGCCCATCTTTTGGAGTAGCTCCTTCGGGTACGTGAATGTGCACATTGTTTTTACTTAAAATTTCCGTATTTACTCCTAAACTTTCTGCATTTGCTTTGATGTATTCCATTGCAATGGTTGCAGACTCTTTCATTACTTTTCCTAAGTTCCCTGTAATCGACAAGTTTCCTTTCCCTGCAGAAAGAATTGATTCAATAAAAAGGATATCTCCCCCTACACTGGTCCATGCCAAACCTGTTACAACCCCCGCAACGTCATTAGTTTCATATTTATCTCTTTCCAATCTTGCTGGGCCTAAAATACTTTCAATGTCTTCATTAGATAGCGCTATGTTGTATGTTTCCTCCATTGCAATAGATTTTGCTGCGAAACGAACTACTTTCGCAATTTGCTTCTCCAATCCACGCACGCCAGATTCACGGGTATAGCCTTCAACAACTTTTTCCAACTGTTTTTTACCCAATTTTAAATCCGTAACTGTTAGCCCATGCTCTTTTAACTGTTTAGGTAAAAGATGTTTTTTTGCAATCTCCACCTTTTCTTCAATGGTATACCCAGTCACATTAATGAGCTCCATTCGATCTCTTAACGCCCAAGGTATCTGCCCAAGATTATTGGCTGTTGCAATAAATAATACTTTGGAAAGGTCAAAACCAACTTCTAAATAGTTGTCGTAAAACGATGTATTCTGCTCTGGATCCAGTACCTCTAACATTGCAGAGGAAGGATCTCCTTGATGACTATTGCTTAATTTATCTATCTCATCTAGCACAAAAACAGGATTGGCTGTACCTGCTTTCTTTAGATTTTGTATCAGTCTACCCGGCATCGCTCCAATGTATGTTTTTCGATGACCACGAATTTCAGCTTCATCGCGCAAACCTCCCAAAGACATGCGTACATATTTTCTCCCTAATGATTCTGCTACAGATTTCCCTAAAGAAGTTTTTCCAACTCCCGGAGGACCATACAAACAGATAATTGGAGATTTCATGTCACCCTTTAACTTTAGAACAGCCAAATGCTCAATGATTCGCTCTTTGACTTTTTCCAATCCAAAATGATCTCTATCTAACACTTTTTGAGCGTTCTTTAAATCAAATTTATCCTGAGAATATTCACCCCAAGGCAATTCGAGCATCAACTCTAAGTAACTTCGTTGCACACCATATTCTGCCATTTGAGGATTCATTCTTCGCAAACGACTCAACTCTTTATCAAAAGAAGCTGCAACCTCCTTTGTCCATTTTTTGGTCTTAGATTTCGATTTCATTTCTTCTAACTCCTCGTCATTGGAAACTCCACCTAATTCTTCTTGAATGGTTTTTAATTGTTGATTTAAATAATACTCACGCTGCTGTTGATCCATATCAGTGCGTGTTTTGGACTGAATGTCATTCTTCAACTCCAGACGCTGTAATTCCTTATTCAACCGTTTGAGAGTTAACAGTGCACGTTCTTTTAAATTGCTCTGCTCTAATAATTCTTGCTTTTCATTGACGCCTAAGTCCATATTTGACGAAATAAAATTCACCAAAAAAGAACTACTCTGAATATTTTTTATCGCAAAAGAGGCTTCTGATGGCAACATTGGATTTACCTTAATCACCTCTAAAGCTTGCTCTTTAACACCATCTATGATGGCCTTAAATTCTTTGGTTCCTTCGACGCTCTTGTCTTCAAGTGCCTCTTTAGTTGTCGCTTTTAAATAGGGTTCTTTCTGAATTACCTGATCCACTTCAAAGCGTTTCTTTCCTTGTATAATTACAGTTGTATTCCCATCAGGCATTTTTAGTACTCGCAAAATTTGAGCAACGACCCCCACTTTATGAATATCCTTTTCGGTAGGATTCTCTACTTCTGGATTTTTTTGAGCAACCACACCCAATATTTTATCGCCAGCATTGGCATCTTTAATCAATTGAATCGATGCATCTCTACCTGCTGTAATTGGGATAACAACACCCGGAAACAATACCGTATTTCTTAAGGGCAGTATTGGTAATAGTGCCGGTACTTCTTCTTTATTTATAATTTCTTCATCTTCTGGTGTCATTAACGGAATCAATTCCGAATCTTCATCTAACATGTTGTGAAGCGACAAACTGTCTAAACCTATAATTTTAGCTTTGCTCATTCTATATAATTGTGTCAATTTGACATTTAAGTATTATCTAACCTATTTTAGAAAAACGGAAATTAAACACCTAAAAACTTAACAAACAACAAGTTACAGGGTTTTAACGCCGTTTTATTCACTTATATAAAACAATTGTTATGCCAAGAGTATCATTCAAAAAAAAGTATTTGATTGCTTCTAAAACACAAAATATTCCTCTTTCATTCCCTCGCAAGAAAAAGAATAGCAGCATGCAGAAAAGCTGTTTGCCCTTTTAAAACCTCATAAAGGACAATTATAAAGACACCAATCGTAAAAAATAATTATTTTTGAGGTTTTACTGTCACATATTAAAACAGCGCGAGTCTATAGAATAGTAAGATTACATTGAAGAAGACACAGCATCATATCAACACATTATTAGAACGTTGTAAAAAAGGAGATAAAAATGCTCAAATGCAGATTTATAAGGCCTACTATACAGCGATGTATAATGCTTCGCTGCGAATCCTTAAAGATCCATATGAAGCAGAAGACATCATGCAAGAGGCCTTTTTGACGGCATTTACAAAACTAGATACTTTTCAAGGTAAAGTTGCCTTTGGAGCATGGTTAAAACGCATTGTAATCAACAAAAGTCTCACACAACTAAAAAAAACCAATACATACCAAGAGGTGAAGATGGATGTGTTACGAGAAAGCAATTCCATCCAAGAAATGGATATTGAATACACATCTTTAAAAGCGAAAAGGGTGTTAGACCTTTTAAATTCTTTACAGGACAATTATAGAATTGTCTTGAATTTACACCTGATTGAAGGATATGATTATGAAGAAATAGGTCAGATTTTAGGATATACAAATGAAAATGTGAGAACCACAATTTCAAGAGCAAAGAAGAAATTAAAACAACAGCTTGTTCTAGAAACAGCATAAAATGAAGAAATGAAAGATCCATTACACCAGTTTTTTGAACAAAGCAATTTTGACCAAGAACTCCCTAAAATTGGTCACTTTGAAAGATTTGAGCATCGTTTAGAGACGCAACATAAAAAACGTAAAATTTCTTTTAAATGGTTGAGTATCGCTGCATCTATTCTATTGCTTATTGGGTTTAGTATTGGTATTAATCACTCAGAAAACAATACTTCACTTGCTCACTTATCCCCTAAAATGCAAGAAGCTGAAAACTTTTTTATCAATACCATACAACTAGAAATAAAGGAGGTTGAAAAAGCAAGAAATCCAGAGACAGAGCAGATCATTGAAGACGCTCTCAATCAATTAGAACTCTTAGAAGACAATTATAAAGAACTAGTAGCATCCCTTGCAAAAAGCAATGATGACAGACGCATCATCCATGCCATGATCAACAATTATCAAAACAGAATCACTGTATTGCAAGATGTATTGATACTCATAGAACGTATGAACGACCTTAAACAAGAAAAAAATGAAGAAAACTATCTATAAATTAATACTACTCCTTTTTATGATCCCTGGCATGTGTGTTGCTGCTGCAGAGACTCCTCCAAATTATGAAAGAGGTAAAACGGTGAAAAGATCATATCTCGTAGCGCATGATGCCACTGTTGAAATTCAAAACAAATACGGAAATGTAAACATCATTACCTGGGATAAAAATGAGGTAGAAATAGTCGTTGAAATTACGGTTAAAGGAGACAACTTGAAGGCGGTAGAAAACGAATTGAAAAGTATTCAAATAGACTTTCATAAAGATGCAGACATTGTCACGGCTCGAACAAAATTCGGATCCTATTCAAAGAGTTGGAATTTATGGAGCAGTTCAAAAAAGATTGGATATACTGTAAATTACACCGTAAAAATGCCCGTATCAAATCATCTAAAAGTGAGCAATGATTACGGAACTGTTTTGCTCAATGAAATTGATGGAACTACAGACATTCGTTGTGACTACGGTAAAATCACCCTTGGTGCCTTAAATAATGTAAAAAACAACATCAACATAGACTACAACAAAAGCTCTTCCATTGACTTTATGAAAGCGGGAGTTGTCAATGCAGATTATACGAAACTATTGATTGACAAAACAGCAAGTGTAAAAATCAATTCAGATTATGCTACTATTGAAATTGGCACTGCTACTAGCGTTACATTTAACTCAGACTATGGCAACATGAAGGTAGCGGATGTATCCACGATCACAGGGAATTCTGATTATGTGAATATTCGGTTGGGAACCGTGCGAGACCTGCTAGCTCTAAAATCAGATTACGGTGCCATTAAAATCAGTGCATTGGCAGTAGGTTTTCAAAAAGCAACAATAACCGCAGCCTATACCGGTATTACAATTGGGATGCAAGAAGACAGCAACTTTAAATTTAGTGCAGATTTACAATATGCTGGACTGAGTTGTAACAGGAATAAAATTGAGATGAGTAAAAGTATTGAAAAATCGACACATAAATTTTACGAAGGAACCTATGGAAAAGGAGATAGTAGCGCAACTTTAAAGATCCAATCAAAATATGGAAGCGTGCGCTTCAAAGAAGAATAAACAACCCCAAAAATAAATGTAATTATGAAAAAATTAATCATCACATGCGTACTATTGGCACTCAGTGTATCTTCCGAAGCTCAGAGCTGGTGGAATACAAAAAAAGTGAGAGGAAATGGAACGATGACTACCGAAACAAGAAGAACAGCTGCCTATGAAGGGATTAGCGCAGGCGGAAGCTTTGACGTTCTATTGGTGAAAGGAAAAGAAGGAAATATCACCATCAAAGGAGAAGAAAACCTCATACCATATATTCAAACAACGGTTGAAAAAGGGGTGTTAAAGATTGAGATAAAAAAAGGAATTAACCTACGAATTACAAGAAAAATGCTCGTAACAGTGCCTTATCAAGATATTGAAAAGGCGAGCATAAGTGGTTCTGGCGATTTCACAAGTAATGCAACCATTAAAGCTGAAAAATTTACGACTAAAGTTACGGGATCTGGAAGTATGAAACTTGATGTAGATGCAGGTAAAATAAACGCTACTCTTGCAGGGTCTGGTGTTATTACTCTTAGCGGTACCTCTCAACTGCTAGACTGTCGTATTGCGGGATCAGGTGGCATCAACGCCTATGATTTAGAAACAAAAACAACCACAGCAAAAGTAGCGGGCTCGGGTAACATAAAAACAAGTGTATCAGATAAGATTACTGCAAAAGTGACAGGATCAGGTAACATTTACTACAAAGGAAATCCCGCTAAGATCGATGCCAAATCTACAGGTTCTGGCGCTGTTATTGATAGAAATTAAATAGTTCGTAAAAAGTAAAAAAGCCTCATTTTATGAGGCTTTTTTTATCAATAATTTCTGTATTTGGAGGTTTCCTCAAAAACATGCTCTAGTATTTTTCTTTCGTTTTCATCAAAGACAATAGCTCTTCGCTTCATCACAATCTCTGCAACTTCAAAGGCCTTTTTTGTTTGATAGGTTGTAAAACCAGAAGCGCCTCCCCAACTAAAAGAAGGTATAAAATTCCTCGGAAAACCACTTCCAAAAATATTTGCACTTACGCCAACTACAGTTCCTGTATTAAACATGGTATTGATACCACACTTC
>OLII01000437.1_pt1 | contig 15949 bp, 12 predicted proteins | sample 1609481 | NCBI WGS metagenome assembly OLII01 (sample SAMN05416859, study PRJEB24817) | seawater metagenome | isolation source: Sea water | place: Canada:Atlantic | collected 2013-11 | reverse complement strand
TACACAGAGTAGATCGTCGGCAGCGTCAGATGTGTATAAGAGACAGGTTTTAAAGTCATCTTCTTAAACCCCGGGCATCCTCAGGAAAACTCAACAGGTAACTTTTGGGGAAACGTCACTCGCTTTATGGAAGCGGCGGCTAATGATCTCGATATTGAGTTAGTCACTATTTTTGCTTTCCGGAATCACATATTGATGAAGTCTTTGATTGAAGAAGTTGTTGCGCAAAAACCAAAATATGTAGTGATAGTCAATGAAAAAGGCATTGCTTTGCCAATGGTAAAACAATTAGCGTCTCGAGGGATAGCTAGTTTCATGTTGTTAAATAACCTTAGCAACAGTGAAATAGCGTCTTTAACAGATAAGGAAGAGCGGTTATTGGTTGGGAGTGTCGTCCCAAATAATTATAATGCCGGGCGAAAGCTACTCAATGACTTAGTGCTTCGTTACCAATCATTTAACGATGACATTTCACTCGACAGTGACATCAGTTTATTGGCATTACGGGGGGATTATACGACACCAGCATCCCTTGCACGAACACAAGGATTAACCGATGCGATAAAGGAACATAAGCGGGTGATTATGATTGATAGCACTGTGGCAAATTGGTCAAAGCAACAGGCTTATCAAAAGGTAAAAGGCATCTTACGACACACTAAGCTTGATATTATTTGGACTGCTAATGATGCAATGGCTTTTGGGGCAAAATCCGCTGTTATGGAGTCAAAGCAAAAAAGTCGGGTAATGATTGGTGGAATTAACTGGGATGTTGATGACCCAGATTACCCGGTAAGTGTGTCTTATGGCGGTCATGTAACCCTTGGAGCAAAGTCTTTAGCCATGATTAAAGATATCGAAAACAACTTACTCCCGATGAATAATAGGCATCAAGTTATTGATATCTTTACTTCAAGTCTTAGTCCGTATTATGTAACTTTTACCGAGCGATTAAAGAAAGATCAGCTAAAACATTATGACTTTTCTCACTTTAGTTTATCATCAGAAAAAGCGGCCCCCTTTACTATTAAGAACATAACCAATAGTTTTGATTTGTTAGATGATTAATAGTACTAAGTTTATTAATCACATTGAATGACTTGTCGTGAGCGGTTTTCGTCCTTACCATCATTATTGATATCCGTTGTTGCATAAAATCTACCTGAGCGGGCAACCACAATACCTCTTGATTTATCATTATGTCCCTCAGGGCAATAACGAAAAGTACCGTTGCCTAAACCAAATAAGTGGCCAGTAGCTTGGTAGGTTATCCTGCTTCTGTTTAATGCATAAACTAGGCGGTCGCCATTTATTATTGCACGCTTGGTTGTCACCATAAGCTCGTTAATATTGCCATCAAATCGTTGATTATTATTACTATCAACAAAGACACTTAATTCTTCATGCCAATTGCTAGTACATGAGCCATTATCGGATAATGGACAAACAATAACGTTGTCTTGACTTGCTATAGCGTGGTTTCTGGCGACTATGAGTAAACGTGAAAGGCGAGATATTTCATTATCTACCCTGAGCTCAACGACGAAGTCATTTAAGTTAGGTAAAGCAATCGTGGTAAGTATTGAAGTAATGCCAATTGAAACCATCAATTCTATTAAGGTCATCCCTAGGTGTCTAAACCTTGAAGAATGGCCACAATTTGAATTTTTGGCGGAATTATTTTGTCTACTGGAAGGTGAAAAAAGCATAAAAAATCCATTTTTTATTAACTACCCTGTGTTATTCAGTTATAGATAATAAAAATGGATTTAGCTAAGGTCTTTACCTGACAATTGTAGAGGTTAATCGTAAATTGTTGGTATTGCTTGTCTTTTATGTTGAGTTTTTTTATAGATATTGATGATGTGATCACTTACCGCAGAGGTTACTTTTTTGCCTTCTAAGAAGTTATCTAATTGGTCATAGCTAATGCCTAACGCATCTTCATCGGTTTTGCCTGGTTCTAGCTCTTCAAGATCTGCAGTGGGTGCTTTCTCAACTAAGATGCTGGGAGCGCCGAGGTGTTTAGCGATAGCTCTAACTTGTCTTTTTGACAAACCAAACAGCGGTGCTAAATCACATGCACCATCTCCCCATTTGGTGAAGAAACCTGTGATGTTTTCTGCGCTGTGATCAGTCCCGATAACTAAACCGCCAATGATACCTGCAATATGATATTGACTTACCATACGGGCTCTAGCTTTAACATTACCTTTAGAAAAGTCTATTTTTGCATCATCAGCGGTGAGGATTTCTGCTTTACTCATTGCTTGTAGCACTTCGTGGTGAATGCCGTCAGCGCCAGCTAAAACGTTAGTCGTTAAACAATGGCTTGGTTGAATAAAGTCTACTGCCTGTTGGGCATCATCTTCATCTGCTTGTATGCCATAAGGTAAGCGCACTGCAATAAATTGATAGTGAACGCCTTCTTTGCTTTCATCTTGTTCATTATTCAACTCATTAACAGCAAGTTGTGCAAGACGCCCACAGGTAGATGAGTCAACACCACCACTGATACCTAAAACTAGACTTTTTAAACCAGATTGAGTGAGTTGTTTTTTTATAAAAGCAACGCGGCGGTTTATTTCAAATTGAATATCAATTTCAGGTAAAACTTTCATTTCTGCAATGATGGTTTGCTGATCCATAAGGTTTCCTAACAAGGCTTAAGTGAAAAACGGGTTAATTTCACTAGTTTAACAAAATTAAAAGCCAATTGGATATTGCTAAATCACTTTAAACGCGCTGTAATATCTTAATTATGTAAATTGATACAACTTTAACTTGCGAGCGATGCAGATGAAAAAAATAGAAGCGATTATAAAGCCGTTTAAAATGGATGATGTAAGAGAAGCCTTAAGTGAAATTGGCGTAACAGGTATGACTGTTTCTGAAGTTAAAGGCTTTGGTCGTCAAAAAGGTCATACTGAGCTGTATCGCGGTGCAGAATATATGGTGGACTTTCTGCCTAAAGTAAAACTAGAAATTGTTATTGCTACTGAAGATGTTGAACGCTGTGTCAATACCATTTTAGAAACAGCACAAACAGGTAAAATTGGTGACGGCAAAATCTTTATTACTGATGTTGAACGCGTTATTCGTATTCGAACCGGTGAAGAAAACCAAGAAGCGATTTAAATTTAATATAGCAATATACTCCTCGCTAATTATAGACGGCTGTAATTAATAGCAGCCGTTTTAAAGTATAATACTACTTGTAGCTATACAACCTAGCCATTCCACTTTCTCGTTTTCCCTACTAAAACTAATAACTCACTCCAAATGTGTCGGATAATTTTACACTTTTGCATGTACTAAATTCCTGCGTTCAGACAACTGTCTGAAATATATATATAATTGGACTTTGGTGCTAAATATGCATTTTTTTAATAACGAATTTTTGTGAATAATACCAAAGCTGTTTGATGGCTATTCATTAGCACGAGGAAACGTTATGAAATCTTTAATATCGTTTTTGAGCTTAGCAATTGTGTTGGCAGCAAGCTCAATGGCAAATGCAAACACCATGTGTACACCAACAGACGTGACACTAGATTTTGTGCAGCTTGCCGATGCAAGTGAAGCGCCTGTAATTGATGTTGTTACTGGCGCAGGAATACCAGCTTCAGACTGTTTGATCTTACTTGGCAATGATAAGCCATTACCCAAAGGCAGTAATATTGGCACCTATCAAGATGGTTTTATGAATGGTGAAGGAGAGTACTTCAAATACTTCGACCCATTCTACCTAGGAGAAGGTGATGATGATAATGATGGCTTTAACGATGATCTTGCTTTTATCGATCCCACTACAGATTTACAAAACTTAGATGGCAATGGTGGTCTTGATGATCCTGGGTGGATTTATCTAGGTAAAGATGATGGTGCTGGCTTTGGTGTCGGTGAAGAACCTGTGGAGGTTGGTAAAGGAATTGACGGCGGTGTTACCGTTAGTAACGCATTAGTTGATATTAACTTTATTTGTGAGCAAGGAACCTCACTTAATGGTGACAATTGTACTAAGGGCACTTGGTCGATAGAGCCAGATGAAGACATTGCTCAAACATTAGAGGAATTGCTTGGGGATGGTGTTTTTGATCATTTAGCCTTAGTGTTCAAAACTGGAAATGTTTGTCATGAATATGCAGTTGATAAGCCGAATAAGTGTATAGATGATGAAAAAAGCCCTGAGTTTGCTATTTATGATTTTGATTTTGGCACTTTGTTAGGTAATGCTGCTTTAGAGTTCCCGTATAATTTAGGGGGCAGTTTTGATCTAAGTAATACTTTCCACGGCACAGCACTTTCTCACTTCTCTGTTTGGGTAAGAGACCCTGCGTTTGATGACATTACAACCCGTACTATTTCAGAGCCTAGCGCTAACTTATTTTTAGTTTTAGGTATATTAATGATACTGGGGCGTTATAGAAGTAACCGCGGTGTTTTATAGGGATAGAGTTGTAAATTAAATTGACAGCTTTTATCAAGGTTGTTGTTTTATTAGACTTTATAATAATTCGCAATTAAAAATAAAAAGCTAGATTACCTAAGTGATTTACTTAAGTTAATCTAGCTTTTTTAATTGTGAGATGTGTTAAACGCTAATTGAAAAGTTAAAAATATATTCAAGTAATCTATTTAATTAAAACGCTTAGTTGACCAGCTTATTATTAGGGTAATTTGCGGCCATTACCTGCATGGCATTTTTCTTCAAGTCTTTTAACCCTAACTTGTCATAACACTCAATCATTATCTCTAAGGCTTGCTCTATTTCAGGGCTCGGTGCAAAATATTCAACAACGTAGCGTCCTCTATTCGCAGCAGAGGCGTATGCTTCACGCTTAATATAGTATTTAGCGACCGCTATTTCGTATTGTGCTAAGCGAGATTTAATTGCAATCATGCGTTTACGTGCGTCAGCAGCATACTTACTGTCAGGGTAATCGGTAACGATAGTTTTAAAATCGTTAAATGCACTGCGAGAAGCTTCAGGATCTCGGTCAGTACGATCAATACCCGCCATATCTTGGAACAAGTTTTCTTCCGTTGATATATTAATTAAGGCGCGCATATACAGCACATAATCCACATTTGAATTGTTTGGGTTTAAACGCACAAATCTATCGGCTAGTGCAATACCTTGTCCGGCATCACCACTTTTATAGTAGGCATAGATTAAATCAAGTTGTACTTGGTGTGATATTGGACCAAAAGGAAAGCGAGAGTCGATAGCGCCAAGTATTTGAATAGCCTTTTGATATAGGCCGTTATCAAGAGCAAATCTGGCATCAACAAACAAAGCCTGTGCAGATTTATCTGGCACTTTTTCTATATCATCTTCAGATGAAGAACAGCCAGTTAGGGCCAATGCTAAAACAGTTAAAATTATTTTTACAGTCAGTTTATCCATGAAATTTGTTATCGCTACTTTGTTTTAATTAAAATAAATATCAAACCACCGCGTAAACGGGTAAAATGTTTCTATATTTAAGAATAATGCCAATTTTTTGGTATTTGCATTCTACCCTAGCAACCTTACCTTGCACAGTGCAAATAGTAATTTGATTATTTCGCTAGGTTTAAACGAGTTTAAAGAGAATTTAATGTCAGAAATAATTCAACATAAAGATACCGTTCCTGAATCATGTTTAGGTAAACGCTTTGACCAAGCATTAGCGATAATGTTTCCTGATTATTCACGTTCGCGCATAAAAGATTGGATTTTAGCCGGTCAAGTGCGCGTTAATGGTGATGTACTTACCCGTCCGCGTGAAAAAATGTATGGCGGCGAATGTATTGAAATCAATGCCGAAGTTGAAGCTGAGATACGTTTTGAAGCGCAAGATATCCCATTAAATATTGTTTATGAAGATGATGATATTATTGTAATAAATAAACCTGCTGGTTTAGTTGTGCACCCTGGTGCAGGTAACCCTGATGGTACAGTATTAAACGCCTTATTACATCACTGCCCTCAACTTGATGTTGTACCTCGTGCGGGTATTGTGCATCGTCTTGATAAAGATACCACGGGTTTAATGGTTGTTGCTAAAACGATTGCTGCGCAAACTAATCTCGTTGAAGCCCTGCAATTACGTGAAATTACTCGTGAATATGAAGCGGTAGCTAACGGCATCATGACTGCTGGTGGCGTAGTTGATGAGCCAATTGGTCGTCACTCAACCAAGCGTACTCAAATGGCTATCTCTTTTGTAGGTAGACCTTCTGTTACTCATTACCGCGTGATGGAAAAGTATCGTTTACATACACGTTTACGCTTACGCTTAGAAACGGGTCGTACTCACCAAATCCGTGTACATATGGCACATATTACTCATCCATTGGTTGGCGATCCTGTGTATGGTGGTCGTCCTCGTCCACCAAAAAATGCCACCGAAGCGTTGTTAATGAAGTTGCGTAGCTTCAAGCGTCAGGCTCTGCATGCTGCAATGTTATCGTTATTCCATCCAATTACCGGTGAAGAAATGACTTGGCATGCAGAATTGCCAGAAGATTTTGTCGAGCTAGTTGAACTTCTGCAAGAAGATAATAAGCTAAATGCAAAAGACGAATACTAAAGACAGTGATAAATCAGACGTTGAGGGCGTTTCTTCAACGTCTTCTTTACTAACAAAAAATGATTCAGCATTTGAGTTAGTTACTTGGCCTACTTTTGACTCTTTCCAAAATCAGCTAAGTGAAAAAGTTTTCGCATTGCAAAGTACGCGTATCTCCCCAAAACTTGAAAAGTCCCACAACATAACAGAGTTACCTTTTGGTAATTTTAATCTCGGTTTGCATGTTAACGATAATGCAAAGCAAGTTGTTGCCAATCGCAATAACTTAGTTCAATTCATTAATCAAACACTACAAAGCGATCCGTTGAATGAAAGTTGCCCTGCTGAGATAGAAATCCAGTGGCTCGAACAAGTTCACGGTAACAAAGTTGCAGACGTTATAGCTGTTGATGGTATACCTATCGTTGCTGATGCCAGTGTTACTCGCCAGAAAAATATCGCTTTAGCGATAATGACTGCGGATTGTTTACCTATATTGTTAAGTCATAAAAGTGGCAATGAAGTAGCGGCCATTCATGGTGGCTGGCGACCTTTAGCGGGCAGCATTATTAAAGAAACCCTTGATACAATGCACAGCAAACCAGAAGAAGTTGTTGCTTGGTTAGGGCCATGTATTGGTAATGAAGCTTTTGAGGTTGGCGTTGAAGTTAAAAATATCTTCATAAAGCAGGGCGATAGTTTTAGTACTGCTTTTGTAAAACAAGCTAATGGTCAATATTTGGCAGATTTGCACCAAATAGCTCAAATGCAGCTACAGTCATTAGGTGTTACAGCAATCTCAATGCTTGAGGAGTGTACTTATCAAAATACCAGCAAGTACTACTCTTATCGAAAAGAGCAAGTGACAGGGCGAATGGCTACGATTATCTGCAGGCGATAATTATTCAAGCCTCTTGTTGTTTTGTATCAATGATATAGCGTTAACAGTATTGAAAATTTATCTTTTACCCTTATAACTTAGTTATCAGTAAAAAAATTAAGGGTTAAGTTAGGAGATCACCATGCGCTTAGATCGTTTTACCCAATCATTTCAAGAATCCATTGCCGATGCGCAATCACTTGCCCTTGGCAAAGATCATCAGTTTATTGAACCCATTCACTTGATGTTAGCTTTGCTAAATCAGAACGGAAATTCAATCATAGCTTTACTAAAAAGTGCTGGCATCGATGTACGTACTTTACGCAGTAAAACGGAAGAAGCTTTAGGCTCTTTAGCACAAGTACCTGATAGTGATGGCGATGTTCAGTTATCTGCAGCATCGGGTCGTGTGCTTAACTTGTGTGATAAGCACGCACAAAAAATGTCTGACAAGTACATTTCTTCTGAGTTATTCATCCTCGCTGCCATTGATGATAAAGGTGCGTTAGGGAAGATCCTTAATGACTTGGGAGCCAACCACGAAAGAGTAAAGTCTGCCATTGAGCATATTCGCGGCGGAGAATCGGTAAAAGAGCAAAATGCTGAAGATGTTCGCCAAGCACTCGATAAATACACGGTAGATCTAACCGAACGTGCAGAACAGGGGAAACTAGACCCTGTCATTGGCAGAGATGATGAAATCAGACGTACATTGCAAGTACTGCAACGACGTACCAAAAATAATCCAGTATTAATTGGCCAGCCAGGTGTTGGTAAAACTGCCATTGTAGAAGGGTTAGCACAGCGCATTGTTGATCACGAAGTACCAGAAGGCTTAAAAAATAAACGAGTATTGTCTCTTGATATGGGGGCACTTGTTGCTGGAGCAAAGTACCGTGGTGAATTTGAAGAAAGATTGAAAGCGGTATTAAATGAACTGTCCAAAGAAGAAGGGCAAGTTATTCTCTTTATCGATGAATTACATACCATGGTTGGCGCAGGAAAATCAGATGGTGCAATGGATGCGGGCAATATGTTAAAGCCTGCACTTGCTCGCGGCGATTTACATTGTGTTGGCGCCACCACCTTAGATGAATACCGTCAATACATTGAAAAAGATGCGGCGTTAGAGCGACGTTTCCAAAAAGTGTTAGTTGAAGAGCCAAGTGTTGAAGATACTATTGCTATATTACGCGGTTTAAAAGAGCGTTATGAATTACATCACTCAGTAAATATTACCGATCCGGCCATTGTGGCAGCTGCAAGTTTATCGCACCGCTATATTAGCGATAGACAACTACCAGATAAAGCGATTGATTTAATTGATGAAGCAGCCTCAAGCATTCGTTTGCAAATGGATTCAAAACCTGAAGATTTAGATAAACTTGAACGTCATTTGATACAACTCAAGCTAGAACAAAAAGCGTTAGAAAAAGATGAAGATGAAGCGTCAATTAAACGTTTAGCTGTTATTTCTGAGAAAATAGCTGAAAAGCAGCAAAAATATGATGAGTTAGATGAAGTTTGGACCACTGAAAAAGCAGCATTGTATGGTGCTCATACGATTAAAGAAGAGCTTGAGCAGGCGCGAATCGAGCTTGAAGCGGCGAGACGCTCAGGAGATTTAAACCGTATGTCTGAGTTGCAGTACGGTAAATTACCTGAACTTGAAAAACAATTAGATTTAGCAAGCCAAGCTGAAATGCAAGAAATGAGTTTATTGGCCAATAAAGTCACAGATGTGGAAATTGCTGACGTGTTAAGTCGGGCAACAGGGATCCCTGTTGCTAAGATGCTTGAGCAAGAGCGTGATAAGCTCCTAAGTATGGAAGATAACCTGCACCAAAGTGTGATTGGGCAACATGAGGCAGTAACATCGGTGTCTAATGCAATTAGAAGATCGCGCGCAGGCTTAAGCGATCCAAATCAACCTATTGGCTCTTTCCTCTTTTTAGGACCTACGGGAGTGGGTAAAACCGAGTTAACGAAATCCCTTGCAGAGTTTTTATTTGATTCTCAAGAGGCACTGATTCGAGTGGATATGTCTGAGTTTATGGAGAAACACTCAGTTGCGCGCTTAGTTGGTGCACCGCCGGGGTACGTTGGCTATGAAGAAGGTGGATACTTAACAGAAGCTGTACGCAGAAAACCCTATTCGGTGATTTTACTCGATGAAATCGAAAAAGCTCACCCAGACGTATTTAATATATTATTACAGGTACTTGATGACGGGCGCTTAACTGACGGGCAGGGGCGTACGGTAGATTTTAAAAATACCGTAATCATTATGACCTCAAATATCGGCTCTGATGTTATCCAAGAATTTGCAGATGATAGTCAGTATCAACAAATGAAAGCGCAAGTAATGAATGTACTTGGCCAACACTTCAAGCCAGAGTTTATCAACCGTGTTGATGAATCGGTAGTATTTCACCCACTTATTGCTGAGCAAATTAAACAAATTGCCGGAATTCAACTTAAAGGGTTGACGCAAAGGTTAGCAGAGCAAGAGATTAGCTTGCAGGTAACTGATGAAGCCTTGTCATTAATAGCAGAAGCTGGCTTTGATCCAGTATTTGGTGCAAGACCTTTAAAACGAGCTATTCAACAAGGTATAGAAAACCCATTGGCTCAGGAAATTTTAGCCAGTAACTTTACTAAAGGCAGCACAATAGAAGTTGCTGTGTCTGAAGGGCAGTTAACTTTTACTGCCTAAACGCTAAAAACAAAAAAGCCTGCAATGATATATTGCAGGCTTTCGGTTATCTTAATAGTTCTGTATAGGCCTTGGGGATAGTTTACTTTTCGCAGTAAAGCTCTTCGTGCTTTTTACTTAGCGCTAACTTATCTTCTTTTTCCGCTGCCGTTAGTGGGCGACTGCCTATAGTGCCATCACTTTTCTCTTCACTGATATGAATATCCTCTAAAGAGCTAAGCATTTTTATATTTAAGCGTGCAGCTTTGCAGTTTTTTTCAAATGTTGCTTTATTTTTAGCGGTAATATCATCTTGCTGCTTCTCTTGCTTCGCCACTTCATCCGCAGCACTCTTTTCGTCAGCCAGTGCTTTTCGCTCGGCTTTTGATAACGCTTTGTAAGAAGAGATAGTACTGAATTCTTTATATTCACCTTCTTTAGGCAAGTTTTGACTAAAGTGAACAACATTGTTGTTATCTACCCAGCGATAAATGGCAATATCTTTAGCGCTTACAGGAGAGATGACTGATGAGGTGATTAGCGCGCCAGCTAACATTACGCCAGTGAAAGAAATGTGTTTAATGCTCATAGTCAAACCTTAATAGATAACTTGTAGTAGTAATTTGTTGCGTTGATAGCTAAGCCCTTAGCCAAGTGACTTACAGTATAGCTTTATTTTTATGCCCATAAGCTAGCAAATAATCAATATAATAACAAATACTTAATAATATTGAATTTATCCTATCAAGTGTCGGTTTTTTTTACACTTATACGTCTGGTTGTTAACGGGCGGTAAAATTATTGTGAAGTGCTTGATAAGTTACTGTATTTAATCTGATAATTCTTTTGGGCATGAAATTTGCTCTAACAGGTAGTTAATGTGACAACAGCTAGATTAATACTAAGCACAGCGTCACTGCTAATACTTAAAAATATAAGAAACCACAAAATATATAGGAAGTAACATGTTAAATAAATTAATTTTACGCGCTGTTTTATCAGTATCTCTAGCGTTGGGCTCTATTGGTGCTAATGCTACGTTAATCAGTCAAGACATCCTTGATAACGGTGCTGTTATCGGTAATGTCACAATTAACCTTGATGATGCTCAGGTATGGGATACTGATTTATCAGTTGTGAGCAGCTTTACTGAATTTAATATTTTCGGCTATGATTTAACAACTTATAGCATGAGTAATACTTACTTTGATGCTACCTTCTTTCATGATGATCTAAGTGCGGGTATATTTACCTTAAACTTTGATCTTACTGAAGAATTTGATTTCTTCGCTTGGACAGGTGATATCTTTAGTGATTTTAATGATAATGTTTTGACTATCTCTGATGACCAAGGTGTTTTTATCTTTTCAGACCAAATTTCAATGGGTGATGTTTCAGTTGTGCCTACTCCTGCTACTTTAGTGCTGTTCTTAACCGCTGTTGCTGGTTTAGCTTCACGTCGTAAAAATAGTTAATAGTACATTCTTTTATGCTTGGCCTTTCTAGTTAGTTAGCCACAGCGATAATGTTAAATCAGGCTTTACTTAGGTAAGGCCTTTTTTATGCCTATCATATTTATGTTTCATTAGTTTTAGCTGCGATAAGTTAAAGCTACCTAGCTATTGCAGCGGTATTATTGGCAATAAAAATAATTTTAAAAGCTAGATTAAGTTAAGTTTTACTTCACTTGATATTTATTATTTAAGGTATCTATCACCTTAGCTAGACATCATTGTTGGTAAATAGGGTGTCAGGTAAATATCCACTTAGCCGTATATTACCTGAGCTATAAGTGAACTGCTTTAGCCAAGCTCTCTTTCTTTCAAGTAAGATTAATCAAATGAAAATGACAGTGTTTATCTAGGCTGCTTATCATCAGGGGACATTACCTAGTTAGGCTTTTAACGCTGTTTGAAGGTCTAAAGCATATTGAGTATTACTTGATTGCTCCTAAGCGGTTTTCGCATTTATAACGAATAAAAAAACCCGCATTAACTTTCGTTATGCGGGCTTTACTAATAGATAAAACTAACGCAGTGAGTAGCGTTAGTTTTGCGTCCTATTAATATTAGTTGTTTAACTCAAGTACCGTAGTACCTTCAGCTTCACCTTCATCATTGAAGTATGTAACTGCACCCATGTAGGTGGTACCTGTAGGCAAGCCACGTGTCATGATAGTAGTGTAGTTAAAACGACCAACGATAGCACGGCGACTTGCAATTACACGCGTTGAGCTTTCAGCTTGATCAGCAATCCAACCAATCATAGTGTAATCGGTTGCAGGTGCTGCACCAGTTGAATAACCGTGAATCATAGTAATATACATATTACCTGTACTGCTATCAGCAGCGGCTTCAGGGTTGGTTAGTACAACATTTTCGTTTGAACCAGCGTTAAGTGAATTACCTACTTGTGCACAGCTCCAATCAACACAACGATAAACATAAAGGTCAAGGTCAGAACCATCTTCAGCTACGTATGCATCAGCTAAGCTAAAGCGGGCAAGTTTTGTCCCTTCTTCAATGTGGAAACCATGGTAAGTTGTACCAGCACCCAAGAATGCAAAATCTTGTCCAGGATCTGCTTCTACATTACCTGCAACGCCAAACGGAGCAACTAAACCAGCATGCTCGATGCTTGTGCTACCAGAGTAAAGCATTTTCACAGGGAAACGGAAACGTCCACGGTTAAGGTCACCAGAGATAACTTCAGGCACTTCAATTTTAACAGTAGGTACTGCTTTTATTGCTAGTGGTAAACGAACTGAGTGACCTGCACTGTCAGTCCAGGTGATGGCACCAAAGTTCCAAGTATCTACCTGAACAGCATCAGTCTTAGTAAATGTAAGTGCGAAACTTGCGTTACCATTAGCATCAACATCTAAAGTAGACTCAGGTGTTTCATTACCAGCAGCATCAAACGTTTGTACACTTACTTCAATACCAGCAGGTGCTTCAACAGTTGCAGTATAAGAAGAAGATGCAGTTGTTGCATTAGATACTGTTCTGAATACAGTTTCAGGATCAAGTAGTTCAGCAACAGCAATTGAAGGTAAGTTCAATTGACTTGCATCAGAGCTAAAACCTGCACTGTCTAATTCAGCACAGCTAGTATCGTATGCTTCAACAAAACTTGCTTCATCTTGTCCACATAGGAAAGCTAAATAATCTGCTAAGTTAGTGTCAAATAAAAGACCAGGATCTAACGCAGAAACTGGATCAGCATGACCAGAACCAAAATCATACGGGTCAGCTTGCGTAGTACCGTCTTCCTTAGTTAAGTCTTGACGAGCCGTTGTCATCATTGCTGATTTAATTTGCGCAGGAGTCCATGAACTATTTGACTCTTTAAACAATGCAGCCATACCAGCAATGTGCGGGCTAGACATTGAAGTACCTTGTAAATACTTAAATGTTTCACCTTGAGCGCCAAACATAGGTGCAGAAGTGGTTGCTGCTAAAATCTTAACACCAGGAGCTGTAATGTCTGGCTTGATGATATCGTAAGTATTTAAGTTAGGACCACGCGATGAGAATGCGGCCATAGTGTTACCTACTTCAATAGCTTCACCAGATGCAGCATTTTCTGTAAATACAACAGAAGTGCTTTCAGTGGCTACACTAGCAGATAATGTTTGTCCATCTTCAAAAGAGATCATTGAACCAGGAATAGCAACTGCTGGATCTTCACCGCCCATAGCGAATGGTGATGTACCTTCAGTAGTATAAACAACAACACCAACTGCGCCGGCGTTTTGAGCGTTCATGAACTTTTCAGTAAATGCACATGAACCACGAGCGATTAATGCAACTTTACCTGCTAAATCAGCACCGTTAGTTAATGGTTCAGCATCACATGCTTGAACTGGTTCAGCTAACACTAATTCACCAGCAAGGCCAGCCGCAGCAGGAGCAAATCCAGCTGGAACAGACATAAGTGAAGTACCGGCTAAAGCGCCGCTAGTTACATCAAGTGCTTTACCAATAATAGTAGAAGTACCGTTATAAGTAGACGCAGCAACACTAGTTACCCATGGAGCAGGGGTACCAACAGTTTCTTTATCTGGACCACTGTTACCAGCAGAAACAGAAACAAATACACCAGCAGCTGCGGCATTTAACATAGCAGCAGTAGATGGAATAGTTAAATCAGTACGACTACCACCAATTGAGTAATTAATTACATCAACACCGTCAGTAACGGCTGCATCAATCGCTGCCATGGTATCACCATAGAAACAACCTGCTTCATCGCCACCGTCTGGGTTTTTATAATCACTATTCCAACAAGCTTTATATGCTGCAATACGAGCGCGTGGCGCGATACCTGAAACAGTACCAGCATCGCCACCAGATAACATGGCAGGAACACCTTCATTACCACCCGCTGTACCAGCAGTATGGCTACCATGTCCGTCAGCATCACGAGGAGAATCAAATTCACCTAAATCATACTGTACGTCGTAAACATTGCTAAAACTGGCGTCAAAGTAGCGAGCACCAATTAATTTATTATTACAGGTAAAATCTGCATCAGTGCCTGTATCACAAGCACCTTGCCAACCTAGTGTGGCAGGATCAGAGTAAGACCCATCATCTGCAAAACTTGCATTTTCAGGCCAAATACCAGTATCGATAATACCAATGATGACATCTTCACCTTTGATGTTCATCGTGTGTTGTCCACCTGGACCTGTTAATCCAAGGAATTCAGGGGTATTTGCTGTATTGATAGTTTCTAACCTATCTTCCCAAACACCAACAACATCAGGGTGAGATTCTAGCTGCGCTTTTTGTTTACTATTTAATTTTGCAGAAAAACCGTTATAAGCATGTTTGAATGAATGCAATATTTTAATTGAACCAATAGAGCTAGCAATTTTCTTTTGCTTATTTTCCATTGCTTGAGTATATGCTTTCATCGCAGGGGTATAAGCATTGTATCGGTTACCTGTATTGGCAACTAACTGGTTGGTCGGTAAAAGTTCACCAATATCTTGAGCTTGTGCAATAGCAGTATTACCTTTTAGCTGAACTATATAGCTAGTGGCTTTTTGTTTAGAACTAATTTCGTTACCTACAACTTTGAATTTACTGATGTCTGCAGTAACTTCGTTAGCAATCACAGTGCCTGTGGCACTTGTAGTAATTGCTAAGGTGACCAAACTCCCAAGAATGGATTTCTTAAAATGCATGTTTATCTCCAGTTTATTGTTATATCGTCGCTGTGCATATCTATTACACTTCATTTTTTTATAAACAATTGCTTATAAAAAATAGCGAGTCAGCTGAATATGCAAATAAGATGCCTTTGTTATAATTATGTTAATGGCACATTGTGTTTGTTGGCTTAGAGAGAAAAGAGCAAAACGCCAAAAGTTGCTAAAATGTTAATCGTGTAAAAATTGTTTACATAGTTACTTGGTGAAATTGCATTTTTAGTCACACTTTACTTTGGTATATTGTATATTTTACGCTTCATATACCGACATTACAGGCCTGTCTGTTGTAAATTAGTGAATGCATAGCTATTCGGATAACTGTAAAGAAAGCTGACATGTCTTTGGTGGCAGGTTGTATAATCACTAGTAATGGCTTAGTTAGGTAACGGTTATAACTTGAGCAATCAGAGAATAAAGTGAAAATAGCGCTTGCGCTCTACAAAACGATCTCTATAATGCGCATCCAGTTCCAAGGGGTCCAGGCAAAAAGCTTAACCAACTGGATGTTTTGATAAGTTATCTACTTACTATTATGGTAAATCAGGTAACTTAACGTTTACTTTTAAAAGCCTTTCAAATTAATTTGAAAAACATTT
>OLII01000435.1_pt1 | contig 15975 bp, 15 predicted proteins | sample 1609481 | NCBI WGS metagenome assembly OLII01 (sample SAMN05416859, study PRJEB24817) | seawater metagenome | isolation source: Sea water | place: Canada:Atlantic | collected 2013-11 | reverse complement strand
TGCTCGACCACTACCAGCAGACCAAGAACCTGCTGGTGAGCTACGACATCAATCCACTGGGCTTCTTCTAGGAAGCCCGGCTGCAAGCGGCAAGCTTCAAGCAGCAAGAAAAAGCAGACCCCATGCGATTTGCCTTCTCTTGCGGCTTGCAGCTTGAAGCTTGCAGCTGTTCTGGCCCCTTTCGTGCAAGACCATCACCACAGGCCGGCACCCGCCGGTGACTAAAAAAAGAACAGGTGAATCCCCATGCCAAGCGATCATTCCGGCAACGCGCCGGCTTCCGTCGATTTCGAAAAGGTCGGTTCCGAGTATTTCCAGCAACGTGAACTGAAAAAAGGTGCCGCAGGCTGGGTCCTGCTGGTGGGTCTGGGCGTCGCCTACGTGATCTCCGGCGACTACGCCGGGTGGAACTTCGGCCTGGCCCAGGGTGGCTGGGGCGGCATGTTCCTGGCCACGCTGCTGATGGCCACGATGTACCTGTGCATGTGTTTTTCGCTGGCCGAACTGTCCTCGATGATACCCACCGCCGGCGGTGGCTACGGCTTCGCCCGCAGCGCCTTCGGGCCCTGGGGCGGGTTTCTGACCGGCACCGCGATCCTCATCGAATACGCCATCGCCCCCGCCGCCATCGCAGTGTTCATCGGCGCGTACTGCGAATCGCTGTTCGGCATCGGCGGCTGGGTGATCTACCTGGCGTTCTACATCATCTTCATCGGCATCCACATTTTCGGCGTGGGCGAAGCGCTCAAGCTGATGTTCATCATCACCGCCGTGGCCGCGATCGCCCTGGCGGTGTTCCTGATCGCGATGGTGCCGCACTTCGATTCGAACAACCTGTTCGACATCGCCAAGACCGACGCAGCCGGCGCCAGCAGCTTCCTGCCGTTCGGCTACGTCGGCGTGTGGGCGGCAATCCCCTATGCCATCTGGTTCTTCCTGGCGGTCGAAGGCGTGCCGCTGGCCGCCGAAGAAACCAAGAACCCCAAGCGCGACCTGCCCCGCGGCCTGATCGGTGCGATGCTGGTGCTGCTCAGCTTCGCGCTGCTGATCCTGGTGATCGGCCCGGGCGGCGCCGGCGCCGAAGCACTGAAAAGCTCGGGCAACCCGCTGGTGGAGGCGCTGGCCAAGGCCTACGGCGGCTCGACCTGGATGGGCGGCTTCGTCAACCTGGTGGGCCTGGCTGGCCTGATCGCCAGCTTCTTCTCGATCATCTACGCCTACTCGCGGCAGATCTTCGCCCTGTCGCGCGCCGGCTACCTGCCGCGCAAGCTGTCGCAGACCAACCGCAGCAAGGCCCCGGTACTGGCGCTGATCATCCCCGGCATCATCGGCTTTGCGCTGTCGCTGACCGGCCAGGGCGACCTGCTGATTCTGGTGGCGGTATTCGGCGCTACGCTGTCCTATGTACTGATGATGGCCGCGCACATCACCCTGCGCATAAAACGCCCCAAAATGGAGCGTCCGTACCGGACCCCGGGCGGCATCTTCACCTCGGGCGTGGCGCTGGTGCTGGCCTGCCTGGCGGTGGTAGCAGGTTTCCTGGTCGACCCACGGGTGGTGATTGGCGCTGCGATCATCTATGGCGTGCTGATTGCGTACTTTGCCTTCTATAGCCGACACCATCTGGTGGCCGGCACGCCGGAGGAAGAGTTTGCCGCGATCCAGAAGGCCGAAGAGGCCTTGCACTGACCGCCCCGCGCCGCAGGCCTGGCCTGCGGCGCCATGGAGATTGCGTATGAGCAGTTTTGTACACACAGTGGGCACCCAGACCTACCGCTTCGACAGCCTCAAGGACGTCATGGCCAAGGCCAGCCCGGCCCGCTCCGGCGACTTTCTCGCCGGGGTGGCGGCCGGCAACGACGCCGAACGGGTGGCCGCGCAGATGGCGCTGGCCGATATCCCGCTCAGTCACTTCCTCAGCGAGGCGCTGATCCCTTACGAAGACGACGAAGTCACCCGCCTGATCATCGACACCCACGACAAACAGGCCTTTGCCGCCGTCAGCCACCTGACCGTGGGCGGGCTGCGCGACTGGCTGCTGAGCGAGCAGGCCGACGAAGACAGCCTGCGCGTCCTGGCCCCGGGGCTGACCCCGGAAATGGCCGCTGCGGTCTCGAAGATCATGCGCGTGCAGGACCTGGTGCTGGTGGCGCAGAAGATCCGCGTGGTCACGCGCTTTCGCGGCACCCTGGGCCTGCGCGGGCGCCTGTCCACCCGCCTGCAGCCCAACCACCCCACGGATGAGCCGGCCGGCATCGCCGCGAGCATTCTCGACGGCCTGCTGTACGGCAACGGCGACGCCATGATCGGCATCAACCCGGCCACCGACAGTATCGCCTCGATCTGTGCTCTGCTGGAGATGCTCGACGCGATCATCCAGCGCTACGACATACCCACCCAGGCCTGTGTGCTGACCCACGTCACCACCTCGATCGAGGCCGTCAACCGCGGCGTACCGCTGGACCTGGTGTTCCAGTCCATTGCCGGCACCGAGGCGGCCAATGCCAGTTTCGGCATCAACCTCAACCTGTTGCAGGAAGGCTACGACGCCGGCCTGAGCCTGAACCGCGGAACCCTCGGGCAGAACCTGATGTACTTCGAGACCGGCCAGGGCAGCGCGCTGTCGGCCAACGCGCACCATGGCGTCGACCAGCAGACCTGCGAAACCCGGGCCTATGCCGTGGCACGGCATTTCAAGCCGTTTCTGGTCAACACCGTGGTCGGCTTCATCGGCCCGGAGTACCTGTACAACGGCAAGCAGATCATCCGCGCCGGCCTGGAAGACCACTTCTGCGGCAAGCTGCTGGGCGTGCCGATGGGCTGCGATATCTGCTACACCAACCATGCCGAGGCCGACCAGGACGACATGGACACGCTGCTGACGCTGCTGGGGGTGGCCGGGATCAACTTCATCATGGGCATCCCCGGCTCCGACGACATCATGCTCAACTACCAGACCACCTCGTTCCATGACGCGCTGTACGCACGCCAGACCCTGGGCCTGAAACCGGCCCCGGAGTTCGAGGCGTGGCTGGCGCGCATGGGCATCTTCACCCAGGCCGATGGCCGGGTGCGGTTTGGCGACAACCTGCCACCGGCCTTCCGCCAGGCGCTGGCGCAACTGGGATAAGCGAGCCATGGACAAGCAACCCACGCAGCACGACAACAGCGACAACCCCTGGCTCGACCTGCGCCGCCTGACCCCGGCGCGCATCGCCCTGGGGCGCACCGGTACCAGCCTGCCGACCCGCGCACAGCTGGACTTCCAGTGCGCCCACGCCCAGGCCCGCGATGCCGTGCACCTGGCATTCGACCATGCGGGCCTGCGCGAACAGCTTAGCCAACGCGGGCGCGACAGCATCCTCTTGCACAGCGCCGCCAGCGACCGCCACAGCTACCTGCAACGCCCGGACCTGGGGCGGCGCCTGCATGAGGAATCGGCCCGGCAACTGCGCGAGCATGCCCAGGCCAACCCGGGCGGGGTCGACCTGGCGATCATCGTGGCCGACGGCCTCTCGGCCCTGGCGGTGCACCGGCACACGCTGCCGTTTCTCAACCGTCTGCAGGAGCACATCGATGCCGAGGGATGGTCCACCGCCCCGGTGGTGCTGGTGGAGCAGGGCCGGGTGGCGGTGGCCGATGAAGTCGGCGAATTGCTGGGCGCGAAAATGACCGTGATCCTGATCGGCGAACGTCCGGGCCTGAGCTCCCCCGACAGCCTGGGCCTGTATTTCACCTACAGCCCCAGGGTCGGCCTCACCGACGCCTACCGCAACTGCATTTCCAACGTACGCCTGGAGGGGCTGAGCTACGGCATGGCCGCCCACCGCCTGCTGTACCTGATGCGCGAGGCCTGCCGTCGGCAGCTCTCGGGGGTCAACCTGAAGGATGAAGCCCAGGTCCAGACCCTGGAATCAGACGCTGACACCCCTAAAAATGGAAACTTCTTACTCGGCAATGATTGAGAACTGACCACTTTTTAGCGGATTGCGCTTTTTTCGCGCTTTAGGCAGCATCTGGGGTGACGGCTGCCCGAGGTTCGCCGCCACTCCCCATGGACCCGAGGCCTGCTTATGCGAATTATCAAAGCAACTCTTGAGCATCTGGATCTGCTCGCCCCTCTGTTCGTCAAATACCGCGAGTTCTATGGGCAATTGCCCTATCCGGACTCTTCGCGCTCGTTTCTGGAAAAACGCCTGGAGCGCGACGAGTCGATCATCTACCTGGCGCTGCCGGACGACGATGACAACAAGCTGATGGGTTTCTGTCAGCTGTACCCGAGCTTTTCGTCGCTGTCGCTCAAGCGCGTATGGATACTCAATGACATCTATGTGGCCGAAGACTCGCGGCGCATGCTGGTGGCCGACAACCTGATGCGCGAGGCGAAGAAACTGGCCAAGGACACCAACGCTGTGCGCCTGCGTGCCTCGACCAGCAGCGACAACGAGGTGGCAATGAAGACCTACGAGTCGATGGGGTTCAAGGCAGATACCGAGTTCAAGAGCTATATCCTCCCGATCCATTCCGACTGACGGGCATCCTTCGTCAGCAAAGCCGGCTTCCACAGGTCTGCGCACTGGCCATGTAGGCGCCAGCCTTGCTGGCGATGGGCTGCATAGCAGCCCCGCTGCGCTGGGGCCCAGAAATCCGCCGCTACAAACTGCTCCGCCATAATCACGCCATGCCCGTATAATGCGGCCTTTCAATTTGTGTGAAATTTTACCCTTACCTCGGGTAACGGCTACACACTTCGCACTGCCAGTCCTCGCATGCCCGTAGAGCCGGGTCTTGAACAAGGTGCCGTACATGGATTTCAACCCGCTGGACCTCATTCTGCATCTCGATACCTACCTCGATTTGCTGGTCAACAATTACGGTCCGTGGATCTACGCCATCCTGTTCCTGGTGATCTTCTGCGAGACCGGCCTGGTCGTCATGCCGTTCCTGCCGGGCGATTCGCTGCTGTTCATCGCCGGTGCCGTGGCCGCCGGCGGCGGCATGGACCCGGTACTGCTGTGCGGCCTGCTGATGGCGGCAGCCATCCTGGGCGACAGCACCAACTACGTGATCGGGCGAACGGCCGGGGAACGCCTGTTCCGCAACCCCGACTCGAAGATCTTCCGCCGCGACTACCTGCAGCAGACCCACGACTTCTACGAACGCCATGGCGGCAAGACCGTCACCCTGGCGCGCTTCCTGCCGATCCTGCGCACCTTCGCGCCTTTCGTCGCGGGCCTGGCAAAAATGGTCTATCCGCGTTTTCTGATGTTCAGCGTCGCCGGCACCATCCTGTGGGTGTGCGGCCTGGTGACGCTGGGCTACTTCTTCGGCAACGTGCCGTTCATCAAGTCCAACCTGTCGCTGATGATCGTGGCGATCATCCTGCTGTCGCTGGTGCCGATGATCATCGGCCTGGTGCGCAGCCGCATGGGCCGTGGCCAGGCCAAGGCCCAGTAACCCGCGCACATGTGGAGCCTGAGCGCCTGGCGGCGCCGTCGTACCCTGGCCCGCTACCCGATCGAGCCGCAGCAGTGGCAGCGGGTACGCGAGGGCCTGCCGATGCTCGACGGCATCAGCGACGAAGAAGATCACTGGCTGCGTGAAGCCTGCATCCTGTTCCTGCAGCAAAAGCACCTCACCACCCTGCCCGGCGTCGACGCCGATGCCGAGCAGCGCCTGCACCTGGCGGCCCAGGCGCAACTGCCGCTGCTGCACCTGGGCGATCTGAACTGGTACCAGGGCTTCCATGAAATCGTGCTCTACCCCGATGACTTCGTCAGCCCCCAGCGCCACCGTGATGCCAGCGGTGTGGAGCATGAATGGGACGGCGAACACAGTGGCGAGGCCTGGCAGCAGGGCCCGGTGATCCTGGCCTGGCCCGGGGTGCTGGCCAGCGGTGGCTGGGAAGGCTACAACCTGGTGATTCACGAGCTGGCGCACAAGCTCGACATGCTCAACGGCGATGCCAATGGCCTGCCGCCGCTGCATGACAGCATGCGCGTGGCGGACTGGGCGCAGGCCATGCAGCAGGCCTACGACGATCTCAACCGCCAGCTTGACCGCAACCCCGATGTCGAAACGGCCATCGACCCCTACGCCGCGGAAAACCCGGCCGAATTCTTCGCCGTGACCAGTGAATACTTCTTCAGTGCCCCGGACCTGCTGATGCAGGCCTACCCCGCGGTTTACGCGCAACTGAGCGCGTTCTACCGCCAGGATCCGCTGGCCCGCCTGCAACAGCTGCAACGTAGCCATCCGCACTACCAGCACACGACTAATTGACCAGGCCGGGCATCTGGCCGGGCGTGGCAAGCGTTACGGAATGTGCCTATAATCGCGACCAATTTTTGGCCAAACATGGGGGCAATGCCCAATGAGCTACAGCAAGATTCCGGCTGGCAAAGACCTGCCGAACGACATCTACGTCGCCATCGAGATTCCAGCCAACCACGCACCGATCAAGTACGAGATCGACAAGGACAGCGATTGCCTGTTCGTGGACCGCTTCATGGCCACCCCGATGTTCTACCCGGCCAACTACGGCTTCATCCCCAACACCCTGGCTGACGACGGTGATCCGCTGGACGTGCTGGTGGTGACCCCGTACCCGGTAGCCCCAGGTTCGGTGATCCGTGCTCGCCCGGTCGGCATCCTGCACATGACCGACGACGGCGGCGGCGACGCCAAGGTCATCGCCGTACCGCACGACAAGCTGTCGCAACTGTACGTCGACGTCAAAGAGTACACCGACCTGCCGGCACTGCTGCTGGAGCAGATCAAGCACTTCTTCGAGAACTACAAGGATCTGGAGAAAGGCAAGTGGGTCAAGATCGACGGCTGGGGTGACGCAGAAGCGGCCCGTGCCGAGATCACCAAGTCGGTGGCAGCCTACAAGGGCTAAGCACTGCGCTTGAGGAAAAGCCCCGCGATTGCGGGGCTTTTTTGCATCTGCGGCTCGCTGCTTGAACCAACAGCGTCCGACTCTTCCTACAACACCAACAGAACCCCCTGTAATACCCCCGCTTTTGCCCCCGAAACACTTCAACCCAATGTTTATATAAACCCTTCTTTTCCCTCACTAAACTCAATCACCATGAATACATCTGGTGATCGTTTGAAAGCGCTCCTGCGCGAGTGCAACCTGACCGCTTCCGACTTTGCCGCCCAGCGCGGGGTGACGCCGCAGCATGTGAACAACTGGTTCCAGCGCGGCGTGCCCATGGCGCGTCTGGACGAGATTGCCGAGCTGCTGTGCGTACGCCCTCGCTGGCTGCGCACCGGCGAGGGCCCCAAGCACCACAACCCGCTGCCGCGGGTCAGCCGCAACCGTGGCGAGCAGGAGCAGCAGGCCCCGGACCACAGCCTGTTCGCTGCGCATGGCGAGCAGGACGTGCTGCTGCCCTTCTACCATGCGCAGCCCCGGCAGTTTGCCGAAATCCCTGGCCGCCACCTGCGTTTGCCGCGCTGTGCGCTGGACAACCTCGGGGTCGATGCTGCGCAGGCGCTTTGCGTGAGCATGCCCGACTACAACATGAACCCCTTGCTGCAGTACGGCGCGACCTTGGCGATAGACCGCAGCCTGACCCGCGTGATCGAGGGCGAGATATACGCGCTGCTGCACAACGGGCGCTTGCGCGTGCACACCTTGAGCGAACGGGCCAATGGCGCATTGCGTCTGCACAGCCATGACGGTGACGAATTTCCGAGCGAAACCTACAGCCTGTCGCAAATCCGCAACCAGGGTCTGGAGGTGCTGGGGTGGGTGTTCTGGTGGGCTCACCTGCGGGATGATCGCCCGCGCTAAAGCGGTTGCAGCGTTTTTTTTTGCTGGGCATTGCGATCCATTCCCAGTATGCTGTGCCGCACTCAAGCCCCGGTTGCAGCCTTGCATCCTGAGGGCGTGGCGCGGCACACACTGCCCCCGCCACCCCGGCCCCAGCGCCGGATCACGATTTGAAGGCGGTTGCGGCTTACCAAAAGTCAGCCAAGACTGTCCCCGAGAAGCCGGCCACAAGCCGGCTTTTTAATTTCTACAGCCCTTGATTTACGGGGCTCCCGCCTAGACCACCACCGCCAGCCCATACTTTGGCCCATACGTTGGCGGCAATCTGCATTCCTCTGCTACCAGAAGCGACCAGTTGAGCTGGATCGCCACCACAGGGCTCTCTGTAGCCTCTCTGTGGACGGGGAGCGGAAAGCATGGGGCTACTTGAGGATTCGTCAGACTTCGTCCTGTGACTGCCCCAGCAGCTTCAGGAACTCGATGGCGAGCCTGCGATTCTTGGGAGTGAGCGCCTGGAAGTTCCGCCGCACCAGGATCACCTCGTTGCTCTGATCTGATGCAGCCTCTTCATCACCTTCCGGCTCGGATTCCGCGACAGCGTATAGCTCGGAAGTCTTCGTGCCCAGCGCGTGGCTGAGCTTGTGCAGCAGCTCCAAGGACGGCAGTTGCTGCGATCTTTCGATCTTGGACAGGTTGCCCGCATAAGTCCCCGCCTCCAGAGCAACAGCCTCCAGAGTGAGCCCCTTTTCCAGTCGAACCTTGCGTATAGCTGCGCCGATATTCATTCGGCGATTCTGTGGATGGGTTTCCAGCAGGGCAAAGTTACAGAGGAAAAATTTTCGCACATAATTTTTCCATATGAGAACATTTGCTGAGCGACGGATTGCTTCAGACGCAATTTCGTCATCCGGCATGGTCTTGAAGGACGCAAAGCGCATGAGTGCTCAGCAGGGGAATGGTCAAAAGATCGGATCTGGACGGCAGAGCGCTCGCGCTTTTTGGATCAGTCGCTCACGCCTGGGTTGGCTCAGCGTTCGATTCGAGGGTGGCCCGTTCTATCCTGAAATGGTTGAGACGCTTAAAGAGATGGTTGACAAGTACGGGGGATTGGTGAAACGCGGGGATAGAATTTCAGGATCTGAGTGGCTTCGACGTATCGATCAAAGAAACGTACCAATCACCGATCTTCAGAGGCGAGCGATTAAAACACTCATGTAGAGGAATTAAGAGGCTGGCTTTAACTTTGAGGACCTTGATCAATTTCCGATCCTACAGACCTCAACTTGATATCCCATCGCACCGAGTCGCTGGGCAAATTGTCTGAAGTTCACCTTTGAGAAGAACGGCATGTGCAACGCAGCGTTAGGTTGCATAATGGCGAACACAATTTTGTTGCGCGGTAGAGCGACAGGGTCAAAGGAAAACTGAAAATCACATAACTCTGCCAGATGCGCGTTCACCTGAGTAACGACATCAGAAGCGTTGATAAGGGCTTCAGCAGAAACGTAAGCCTGAGAAAAAAGATGGCTAAGCACGCTCGACGATGAATACTTTTTGACGTGGATTATGTGGTGGTCCGGCGTGAGCAGATCGCAAAATTCGAATGGGCCGCCCGCCCCTGTCAGCCTCACCAGTTTCTGGTCGAGCAGATAGAAATTGACATTATCTGCGATACGTCTCAGGTAAGCACCCTCGTGGTCTGTGCCATAAGGAGGAAACACCAAGTCGCATTGAGTTGCAGCGTCAAAGAACCGGTTCACTTGGTCGGTGTAATCGCGGTCAATCTGATACCAATCACCTTCGCTTAGCAGGTAGATTTTTCCTTCATATTCAATCTCTGCCTCAAGGCACATATATAAAGGCCACGTAGCTAGTCGTTGTTCGTCTGAGCCGTAAAGATAAATACGTTCGGATACCAGCGCTTGTTGGGTAACATCTCCAAGAAGGTGCTTAGCGAGCAAAGCTTGCCGCAGATCCAGGTCGAATGCGATCGCAGGTCCGTTGCGTGATCGGGTGCTATGTTTCACATAGCCGAAGCCGCTAATGTCATTGCCAAGTAGCTCGGGTGGCGCCGCGCGGACGCGGTCGAACTGCTCGGCATTCACCGCCCCTACCAAGAGCCTATCCAGTTGGTCCATGAGTGCGGAGTCGCGTACTGGGACGATGAAGTCCATCCAAGGGTACTTTTCCTTGCAGTGCTCGTCTTCGTAAGCTGCCAACAGTCGAAGCGCGATCTCCGGAAAATCTTCGAGCTTTACATCGGAATGTAATGCCAGTGAGTCGGAACCACTGACATATTGCCCCTCATCTTGATCGTTCTCCACAATACCAGTTAATGACTTCAGGATTTCAGAGTCGAACTTGAAATCGAACTCCGATATTGACAGCAACCTCGATGACTGCGCCTTTGAACGCAGAGGTGTGCGGTCAATATTGGACTTTTCCACAGACTTGATCAGTAGCGGGTCTGTCAAGCTTAGCGCTGTGCGCAAGCCGAAATAACGCTCAATGGTTAGCGGATCGATCAGGTGCCTAGCATGGCCAAAAGTAAAGCAAAAGACCCTACCATTTATTGTGAAGACAAGGAGGGCTTTCAGAGATCTGCCAGTTAGGTCGAGGCCAGCTACCTCTGGGATCGCACCGAATAGTTGCGTCCACTTCGGATGCGAAGGGTTTTTCTGGTGGAAGAAAAAGCACTCAACATCGCCTAATGAAAAAACGATGGGGCGCAAGTTGACCTCATTGGAAAGCGCGTCTTGGATGACTCGCCCCTCCTTTAGCAGGAAAACGTTGATGGTGATTTTCACACGTCACTCCCTGACCCCTTGCCTCGATATCAAATTGGCATCTGTTTCCATTTCCGTCAAGGCACGCCAGTGGGCACGACAGGGAACCGATTTTATCGATCACCAGCAGTTCGGAGGTTAGGACTGCGCCGTTTAGATACTCGCCGACCAGGCGGCTGGCGGCTGGCGGCGCCCCAATCCACCAGCAAGCCGGCAGAACTGACCCAACTGTTCAGCGGGTCATATACGCTCTCGCGCAAGTAGCGGTTGAATCGCTCGACCTTGCCTCTGGTTCGGGTCCGATATCCGAGCGGCGACATTTGGCCGAACGTTATCTTTCACAACCGTACTATGTCGAAAACGGCCGGGCACTTCAGATCGCTTCGATCCAATATAGCGGAACCTCGCGATAGGCCGCTATCGACCCGAATCGTCCGACCAGAGCTGCTGGCAGCGACAAGATAGAAGGTTGGCCGTCGCTTTGTGATCGGCCAACCTAAACTAAAACTACGTACTTACTCCACCGACTAGATGGTAAATCACTCTACGACACCATCTCATTCTTGTGGCTTCTTCCTCACATATTTCATCCCTAAGCCCGCCTTGTATAGCTGTCGGGCTCGCAGTTCGCCAGGGTACCCTACTCGAGTCTCGAACATCCCAATCTTCTGCATGCTGGTCAGGGAGCGTCGTATCACATCTGGTGGAATATTCGTCCGCTCAGCTAACGCTTTGATAATTTCCTCAATGGCAAACGGCGTTTGAAGCCCATCAAAGGCGGCAATTAATCGGTCTACCGATGTTTTATTGGCATCGATATTCGGCTCGATACTTAGGAATGAATACAGTTCGGTTCTAACATCGTCAATGAAAGACTTAGAAGCCTGATCGTAGGCGAGTAGGACACTCTTACTGGAGAGCCTACCATCAACCAGTTTGCTCCCCTCACCAGCATTGTCCGCAAGAGTTCGCAAGAACCCATCGAACAGCCTAGGGTAAAAGGCCGAGTCAGCGCCTGTGTCACCACCCGCGTCCGAGAAATAGGAGGCAAAGAACGTTGTGGTTTTAAGCCGATTACGCTCTAGACCTGCGGGGAAAATTTCCAGTAGCAAAGTCTCCGAGTCGTCATCAGGCAAGGCCCCATGAGAAATACTTTCAGCCCTGGCTTTAATACGATCACACACTTCGGGGAAGTGCTGCTGGAACCAAGGCAAGCTCAAGATACGCGCAAGTGCAAAGTTTAGAATGGCGGTCTTGTTCCAATGCAAATACAATGCTGCGCCTTCAATTTGCTGCTCGACGTTCTCCGCCGCCCCAGTTACAAGATCGGAGCGCAATAGCAGCCGTATCGTAATCTGCTTTGAGTAAGCCCTATCGAACTGAATTGCCGCCAGAAAGCGGAAAAGGGATTCGACAAAAGAGCGCAGGTCGCTAGCTGGGACCGCCGTTTCCACGCCGTCGATCACGAACACGCGTTTCTTCCCGATATTCGAGATTATCTGCGGACGGAGGAAGTTGATTTCTTTTGAGTCATTATTGAGCAGTTGAATGTGCTTTTGAAGGGCCGCCTCGAAAACTCCTTCGCCTTTCGTATTTGATATGGAGAGCGCGACGTTCAGCAATAACCACCAGAACTTTTCAAAGTCCCGGTTGCAGGCAGCCAGCGCGGACTGGAAAAGGACGTTGGCGCTTGGCAACCCGCCGTCACGCGAGTCATTAGCGACGAGCAGCGGCTCAGCCAAATTGCGGCGCACGAGCTCGGATACCAATCTGGTCTTTCCGGTCCCTTTGCGTCCGAATATGTATGTATACGGACTATCGGAGCTGAACAACTTGGCCAGCCCTGGTGTCAGGATAAACGTCCCATCATCCGTTGAGCCGCTACTCGTCAACACACCCTGCTGCACTTGGGCGGTAGGGTTACCGCTAAGGCCCAGCACAGAGCGTAGTTGACCGATAGCATCGCGGCTGGTGCCCGACATATCGCGCGGATTTGGCTGCAAGCCATCGACGAAGCTCTGGTCGTGCCTCCAGAACACCCAATATGAATCTAAATCCTGGGGATCGACCGCGTCCCCATCCTCTATCTGCATAGCATCAGCGATTTTGCTAAGCAGGCCCTCGACGAATCGTGCGCTCTGGATACGTGTGTCTTTTGCTGTCTTTTTAGGGTCCAGCGAAAAGCTGACAAAAGCCCCAGGGGACTCCGGGTCGTGGGCCAGCAAAGTATCGAGTAGTCGTGAATCCTGTATATGCCGTGCCATACCGTCTGGACGGACAAAAATCACTGCTGGGCCAGGCCACGCGTCCATAATTGGCAGTACAGAAGGCGCAAGACCGGTACGATGGTCAAAGAGCACGACATCATAAAGTGCTGCGCTGCTGTCTACATCTGTGGCGATATGCTGCCGCAGGGCCTTTACTGCTAATTCCAGCACCGTCGCATCTAGCGATGAGTTCAGCAGGAAAGCGGCGAAGTCCATGTCAAAGCGGGCAGCGACAGGCCGTGCAGGCACAATATCAACGAACCCAGTGACAGACGCGCCAACGTAGGTGCGCGAAAGCGGTGTCAGCGTTGTACCTGGCATCGCCAGCCCCATCAAAGTTGAATCGATGTCCGCAGCCGCGACGCCAAACATTGAGTCCAGTGACGGCGCCTCAATATCGGCATCCACTGCGAGCACACGGTAACCTGCATCGGCCAACACCTTGGCGAGCGCCACAAGCACAGTTGATCGACCCTGGCCGCCCTTGTAACCGTAAAAATGAATCGCCTTCGTAGCGCACGTACTACGGGATACATTGCCAGCCTCAACAGCTTGATCAACCAAAACGGCAGGCTGCGCAATTGTAGTTTTGCTGACTGGGGTGAACGCGCTCAGCCAGCTGGTTCCGTTTTCACCTGAATCCAGAAAACCGAAATGCTCATGACGCTCCTTTTCTGTGAGCAGTACCAATTCGATCATTGGACTCGCGATAATAGAGGCGACGTCATCCTCCGAAATGCTCACAGCCGCACAAAGTGCGCTGAACCGGCCTTCAGTGGCGATGCCCTCGAACGAACCGGCGACACATAGGACATAAAGCGTCGGATGCGCGTACTTGACCTCGACATTGATACCGTCGATATGCGCAATGGATTCAATAAATTCGGATATAGTCATGGTCAGATCAGAGTGGCTTCTGGAATTTCGTTGCAAGGTAAGACCGGGTGCTGCCAACGACATCTGCAAGCATTTTTGCCTGCTCTTGGGTTGTCGCGGGCGCGGGCCAGCCATCTGTGGCGTGTCGTGTATAGCGGATATAGGGGTAGCACTCCGCCGGGGCAAAACGAGCAATACCATCCTTACCTTGCACGCTGATGGTTTGCAGGGCATTGCTCAACTGGGTGGACAAAGAATTAAGTCGGACTTTGCAGCCTCGCAAATTGTTTATAGCAAACCGGTGCGCAAAGATATTGAGTGCGCTCGGGACATTGTGATCAGTTAGCCCGGTTGCCTGTTTGAGGACCAGCTCAATTGCGACCATGCCGCAATAGGCCCTGACGACATGATCGGTACTTGCTGCTGCTGCTGCGGTGAAGGCGCGGATGTTCGTTGTCTGTTGGCTCATTAGATTTTATCGCGCTCATTTTCTTCAGAGGCCAAACCCCCGATAGACATATTAACTGGGTAGTGCACGCTAGGCGCATGCCCGCAACCACTCTAACTCGAGGTGGTACAGTGACTCGCGCGAGCACCTCTTCATCGAGAAGAGCGTCTCGCGGCACAGTCCACTTTTGGCCCAAAGCTGCAGGTCATGACTGCCCCCTGGCGCCATCTTTGGCATCCTACTACCGTCCCGTATGTATTTGGACTCGAATTTGCTCGAAAACCACTAACCCACCAGGCCCAATGCTGCGGGCAGCCCAGCCCCAACAGCAGCACTCACCAGAGGATGCTCAAGGAACTTGCTCAGCAGCCCTTTGGCCTCTTCTTTCTCGCGCCCACTGGCATGCGCGCTCTCGATGGCCGCAAGGACTTCCTTCATCGCCGCCTCCAAGTGCTGGACGTTATTGTCACCGATCTGGATGCCGGCAGAACCGGAAATATTAATGTGGTTGGTGGTAATTCGCGGCTGTTGTGAGATCGCGGTGTCTTTAGAGAGCTGAACCGTGTAGTGCGCTGGTATCTCCGCCCCCATACCGTGGCTATAACCTACCTCGCGCACTATGTACACCTGGTCTTTGCCGTGCAGCACACGAATGAGTTTATCGCCTTCCTCAAGATCAAGCTCTTTGTACCACAAGCTCATCTTGGGACTAGCAAAGCGGCACTTGTACGGGCCTTGGCGCTCGCCATGGCGCTCAATGTAGATGACATCCTGGCCTGCATTTGGGGAGAACAGATTCATACTGAACGCTTCCACGGTTTTGAGGTTAACGTCACTATAGCCTGTGCCAGTGTTGAGAACATCGGGTTTGAGTGCACGTAGCCGCCCCTCATAGCTCGGCGACACCCCATTGTTTGGCTAGTCGAATCACATCTGCGTTGTCGAGTTGTGACGAAATCTGAACGCTCTCGTTCTGTCTTCGACGAAGTAACCAGACCTGAAGGAGCGTGTCAACTCAGTATTGACGGGACATTGGGAGGAAGCTACCGCTCGCCAGAGACTCGTTTTCGCCCCAGAGCTACGGTTCGCGACAAGCTGCTAACGGCCAAAAGTGGTAACGGCAGGATGTCTCGTCGCTATCAAATTCCTCACCTCCCCCGGCCTCGCCAGCCTTGAACCGCCTGCCTGGCATCATTCTCAGGACGTGAAGGATTCAGAACTGCTCTCAGAAGGCATAAATACGGTAACGGTTATCTAGGCAAAGGGGCAGAAATCGTAATGTTTCCCAGAAGAAAGCAAGGCACCCAAAAACAAAAAGCAGCGCCTGATCGACACTGCTTTTCCGTCTAACCCGCCGCAAACTCTGCCCTGCTCAGTATTTCGGATCGAGTTGATCAGAGACCCACTGCTCTATTTCGAGGGAATCCCAACCCACAGCACGCCGGCCAATCGTCTTCCTCTGCGGAAATTTCCCCTGCTTCATCAATGCGTAGATATGGCTCCGCCGAAACCCACACATCTGCTCCGCCTCCTTGAGCCGCATGATCCGACGAACGCTCCTCTGCTGAACCACCTGAATCTCTTGCTTGCCCCGCTTCATTTCCCAACCCTTACGCCTCTATGGCGGTCAATGGACTCGTGGCAAGGGAAGCTACGCATGAAAACGCGCACACTAAGGTAATGCGCGCGTTTATTTTTTTGCCTTGTTCAAAACCCGCCTCACTTGGGACGGTGATTTCTTCACCCGCCCGGCGATCACTGACGTCACCAGTCCCTGCGCCTTGAGAGCAATTGCCTCTTCGTACCAAGTCTGCT
>OLII01000434.1_pt1 | contig 15979 bp, 22 predicted proteins | sample 1609481 | NCBI WGS metagenome assembly OLII01 (sample SAMN05416859, study PRJEB24817) | seawater metagenome | isolation source: Sea water | place: Canada:Atlantic | collected 2013-11 | reverse complement strand
AGATCTAGTACGGTCTCGTGGGCTCGGAGATGTGTATAAGAGACAGCATATATATTATCTAAATACCTACGTATTTGGTGTGCTATACGCGTTGCTATACACGCTCCGCGTTGCTCCGCTTTGTTGTATCACGGAGTCCACTCTTCCGCTCCTATTTCAAAAGCAGGCCGTAAGCCGGACCCAGACCCAGACCTGTTACTGGTCCAGGATCTCGATCCCGATCACTTTACTCGTGATCTCATTGCTGTAGCATACACGCAGGTAGTTGTCCAGGTGTTGCTCGTTGTTGAACCGAACCACGCGACTGTTGTAGTTGCCGCGCCAGTTCTTCGTGTCGATACGAACAAGCATCTTAGTAGAAGTCATAGTATATGTCCAGCACTTCGGATCGTTGTTCAGATGTTAGCTTTGAGTAGCACTTCTTGAATACTCGCATGCTAATTTTGTAAAGGGTGTAAGATGTATTTGACATAATTATTATTTTTAGATTCACTTATATTATCTAGTGTACTACGTTTTTATTATGCTATACGCGTATGCTATACGCTACGCGCTGCGCGCTCCGCTGCTGGCAAAACGCTGGTCAGAATACCGGAACCGAGTAGCTCTTAAGATATATACTATACACGCTAAAGGGTAAAGCCAATGCCCGGAACCGTAAAACAACACGGGGGCTGGTAAAAAGAAAAGGCTTTTACATATGGGGTGGTATCAATATATTTAATATATAGCCCGTCACTTCTATATACGTGATATTAATTAATTTAAAAACAACGTAATCATACAAAGTATGGCACAGAAATTATCACCTGCCGCAAGGCGAGCAAAAGCGGCTAGAGATTTAGCATTTGCTAAAACAAAGGCTAGAAAAGATAAAAAAGCGCACTCCCAAAGGGAACGTCGCAAAAATCCGTGTCCTAAAGGTTACGATTACGACCATAAAAGACAAAAATGTGTGACTATAAAGTCAAATAGAGGAAATGAAGGCGAAGGAACTAAAAAAGAATCAGGTAATAACTACAAAACAGACTAAATAATGGCAAGAATTAAAACATACGCACTAGATTCGCAGATAGATCCCGCCGATAAGGTAATTGGATCAGACGGACAGGTGGGAATCAACTTAGGAAAGACTAAAAACTACACAATGTCCGCATTGGCGGATTATTTTGCAGGGGAAACAGGTGCCGCTGGAGCCTCAGCATACGATATTTGGATATCAGAAGGAAACACGGGTACAATTCAAGATTTTCTTGACAGTTTAGTTGGCGCAACGGGATCACAGGGCTCTACGGGACCAGCTGGTGCTAACGGTGCAGATGGCACAAACGGAACAAATGGAACAAATGGTACAAACGGGCAAGATGGAGCGCAAGGAGCACCAGGAGCTGATGGTACTTCTATAACAATACAGGGAACGAAACCTACAGTAGGAGATTTGCCAGCGTCGGGATCCCTAGGTGATCTATGGATAATCGATCAAACAGGTGGTGGCGCTACAGCAGGGGACGGATACGTGTGGACAGCTGAAAGCGTGTGGTTAAACATTGGACCTTTAAGAGGGCCTCAAGGCATACAAGGTGTAGCAGGTACTAATGGCTCAGATGGTGCTGATGGTACAGATGGCGCAGATGGTGCAGACGGAGCGGCTGGAGCACAAGGGCTGCAAGGTATTCAAGGCATACAAGGAATCCAAGGAATTCAGGGTACCGCAGGCGAAGATGGCAGTAAGTTTGAAAAAGTAACTGGTATTACGCCTAAAATTGCAGATACAAGTGGTAACGTAACGGGGGATTATGCAGCCTTAGCTTACTCCGTACAAGAAATCAGAATGCACAAAACACAAATTTTGGGCACAACCTCTAATCTTTACACTTTTAGTATGTATTTAGCAGTAAACCCTAATGAAGCGGCTACAACATTTTTTAGTGGCAACAACGCTATAAATATAAAGTTGGACGGCTTTACAGACACCTTTACCAGTGACTTTAGCGGGCACGGTGTAAATGCTACTGTAGAGTTTGAAGGACTTGAAGGAGACGCTGCTCAAAAGCAAGGTGTAACCTACGGGGCATTAATTGGAGGGGGAGATTATATAAAACTAGTCACTAGCCAAATTAATTTCAAGTTTGGAACTGTTACGCACCCAGGAGGACTATCAACGTCATTAGTAAAAAGTAATACTTCTTACTTTATGGTTCGGATGAACGGAATGTTTACAGGATCATAATTTAAAAAAATCGCGCAAGCGCGTAACTATATATATATTAATAACCTTTAAAACCAAAACCAATGACAGTTTATTATTCGACTAATTCGTGGAGTAGTCAGCCACAACCAACAGAAAACCATTTGAAACTATGGAACCACATTGCTAATAAAGCAAACTGGCGTATTGTTCAGTTACCAAATGGGTATTACCAAACAGAGTACAAAGATACACGCAAAGACAATGAGTGGGTCGATGTAACTAGAAGAGAAACTATGGAAGCCGCTGAAACATCAATAGATAAAACCATAGAACATTATCTAAAAAAGATTGATTTCGTAAACGGACCTAAAGTAGTAAAAACCTTTGAACAATAACACAAACTAAAATTTAATTAAATGGAATTTAATAACCCAAGTCAGATTGTAAAAGATCTGCAATTTGGCGAACAAGCCGCAAATAAAGTATACAGCGGCGTTGAGAAATTGACGGCCGCTGTAAAATCAACACTAGGAGCATCTGGTAAGTGTGTAATATACGAGGATGCACTGGGACGACCGGTTATCACAAAAGATGGAGTAACCGTTGCAGAAAGCGTAGTCTTAATAGACCCGGTCGAAAACATAGGAGCGACTTTAATAAAAGAAGCCGCTAGCAATACAGTTAAAGAAGCCGGAGATGGTACTACAACAGCTACTGTCCTCGCGCATTCGCTTTTAAAGCAAATAAAAAGCACAAATAATGAAGAAACGATTAGAAGCATTAAAGACGGCATTCAAAAATGTTGTGACAAAGTTATGGTATACCTTGATAAAACCAGTATACCTGTTGAGAATGAAATGCTCAGAGAGGTTGCTAGTATTTCTTGCAACAATGACAGTGAGCTTGGAAAAAAAATTGGAGAAGCTTACGAAAAAGTTGGCAAAGATGGAGTCGTTTTAATGGAGGAATCTGATACAAATGAAACTTATGTGGAGTTTGTAGACGGCGTACAGTTTAGTAGTAATTTAAAATCACCTCATCTAGCTACGGATAAAGACAAAGGAGTTAGTACCTTAGAAAACCCTTTGGTTTTAATAGTGGGGTCAACGGTGCCAAATGTAAGGAAAATACAGAATGTATTAGAGCATGTTGTTAAAAAAGGAAGAAGCCTTTTAATAATTGCGAACATGGACCAGCAGCCTTATGCTACGCTTTTAGCAAATAAGGTAAAAGGTAATATTAAGGTAAACATTGTGGATCCACCCGGGTTTGGTCCAACTAAGTTTGAAAGCATGGAAGACTTAGCTTTCTTAACAGGCGCTACCCTTATAAACGAAGAGCTTGGCGATGACTTGGATTTAATTGATCCAGGGGTACTTGGGGAGGCAGTAAAATCCGTAACTAATTCTACTACTACAATTTTGCAGGTTGGCGACCTAGGCGATGCACTTAAAGAAAGAATAGAAGAAGTAAAGAATAAAATAGCTTTAGAAAAAAACGGCTATATAAAGGTAAAACTTCAAGAAAGATTAGGTATGCTAGCCGGGACGGTAGGTATAATAAAAGTAGGGGCAGATAGTAAGGTTGAACTCAAAGAAAAAAAGGATAGAATAGAAGATGCTATTTATGCTACTAAAGCAGCACTGCAAGAAGGTATTGTGCCAGGAGGCGGTATCGCTTTACTAAATGCTTCCCAAAAAATAAAAGCAAAGTCGCAAGGAGAACAAATACTCCTAGATGCAATAACGGCTCCTTACAAAATTATATTGGATAACGCAGGCTTAGAGCCGCATATGCAGTTAAAAAGAAAAGGATGGGGTATTGACGTATTAACAGGTAGGTCTGTGAATATGATTAAGGCTGGTATTATAGATCCGGTTTTGGTTACAAAATCGGCGCTAAAAAATGCGGTTAGTGTTGCTACAACTATTGTTTCAGCAGATTGTGTAATTAGTAATAAAAGATTAGACAATGCAAGCAATTAATCACTTTTTAGTAATAGACAAAATTAAGCAGGCACCCAAAAAAGTTGCTGGTTTAGAATTGACGGAAAAACAAAACAGCGACGAAAGGTATGTAAGGGCTGAAGTTATAAGCGTAGGAGATCAAGTACCTATCATAAAAGAGGGGGATATAGTAAGGTATGACAAGCATGCCGGACAAGGGGTCGAATTTAACGGTAAACTATATTTTGTTATTAAAACGCCAGATGTAGTTATTGTGGAATGAGGCTTGACGCACATCACATAAGAGAAATTGGATTACTAAAGTATTACAGGCTTGTCAGGAGATGGGCCTGTAAAACTTATAACCTAAAAGATGCTGATTTAGAACTTTTAGTGTATTTAGATTGCAAAGGTCTTTTTACGCGTAATGATTTTATTAATGGGGTGTACACCTACAGTTGGGATAAAAACCGGTGGGAGCGGCTTCGGCGTGATGGATGGATAGACGTTTTTAAAGAAAGAAACAGAACAACCTCTAAATACGCGGCGTACAAAGTTTCATATAAAGCAAATAGACTTATAACTAGAATGTATAAGATATTGCTAGGTGAAGAAGATATACCCAGTGCTACAACAAGTGTATTTCACAATAATAAAACATATACAGACAAAGTCTTTAACAAGGCTATTGACGACATGATTAACGACAAACAACGATAAAATGAAAGCAAACCCAATAACAAACCGGGTTAAAGATAAATTTAAATCTTTAGTCCAAGAGCCCTTACTTAATGTAGGTAAAGTTGAAGGAGGTAAATCTGACTGCGGATGTGGAGCTAAATCTCCCGCAAAACAAACAGCTAGCCAAACAGCTACATTTGGTCCGGACGGTACAGACCCTAATCCGAAGCTTTTTGCAGGTATTGTAAAAAATGCTAAAAAAGCACCAGCTAAGCAAACAAATAAAAAAGTATTAAAAGCCGCTAAACGCGGGGCAAAAGCAAAAGCTAAATCCGAGTTTAAATATGCGCAGGCTAATGCTAAATTTGATAAAGCAGAGGGCAATATATCGAGAAAAGAATCAAGGGCAAGAATTAGGCATTCGCGCCAAGACTTTAGAGACGCTAAAAAAGAAATAAAGGACTACGTAGATTACTAATGGGATTTAAGCTTAAAACTAAAGGCGAACTTTTTGGCATAAACGAAGAGCTATCAGAATTTGGCAGACCCGTATTTGAAAAAGATATGGGTGCTGGCATTATGGGTGAGGCCAACAGGGATGGTACAACATTTGTTGCTCCTAATTTAAGTCCAGCAAAGAAAAGAGAAGTTGTTGACCACGAAGAGGAGCATCATAAGCAGATGCTACAAAATAAACTTCAATATGATGACGAGCGGGTAATATGGAAAAAAGATACCCGGTCACCATCTAGAGTGTATAAAAGAATAAATGGTTCTTTGATAAGCATGAAAACCGGCCAGGCTGAAGAAGAAGGAGGCGATTTCGAATGGGAACGCGAAGCATATAATAATACTAAATAACTAAACAATGAAAGCAAAACCAATAACAGCTAAAGCCTCTGGCTCAGTCTGCAAAAACATGGAGGAAGCTTCCGTGGCTAAATATATGGCGCAACTAGTCGGCGACTTAAAAGGAATGTATGCTAGTAAGAGGTATATTGATCCAGGAAAAGAATTTAAAAAAGGCCTTGATGATGCCAAAGACAACTCAGATAATTTTGATGAGTTTGGAGGTATTGGTAGAAAGGGTGATATATAAAACTAACAACTATGAACAACTATAAACCAATTACAAGGCGTGCAATGGAAGCTAGATCTTCCATGCTAAAACAAACCGAAGAACAAACTAAAAAGACAGCACAAGGAACCGTTCAAATCGACGGGAACCTTCATGATGCGACCGGTGACGCAACTAGCGGAGGAACTAAAACCGTACCATATACAGGTAAGAAAGCCTGTGACGACCCGAACTCGGCTGCATGTAAACAATATAAAGCGCAACTAGATAAGTGCAAAGCAGATCCAAATGCAGAGGGCTGCAAGGACTTTATGAGTAGACATACAGGAACTCAAAACACAGAAGGCGATGTAAATGTTAACTATAACCCCAAAAAAACAGAGCAACAATACGGTTCAAGCATAGACCTGATGGGCCCTCAAGAAGTTAGAGGTAATACACGCGCAAACTTAATAGCTACAAGAAACGTAAAGAAAGCTTCTAGAAAGCTTAAAAGAATGCAAAAAAGGTTTGAGAATGGTAAAATTAATCAAGAAACCTTAACAGCCTACGAAGATCAATTAAAGAATGCTGTTGCAAGAAGTAAAAATATAGGAGAGCAGGCAACTGGTATGCGTAATAGATACCTAACACAGCGTATGCAATATGGCAGAAAACTTCAGTCCGAGGAGCTAGGCGGCCAACCCGTAAAAGCCCCTGAAGGTACGCAGACCCCAGATGAGTTTGAAAAACCCTTAAACGAATTTGCTGGTAAAACAACACCGGCTACAACACCTCCAGCTACAACACCACCACCCGGCAACACTGGATCGGTAAGTTCATTTGCTAGTTTATTAAGTAGTGACGCCTTCCAGCCTGTAAAACTAAATGGAGGGTCTTTGTTTGGTAATCTTGGATCTCTTGGAGATATGACTAAAAGATTACAAAGTAAAGCTAAAGGCGTTGGTAAAATGACAAACAAACCAGGAGCTTTCAAAATGAAAGGCTACGGATCTAACAGATAAGTTATGGCATTTCAAATGACACCAAGCTCTCCTTTGCTTAAAAAAGGGGATGCGCCATCGCGTAAAAAATCCAAAGGCTATTACAATAAAGCTAATAAGACGGGTACAGGAGCGGCTGCCGGAGGTGGTATGTCTGAAAAAGGCGTAAAAAAATATAGAAAAGATAACCCAGGCAGCAAGCTAAAAACAGCTGTGACTCAGGATCCGTCTAAATTAAAGAAGGGTAGCAAGGCTTGGAAACGTAGAAAATCATTTTGCGCTCGATCTAAAAGCTGGACCTCAGAAAGAGGTAGAGCCGCAAGGCGTAGATGGAACTGTTAATATTATGAAATCAAAAGGATTGGGGGACTCAGTAGAAAAATTCACAAAAGCAACAGGTATTAAAAAGATAGTTGATAGCATACCTGGTGATTGCGGATGCTCGAAAAGAAAAGAAAAATTAAATAAAGTATTTCCTTATAAAAGATGAAAAAAATTTGGCAATGGTTAACCGGTAGCGTTATCAAAGAGGTCGGTGACGTTATTGATAAACTAACTACTACCAAAGAAGAAAAGCTAGAGGCACAACGACTAATAACTGAAATTCTTGAGAAAGCTGATAAAGAAGCGCAAGAGCAAGTAACAGCAAGATGGAAGGCGGACATGGAATCTGACAGCTTTTTGTCTAAGAATATAAGACCTATGGTGCTTATATATCTAACTGTTATATTTACTGTTTGTGCTTTTTTTGATGGTAATATAGGTGAGTTTAATATAGCTGAAGAATATATACCAATATTTCAAACATTGCTTGTAACAGCATATGGAGCTTACTTTGTAGGTAGAACTTGGGAAAAAGCTAAAGCTATAACAAAAAAAGACTAAATGGCTAGAATCAGTACGTATGCAATAGATAGTAACGTAACCAAGGAAGACAAGGTTATAGGTACTGATTCTTCAGGGTCGCTTACTAAAAACTTTAAACTAGAGGATCTAGGCAAGTTTTTGTCTAAAGGATTTGTAAACGTAAATGGTCAACATTCCTGGGAATTTGTTGATACAATAGAATCAGGGGGGCTATATGGCCCGTTAAATGGTGCTTCAATAAGTAGCTTAACGACTATAAAGTTAAATGAAGTTACTAAGGGTGATAAAAATATACAAACCTTTTTGCTAGAATATAAGGGTAAAAGAATATTACTTGTTGATATAGTAGACCCAAATACTTATGGATTATTTGATGTTACAAATATAACCGAAGACGTAAATAATTTAAATAATTATGACGTAGGGCTGGACCACATATCTAGTAACGGTTCATTAACATTAGAAAAAGTATATGCGATATCAATGTACGCTCAGGACGCAACATATGCGCATAGACAAATAAATGCTTCAACAACCTGGACTATAAACCATAATTTAAATAAATTCCCAAGTGTTAGCATAAAATTTTCCAGCAGTGACCAAATATATGAAAATGTAGGTGCTTTTGCTGGAGTAGAATATATAGATCAAAATAACTTAACAATTAACCTGGCGGCCGCGGAAAGCGGGTACGCTTATTTAAACTAAAAATATGGCAATTCCATTTTTAAATCACTTAGACTTGCGAAGCGTATCGGAATTACAAAACGCGATACTTCACAAAACAACAACGGCAACCGCTTCTAACGTTGAAGGTAAATTCCTTTACGATACCGGAACAAACACGATGCAGTACTACAACGGTACGGCTTGGATTAATTTAGATGGCACCGACACTGGTATTACTAGTGTTACATTGGCTTCTGATGGTGACGCAACTTCTGGTAACACGATAACGGTTAATGGTACATTAACATTATCTTTTGATGGAGCATCTACCGAGTATGTCGATGGTGAAGGTAATTTAGTTACTTTCCCGACTATACCAACTGTTAACAACGGGACACTAACAGTCCAAGGAACAGGAGCGTTAGGGGGCACAGGAACATTTACAGCAAATCAATCCGGTAATACAACAATATCTGTAACACACGATACGTTTGGTACGGCTGGTACTTATGCTTATCCCGCGTCTATTACAACAAATTCTACTGGACACATAACGTCAATAACGGCTGGATCAGCGCCTTATACAGATGCTGATGTAGACGCCCACTTAAACACAAGTACCGCTACAACTTCTCAAGTTCTTTCCTGGACTGGTTCGGACTATGATTGGGTAACTCCAACAGTAGGTGATATAACCGCGGTAAATACACCTGCGGGCTCGGGTCTATCCGGTGGCGCAACTAGTGGTGATGTAACTTTAAATATTAAAAATGTAGATAACTTTACAGATAATACAATATTAGTCTGGAATGATACAAGTGGTAATTTAGAAGATTCACTTATAACAGACAATGGAACAACTGTAACTATTTCTGGTAATTTAGATGTTCAAGGTACCACAACCACTATAGATTCAACAACTGTTGCTATTGGCGACAATATGATGAAGTATGCTAAAGACAATACTGCAAATGCTTCTGATATTGGTTGGTATGGTAAAATAGTAGAAAGTGGCACGAAGTATCCTACAATATACTACGATGCAAGCTCTGGTATTTCAACCCCGACTTTCATGGTTGGACTTGCAACAACAGAACCAGGCGGTACAGCTACAAGAGCAACAAAAGGTACAGTTAACGCTAACTTAAAAGGTGATGTGATTGGTAATGTAACTGGTGATGTTACTGGTAATGTAACTGGTAATGTTACTGGTTCTTCAGGATCTTGTACTGGTAATGCTGCTACAGCTACAACGCTACAAAATTCCCGAAACTTTTCTATAACTGGTGATATTACAGCTGCTGCGGTTGCTTTTAATGGTTCCGGTAACGTTGTATTAAACGCTAATATTGACGCCAATGTTGTTGGAGCTACTGAGCTTAATGTTTCTGGCAACGGTACTTCGGGTTATTTATTATCCTCAGACGGTGATGGTTCATTCAGCTGGGTTGCCGCTGGTTCAGCTCCAAGTGATGCTACAATAACTTTAAGTGCTGGCGATGGACTAGATGGAGGTGGAGCATTTACCTTGAATCAGGCAAGTAACGAAACAATAACTTTTAGTGCTGAAAACGCTAGTACAACAAACCCAGGGGTTATAGAGATAGCAACTTGTGCTGAAGTTTTAACTGGAACAGACGCTTCTAAAGCTGTGACGCCAGACACATTGGCTTGTAAATCAGTTGTAGCAACAATTGCAGCGGCTTCAGTCTCAGGTACTAACTTATATGCAGAAATTACGCATTCTTTAGGAACTGAAGATGTAATGGTCGAACTATTTGATGCAAGCACAAAAGAAACGGTTTTTGCTTTAGTAGAAAGAAAAGACAAAGCAGGTACAAACTCTACAAACAAAGTTACGATTTATTTTTCAGCCGCACCTTCAAATAATATAGAAGTTCTTATCACATCATTAAAAGGAGCAACAGCAGGTACAGTAGCTTATAGCTAATATTAAAATAATAATTTAATTTATGCCAAGTCGCTTTTTAAACAATATAACAATAAACGATGAGTATACACTGCCAAGCACAGATGGCACAGCTGATCAGATAATCACAACAGATGGCGCAGGACAGCTTGGTTTTGTAGATCAATCAACATTGAACTCTGGTTCGGCGGAAAGAACTGAGATACTTGTTAAAAACTTAGAAGGATCATCTCTATCTAAAGGCGACCCAGTATATATAATAGGTAGCGTTGGTGCTAGTGATAGACTAAAGGTTGGTTTAGCTGATGCAGGCAACTCAGATAAAATGCCTTGTGTTGGTTTACTCACTCAAGACCTAGCTAACAACGGAGAAGGTACTGCAACTGTAAATGGTAAGCTTAAAAACTTAATAACTTCACCAATAGACGGTGCGACACCTACAGAAAACGATACTATATATGTAAAATCAGGCGGAGGACTTACTTTAACTAAACCAACTGGATCTACTAATTTAATACAGAACGTAGGCCAGGTAGGTAGAGTTAGTACGTCATCAGACGGTAACATTGTTGTTTCAGCAATATTGAGATCAAACGACGTGCCTAACCTGCCAACCGGTAGAATATGGATTGGTGATGGAAACACAATAGTTTCAGACACTGTTTATGTAGATGAGCCAAACAATAGGGTTGGAATTAATACCTCCAGCCCTCAAGCTCCCCTTGAAGCTAAGTATACTGGCTTTGCAGATGAAATAGTAAGAATAGTAGGTCCAGCTTTTGGTAAGCCTCAAATGACTTTCTACAACGATACAGCTCTGCATACAAAAATTGTTGCAGCGGGTAATGATGATTTTTCTATTTCCAATCTACGTCCTGCCGGTGATATGTTTTTTCAGGCAGGTGGTGCAAATAGACTTCATATAGAAGCTAACGGCAATGTTGGTATTGGAGTTTCTAGCCCTAGCACTAAGCTAGAAGTGGTTGATACTTTTTCCGTACAAAGAACATCAACCGACAACGAAGGTTTCTATGTAACAGTTCATGGTGCGGACGCTAATGCAATTGTAGAAACTTTTTACCAAGAAGATAGCAGCTCTATGTATGGTATTAGAAAAAGATACGATGGAAGCACCAACTTATATCAAGAGTTCATACATGATAATAGCGCTACAGGAACAGAAATATATAGAGTAGATAGAGGTACTAAGAACACGAGTATAGCAAACGGCAACGTTGGTATCGGAACGACTGATCCTGGTACTAAACTAGATGTTGTGGCTTCAACCACAGGTAAAACTTGGGCAGATTACGCTGGAACTGTAGGAACATTTGAAAGAAACGGAGACTCTAATATAAATATAATTTCAAGTAACACTGGAGTCGGAGGTGTTTGGTTTGGAGATACTGACTCTATGGTTAGGGGCCGCATCAGATACGAGCACGCTAGTGATAGAATGGAGCTTTGGACTAATAACTCTGAAAAAGTAAGTATAACTTCTACAGGCAACGTTGGTATCGGGACGACCACGCCTACAGCACCTTTACATATAGAGGGTGGAACTAATAGTGAAGTTTTAAAAATAGAAGCAGACGCAAACCCTTATGCTAGATGGGTTCAAAATGGCACTAACGTAGGCTTTTTGCAGTTTTCTTCAACTAACGCTTATTTGTCAAATGAGTCAAATGGTAGTTTCTTTTTTAGAACTAACAGTACTGACAAAATGACTATAACTTCTACAGGCAACGTTGGTATTGGAACAACAGCTCCAGGCGCTAAGTTAGAAGTTAATGGTAACACCAGAATTGTCGGAAGCCTACAGCTTTACCAGGGTAGCACATCTAATCAGTATCTTAACATTTTGCAAACGTTTGGTTCTACGTTTATAAACACTGGAACGTCTGGTGAAACAATTTTCATCGGTGCGCCAATTGCTTATCAAGCGAACCTGCAACTTCAGGGTGATTTTATTGTACGAGGAGGTTCATCAAGTACGTCTATTCAAACAAAAACTTCTTTAAACGTAACAACAAATAAAATTGTAGATACCGGTATTTCATATTTTAATGCGGGCAACGTAGGTGTTGGAACGACTAATCCTAGCGAAAAACTGGAAGTTGATGGACATATAAAAGCAGTAGATGGATATAAAGGTTATTTGCCAGCGTTCCAACATGGGGGTTTTTACCATAGTTCATCATCAAGTTCAAATAGTATATATTGGATTCCTACAAACTACTTCTCAGAAACAACAAGTTCTCAATATTATAATAATTGGATAGCGCCTTATGGTGGGCGAATTAAAAAAATAGTAATGCGATACGCTAGTGGCACAACACCCACTGCAACGTCTGTAACATTCAGATATGCAGTAAACGCTACTACATCTATCAGTCAATTCCCGGCAACTATTACCAATGGAGCATCTACAAATATGACTGCCACAAAAGAGTTTGGCGATACAGATATTACTTTTAATGCTGGTGATAGAGTTCAAGTTGGATTTACTACAAACGGCGGCACTAGATTATTGTATGGATTTTCATACACTGTAGTACTCGAATATAATATAACTTAAGATGGCGAATATAAACGACAATATTAGAGGCAAAAAACTCTACAAAGAAGGATCTGAGGGGCAAGAAGCTACTAAAGATTCTAATGGTGAAATTGTAGTATCTAAAGAAAAGGCTGCGGAGTTAAATTCATTAAATGATATTAGCGAATTATTTAACGATGATGGCTTATACCAAGCTAATAAATTTTTATTAAAGCAAGTAGAAGACTTACGGACAGACGTAGAAGAGTTGCACACATTTATAAAAGACGCTTTTGGTAAAGATTCAACAAGTGCCGCGTCTAAAGGGGACACAGGCGCAACTGGGCCACAAGGGCCACAAGGACCAAAAGGCGATACAGGAGCAACAGGAGCAACAGGCGCAACAGGGCCACAAGGACAAGCCGGCAGTAATGCTTCTGTAAGTGGGTTTAAAGGTCAAAAAACAGTTGGCAAAGAAACATGGACATTTGAAGACGGTTTGTTAAAAACAGTAAAATAAAAAAATTATGACATACGATTGGAATTGTAAAACAGTAGATGTGCACCCTCAAGCGGAAGGCGAAACAGATGTAGTATATAATGTACATTGGATTGTAGTAGGAACAAAAGAAGATTATTCAGCAACAAGTATTGGAACTCAAATAGTATCAGTAGATCCTGAAACTGAGTTTATTCCTTTTAAGGATTTGACAAATGAAATAGTTGTCGAATGGGTGAAAGAAGCTATGGGTGAAGAACAAGTTCAAGCTATTGAAGACGGTATTGCTTCACAAATAGCTGAATTAGAAAACCCAACTTCTGTAACTATGACAATAGAAGATTAAAGTAATGCGTAAATACGTAATACTTAACTATATGTTAAACACTTAAATTAAATAAAATGGCAAAAAAAATTAAAAAAGAAGAATTAGAAGAATTAAAAACATTAATTAATAATTTTAATAAATTACAATTAGAATTAGGAAGGTTAGATATTGAAAAGCACCAAATATTGCATAAGGTTTCAGAATCTCAAATAGGGTTGCAAAAATTCCAAGACCAACTGAAAGACGCTTATGGCGATGTTAGTGTTGATATAAATACTGGAGAAATAAAAGAAAATGTTAATAAGGAAGATTAGCATTGGGTCAAATTATAAGAATGACGCCATGCACTATTCTGTAGGTCAGGAAGTGTATGGCGGTCATACTATATATAATATAATAGAAGAAGACGAAAAGTACTCTATATATATTAAAAAGAAAGACGAAGTACTGCCATGGAAAGATTTTAATAAGAATATGGCGGTATCTGTAGAATACAATCTAGACTATTAATGAATTCGTTGTTAGATTTTATAGTAATTCCTAAGGGCAAAATTACTACTTCAATAAAAAATGTAAACAATAAAAATATTATTTTAAATACTGAATTGCAAAACCATAACTACGTTAATAGAATTGGTGTTGTAATTGCTGAGCCTTTAATTAATAATACTAATATTAAAAAAGGTGATGAGATTATAGTCCACCACAATGTTTTTAGAAGGTTTTACGATATTAGAGGTAAAGAAAAAAATAGCAGAAGTTATCTTGAAGAAAATAAATACCTTGTTAATCAACAACAAATTTTCGCAGTTAAAAAAGAACAATGGGAATGTTTAAAAGGTTTTTGTTTTGTAAAGCCACTAAAAGAAGACAAGATGTTCTCTATGGATTTTGAAAAGCCTGGTATTGGAATTGTAAAATATACAGATGGCTCTATTGAAAAAAATGCCTTAGTAGGCTACAAGCTAGGTTTTGAATATGATTTTTACATAGATAAAGAAAAATTATATAGAGTGCCCGCAAATCAAATTACAATCAAATATGAATATCAAGGAGACGAAGAAGAATATAATCCAAGCTGGGCAAAAAGCAGTTGAGGAATTAATTAAAGTAGCAAAAGAAGCTATTGTTGATTCAGATGATGACATATCAGCCGATAGGCTTAAAAATGCTGCGGCTACTAAAAAGCTAGCTATATTTGACGCTTTTGAAATATTACAAAGAATACAAGAGGAAGAAAATCTTTTGTTAAATAAACCAAAAGAGGAAGATAAGATTAAAGCCTTTAAGGGGTTTGCTGAAAAAAGATCTAAGTAATGTACGAACCAACTTTACTAAAGATTATAAATCCTATTAAGCTAAATACTATATCCAGATTAAATAAAAGCAAAAAATGGCAGTATGGTTATAGCAAAGAACACGACGTTGTAGTTATAAGTAAAACCGGTCAAATAGGAGATATTTACGAAATACAAGGGCTAAAAATAGCTTTACCAAAAAAACCAATTAAGCTAGACAAAACCCATAATAAGTGGACGCCTGAAGAATACCCTAAAGAGCTAAAAAACATAGCCAGTGTATTTGACTGGCGGGATTACCCGGACGACTTTAAAGAAAAATGGGAACTATATATAGATGAACAATTCAAGCGAAGAGACGAAGGCCATTGGTTCAATAATAAGGGCATGGCTACTTACATTACTGGCGCTCACTTTATGTACCTGCAGTGGTCCAAGATTGATGTTGGGAAACCAGATTTTAGAGAAGCAAACAGATTATTCTTCATATTCTGGGAGGCTTGCAAAGCCGACTCGCGATGTTATGGAATGTGCTACCTTAAGAATCGTCGTTCAGGATTTTCGTTCATGTCTTCCGCAGAAACCGTTAACCTTGCAACAATATCGTCTGATGCAAGATTTGGCATATTGTCAAAATCAGGTTCTGATGCTAAGAAGATGTTTACAGACAAGGTGGTTCCAATATCAGTCAACTACCCGTTCTTCTTTAAACCGATCCAAGACGGTATGGATAGACCGAAAACGGAACTCGCTTATAGAATCCCCGCTTCCAGGCTTACCAGAAAGTCTATTCAGAATAAACAAGACAAGGAATTACTTGAAGGACTTGACACGACAATCGACTGGAAAAACACAGGGGACAACTCGTACGATGGGGAGAAATTAAAGCTACTGGTACACGATGAAAGTGGAAAGTGGGAAAGACCTGACAATATACTAAATAACTGGAGGGTAACAAAAACGACTTTGC
>OLII01000432.1_pt1 | contig 16007 bp, 20 predicted proteins | sample 1609481 | NCBI WGS metagenome assembly OLII01 (sample SAMN05416859, study PRJEB24817) | seawater metagenome | isolation source: Sea water | place: Canada:Atlantic | collected 2013-11 | reverse complement strand
CGAGATCTAGTACGGTCTCGTGGGCTCGGAGATGTGTATAAGAGACAGTGCTAGTGGTGTGCAGTTTGTAATCAATCCTTACGATGAGTTTAGTTTGACTCGTGCGATGTGGTTTAAAGAAAAGCAAGGAGCATCTGTAACGGTTGTGAATGTTGGAAATGCAACAACAGAGCCTACATTGCGAAAGGCTTTGGCTATTGGAGCAGACAAAGCAATTCGTATAGACGCAGAAGCGACTGATGGATTTTTTGTAGCAAAACAATTGGCGGAAGTTGTAAGAAACGGAGGCTATGACTTGGTGTTAGCAGGAAGAGAATCTAGTGATTATAATGGAGGAATGGTTCCGGGAATGTTAGCAGGGATATTAGATTTCAATTTTGTGAACGGGTGCATTGAGATTGAAGTGGATGGTAGCTCAGTTACTGCAAGTAGAGAGATTGATGGGGGACAGGAAAAAGTAGCGACACAATTGCCGCTAGTAATTGCAGGTCAGAAAGGTATTGTAGAAGAAAAAGATTTGAGAATTCCGAATATGAGAGGAATTATGATGGCTAGAAAAAAACCTTTAGAAGTGCTTGCACCATTAGATGTCTCGGCGAGTACGGCATCTTCTTCTTTTGAGAAGCCAGCGCCTAAAGGAGCTGTGAGATTAATTGATGCAGACAATGTAGATGAGTTGATCGACTTACTACACAACGAAGCGAAAGTAATATAAAAGGAAGGGCTGTTTATTTCTTTAAACATTTCTAAAAAATAATAATTCAACTTTTAGCATTGTGGTGATACATGCAGTGTTAAAAATCTAAAAAAATAATATATGTCAGTTTTAGTTTTTGCCGATGCATCGGAAGGAAAATTTAAAAAATCTGCTTTTGAAGTAGTTTCATACGGTAAGAGAGTAGCAGAACAATTAGGTTCAACTCTAGTTGCTGTTGCGATTAATGCCACAGATGCGTCAGCATTATATACGTATGGAGCAGAAAAAGTAATTGCTGTTTCAAATACAAGCTTAACAACGTTTAATGCCAAAGGATATGCCGCAGTAGTCTCTCAAGTAGCATCTAAAGAAGCAGCTACTGTAGTTGTGCTAGATTCGGGTGTTGATAGCATGTATTTAGCGCCGTTATTAGCAGTCAAGTTAGAGGCAGGATATGCTTCAAATGTTGTTGAGGAGCCGAGTTCTGTGAGCCCATTTACCGTAAAAAGAAAAGCGTTTTCGAGTAAAGCATTTAACCATACAGAAATTACAACTCCTGTAAAGATTATTGGTGTTGCTAAGAATTCATTTGGAGTGCATGAACAGCCAGTTTCTGGAGCATTGGAGTCTTTTGAAGCAGTAGTTTCTGAATCAGATTTAGGGGTTGCTTCTGTGAGTTTAGAAAAGGCGTCAGGAACCATTACTATTGCAGATGCAGATACTGTAGTTTCTGCGGGTCGTGGAATGAAAGGACCAGAGAACTGGGGGATGATTGAAGAGTTGGCCAACGTTTTAGGTGCTGCAACCGCTTGTTCAAAACCAGTCTCTGATTTAGGATGGAGACCTCATGGAGAGCATGTTGGGCAAACAGGAAAGCCAGTTGCCTCCAATTTATATATTGCGATTGGAATTTCTGGAGCCATTCAGCATTTAGCAGGGATCAATGCTTCCAAGGTAAAGGTGGTTATCAATACCGATGCAGAAGCACCATTTTTTAAAGCAGCAGATTATGGAATTGTTGGAGATGCTTTTGAAGTAGTACCACAATTGATTGAAAAGTTAAAAGCGTTTAAACAATCCTAGTTAGTTGCTCGGAGCAATCTTATATACTCGATTACTAAGATAGAAGTAATTTGATTTTCTTTTTTAGTGGAAATTTCAAATCACCTCAAATTTTTTAGTAAATTGTGCCCACAAAAGGGCTGTCTATGAAATAGGTATTCACCGAGATAGACAGCCCTTTATTTTTTTATGAAGACTGAGATATAATGAGTTTGATAAAACTAACAATTAAAGGGATTTCTTATAGTCAAACCCAAAGCGGTGCCTATGCATTGGTGTTGAGCGAAATTGAAGGGAAAAGAACCTTGCCCATAATTATTGGAGCTTTTGAAGCGCAGTCCATTGCAATTGCATTGGAAAAAGAGATTAGGCCACCGCGTCCTTTGACACATGATTTGTTTCGAACCTTTGCAGATCGGTATGCCATTGCAATTAAGCAGGTGATTATTCACAAACTGGTTGATGGTGTTTTCTTTTCAAGTTTAATCTCAGAAAAAGATGGAAAAGATGAAGTCATCGACGCAAGAACCTCTGATGCTATCGCATTAGCAGTAAGATTTAATGCTCCAATTTATACCTACGAAAGTATTTTGGATAAAGCAGGTATCTACTTGAAGTTAGAAGAAGATTTGACCATAGAAGATGCCGAATTTGAGTCGGATGAGTTTGTAACTGAATTGATTTCTGATTCGGGTAGTGACCTGTCATACGATAAAACTTTGAAAGAGTTATACAAAGATTTAGATGCTGCTGTAGCAAATGAAAACTATGAGCTAGCAGCAAAGATTAGAGACGAGATTAGCAAGCGCTCTTAAAAATAAATATCCTTTAAAATGAAAAAATTTCTAGTACTCATGTTGTGCTTTGTTGCGCTTTTTGCAAACGGAGAAACCATCGAGAAGAATTTTAGTGTAGCTGTTTCTGCACCAACGAACGGTGTTTCTTATCAACCAAATCTGGTTGTTCAGGATACGATTAAAAATGAAAATACGGTCGTTAAAAAAATAGTAGAGCAACCAAAAAATGATTCACAAGAGACTGTTGCTGCTTCAGTAATTGTTCCTAGTCAAGGTTTTTCAATGACCAACTTGTGGCGGGGATTACTAGGTATGGTTTCCTTAATAGTCATTGCTTTTTTATTTTCAAGTAATAAGAAGGGCATTGATTGGAAAACCGTAGGTATTGGTATTGGAGCCCAGCTCTTAATTGCGGTTGGTGTATTGAAAGTTCCTTTTGTTCAGCGTATTTTTGAATGGATAGGAGGTTTGTTTGTAAGTGTTTTAGATTTTACACGAGCAGGAAGTAAGTTCTTATTTGAGGGCTTGGTGGTTGATATGGATAAATTTGGTTTTATCTTTGCATTTCAAGTATTGCCTACCATTATCTTTTTCTCGGCACTCACCTCTTTACTTTTCTATTTAGGATTGATTCAAAAGGTAGTGAAGTTACTTGCCATGTTGCTTTCGAAATTATTGAAAATTTCTGGTGCAGAGAGTTTGTCTGTTGCAGGGAATATTTTCCTAGGGCAAACAGAAGCTCCTTTGCTGATCAAGGCGTATTTGGAAAAAATGAACAAGTCTGAAATGTTATTGGTTATGATTGGTGGTATGGCCACGGTTGCCGGTGCTGTTTTGGCTGCATATATTGGTTTCTTGGGAGGCAATGACCCAGAATTGAGATTGCAATTTGCAAAGCATTTATTAGCCGCATCTGTGATGGCTGCGCCTGGAGCAATTGTGGTGTCTAAGATATTATTTCCCCAAGTGGAAGCGGTGAATACTGAGGTAGCGGTTTCTTCTGAGAAGATCGGTTCAAATGTACTAGATGCCATTGCCAACGGAACTACTGAGGGCCTAAGATTGGCAGTAAATGTAGGAGCTATGCTGTTGGTTTTTGTTGCATTTATAGCGATGATTAATGGTATTTTAGGTTGGATTGGTGATGTGACAACAATCAATGATATGCTTGTCAATACGCCCTACAAAAGCCTTTCTTTGGAATTTATCTTAGGGTATGCCTTTGCGCCGCTCATGTGGTTGATTGGTGTTGCTACTGAAGATATGGCCATGATGGGACAGTTGTTAGGGATTAAATTGGCTGCAAGTGAGTTTATTGGATATATCCAATTGGCGGAATTAAAGAATGTTGCAAATGCAGTGCATTTGAATTATAATAAGTCTATTATCATGGCGACGTACATGCTCTGTGGTTTTGCTAATTTTGCATCCATCGGAATTCAAATTGGAGGCATTGGTTCTTTGGCACCAGGACAACGTAAAACCTTGTCTGAATTTGGAATGAAGGCATTGATTGGCGGTACCATAGCCTCGTTAATGTCTGCAACCATTGCAGGAATGATTATTGGATAAATAGTTATCAACGCTTCTTGATAACTTTATGATATTAATACAAGCTTCAGTCTTTATATGACTGGAGCTTTTTTTATTTTAGTTACCCAGAAATTTAAGGTATACATGAAGCAATATTTAGATTTAGTCAGGCATGTTTTAGAAAACGGAAACGAAAAAGGAGATCGCACCGGTACGGGAACGAAAAGTGTTTTTGGATACCAAATGCGTTTTGATTTAAGCAAAGGTTTTCCCATGGTAACCACCAAGAAACTACATTTAAAATCTATTATTTACGAGTTGTTGTGGTTCATCAATGGCGATACAAATATCCAATATTTACAAGAAAATGGAGTTAGAATCTGGAACGACTGGGCAGATGAAAAAGGAGATTTAGGTCCGGTTTATGGACACCAATGGCGCAATTGGAATAGCGATGAAATTGATCAGCTACAAGATGTAATTGCTTCGCTAAAGAACAATCCAAACAGCAGAAGAATGCTGGTTTCGGCTTGGAATCCGAGTGTGTTGCCTGATACATCTTTATCTTTTTCAGAAAATGTAGCCAATGGAAAGGCAGCATTACCACCTTGTCATGCCTTTTTTCAGTTTTATGTAGCAGATGGCAAGTTGTCTTGTCAATTGTACCAGCGCAGTGCAGATATCTTTTTAGGTGTTCCTTTTAATATAGCCTCTTATGCACTGTTTACAATGATGATTGCTCAGGTATGTGGTTATGAAGCAGGTGAGTTCATACACACTTTTGGAGATGCACATATTTATAATAACCATCAAGAACAGCTTGCATTGCAATTATCTCGCGAGCCAAGAGCGCTGCCTACGATGAAACTGAATCCAAACGTTCAATCGATCTTCGATTTTAAGTTTGAAGATTTTGAATTGTTAAATTACAATCCACACCCGCATATTAAAGGAAAAGTAGCCGTTTAATGAGGAGTACAATTACAATTATTGCAGCAATAGCAACGAACAATGCCTTGGGAAAAGACAACGATTTGATTTGGCATTTGCCTGCAGATTTAAAGCGTTTTAAGAAGGTTACCTCAGGGCATCATATTCTGATGGGTAGAAAGACCTATGAATCTATAGGGAAACCATTGCCAAATAGAACCACGGTTATAATCACAAGAAATAAAGAGTACAAAGCAGCGGGATGCATGGTTGTTGACAGCATCGAAAAAGCCATCGAAGTGGCAAAAGCAGCTGCTCAAGTTTTTATCATCGGTGGTGCACAAATTTATCAACAAGCAATGAACTCCAATCTTGTAGATCGCTTGGATATTACAGAGGTGCATCACGCTTTTGATGCGGATGTTTATTTTCCTGAAATTACTTCAGAAGATTGGATTCAGGTGAGCAAAGAAGATTTTATGGCAGACGATAAAAACAAGTATGATTATAGCTTTGTGAGCTATAAAAAAAGAAGTAGGCTATAAAATCAATTGCATGCATTCGTTTCAATCATTCAAGACCCAAAGACTATTCATTAAGCCAACACTGGAAGAAGACGCAGATTTGATATATGAATTGATGAATACACCGAAATTCATTGAACATGTTGGCAATAGGAATATCAATTCTATTGATGATGCTGCTCAGTATATTCAGCTTAAAATGCTATCTCAATTACATAAGTTAGGGTATTCTAATTATACATTATTCACAATTGAGAATGGAGAAAAAATAGGGATCTGTGGTCTCTATAATAGAGAGGGAATAGCGGGAGTTGATATTGGATTTGGTCTTTTACCTCAGTACGAAGGTCATGGATATGCCTATGAGGCATCAAAGAGAATAGTGAAAGCTGGATTTGAAGAGTTTGAGATACCTACAATTAAGGCAATCACATCTAAGAAAAATACTGCTTCGCAAACCCTTCTGCACAAGCTTGGTTTAGAAATGATTGGTACAACAAAACTACCGAACGAGAATGAAGAATTACTGTTGTATGAATTGGAGAATAAAAACAGACTGCAACAAGAAGTATAAAGCCATTCTTCTAGAGTTGCACTTTTAGGGTGTAGTTGTGAATCCTAATAATTGAGTCGCATTTTGTATTTTTTCTCAGCAAATTTAAAATACCAATACAATTTGTAATTTACCTCGAGTCCATAATCTATGGCGGGGTCGTAGTCTATAATATTCTGATAGATATTGGTGCTGAAGTTCAAAGGGTTTTGTGCACGACGGTTCCAAGTTGCAACGTACATGATATTTTTGTTTTGTAAATAGGTTTGGCTGTAATAACTTGTAGGTCTTGCAATGGTGTTTAGATAGGTCGTAAAACCAGGATCAATAATAATAATTTCATATGCCAACTCTTCATTAGCAATAACTACAGGCTCTTCTTTGTTTGTAGGGTCACTTTTCAAAGGATAGGTCCCACAACTGATCATAAAAAGTAGGCAAGTGACTATGTAAAAAGTATATTTTAAGAGTTTCATACTACTTGGTTTGTTGACTCAAGTTCTAAAAAATATTTTAAATAGCATTCATTTTTTAAGTTTTTAACAGTACATTGAAGGATCAAATTTGAGCTTATGAAGACCCCGTTTTTTGCCATGTTATTTTTTATGGTATGTATTTCTTGTGCCAAGCGATCAGCCAGTACTCCAAAACATGCTATTTTAAAGGAGAAAGAAAGAGCTCAGATGCGAGATGCTATTTTAAAAGATCGCTTTGACAATCTCCTACCACAATTAATGGATGAGACAGGCATCGATATGTGGGTTGTTATTTCTAGAGAGTACAATGAAGATCCTGTGCTCAAAACCATGCTACCTGCGGTTTGGTTGAACGCAAGAAGAAGAACTATTTTAGTCTTTTACAGAGATCAGATAAAAAAGACCATTGAAAAATTAGCAGTAGCACGTTATGATGTTGGGAAGCATATCAAATCTGCTTGGAACAAAGAGGAGGAGCCGGATCAATGGAAAGCGCTGCGAAATATCATAGAAGCAAGAAATCCCAAAAGAATAGGGATCAATACCTCTGCACATTTTGCCTTAGCAGATGGTTTGGTAAAAACAGACTATGAGGCGTTTTATGAGACGGTAACACCAGCTATTCGAGATAAATTTGTTTCGGCAGAGAAATTAGCGATTCGATGGATTGAGACGAGAACGGCAAAGGAAATGCAGTTGTATAAAAAATTAGTCGAAATTACACATGGTATTATTGATGAAGCTTTTTCAAGCAATGTAATTATACCGGGCCAAACAACCACGGAGGATGTAGTTTGGTGGATGCGTCAAAGAGTTACAGATTTAGGACTGGAAACCTGGTTTCATCCTACCGTTGACGCTCAAAGAAGCGATACCCCTTTGAAATCACATGTCTATTCATTTTCGAAAGGAGCCCATTCTCAAACCATACTTCCTGGAGATTTACTACATTGTGATTTTGGAATTAGCTACATGGGACTGAATACAGATTGTCAACAACATGCCTATGTCTTACAAAAAGAGGAAGAAGAAGTTCCCGCATTTTTAGTCAATGCTTTTGCAAAAGGCAATCGTTTGCAAGATATTTTAACAAGCGCAATGCAAACAGGGATCACCGGAAATGAAATACTCGCAGCGTCATTAAAACAGGCGAAAGATGAAGGTTTAGTTCCTGCAATTTATTCGCATCCTTTGGGTAGTTTTGGCCACAGTGCCGGGACTACAATTGGTATGTGGGATGCGCAAGGAGGAGTTCCTGTGCGCGGAGATTATCCGCTGCATAATCATACGGTATATGCCATAGAGTTAAATACCACAGTTGCCATTGATGCTTGGCAAAAAGACATTCGAATCATGCTGGAAGAGGCAGGGCATTTCAGCGCAGGGAAGCATGCCTATGTCAATGGAAGACAGAAAGCAATTAAGGCAATTCAAATAGCGTATTAAATGGGAAAAAGATGCAGTTGGGTAACGGATGATCCTTTGTATATAGAGTATCATGATAATGAGTGGGGTAAGCCTGTGTATGATGATGCCACCTTATTTGAGTTTTTAGTATTGGAATCTTTTCAAGCAGGCTTGAGCTGGATTACGATTCTAAAAAAACGTGAAAATTTTAGAGTGGCTTTTGATCAGTTTGATTATCGTAAAATAGCTGCCTATGATGCAGAGAAGATGGAAGCGCTTAGGAACGATGCAGGAATTGTGAGAAACCGACTAAAAATAGCATCAACGGTAAAAAATGCGGCATTGTTTCAGGACATTCAAAGAGAACATGGCTCTTTTTCTAACTATATTTGGGCCTTTGTAGGAGGAAGCCCTATTGTAAATGCTTTTAAAACCAGTAGTGAAGTTCCTGCAACCTCAGACATCTCTGATAGGATTTCTAAAGATTTGAAAAAACGTGGATTTAAATTTGTCGGATCTACGATCATCTATGCTTTTATGCAGGCAACAGGGATGGTGAACGATCACACGACAGATTGTATTTGTTATTAAGTAAAAATGGATATCACCAACATCTCTCAAGAAGATTTAAAAAAAATCATCAAATTATTCAACAGAAAGATAGGTTTGTTTTTTCTTTTTGTTGGAGCTCTTTATTTAGATAGTGTTCATCTAGCAAAGTATTTTCAATACAATCAATTGCTAACCAATATTTTAATGCTGTTGGCTTTTTATTGGATGTATTCTAGGTCGGTAAAAAGAACCAAAGAATTGATGGTCTATGCGGTTATTTTGGGGTTCTTGGGAGAATATCTTTTTTCGATATATTTAGACATGTATTCTTACCGGTTGGGCAATGTTCCGCTTTATGTTCCTTTTGGTCATGCAGCTGTTTATGGCAGGGTATATGCGTTTTCAAAAGCATCGGTTGTGCGAAAACATCACAAAGCGTTAGCGCAATTGATGTATGTGATTATTTCACTGTTTGCATTGTGTTATTTGATGTTCTTTAATGATGTTTTTGGTTTTGTCATGACGCTCGGTGTTTTTGCACTGTTGCTCAAAAGACCAAAAGACCGCATGTTCTTTTTAACAATGTACATTATTGTTGCTGTTTTGGAAATTGGAGGTCCGGCTTATGGAGCGTGGAAATGGCCCGCAACTGCCTTTGGGGTATTTGACTTTTTGCCAAGTAATAATGCACCTAGTGGTATTAGTTTGTTCTATTTTTTGCTCGATGTTGGTTGTTTTGTCTTGTATACACAGCGAAATAAAATAGCTTGGAGTCGTGTGAAAAAGTTACGAAAATTAAAAAAATAGTGTAGTTATGGCAAAGCATATCAAAGATCCAGGCTTGGGTTATAAAGGGAGTGAAAATGCAAAAAAAATCATTAATAAAGATGGTTCTTCCAACGTAGTACACCTGAATAAATCGAGGAGTGTAAACGATTTATATGCCTATTTTATAGACATCTCGTGGCCTAAATTTTTTCTGTTAATTTTACTACTGTATGCCTTTATAAATCTCCTTTTTGGATTGGTTTATACGCTGATAGGTATTGAACAAATTACCAAAGCAACAGGTTCTTTTTTCGATGATTTTTTAAATGGATTCTTTTTTAGCGCTCAAACATTAACCACTGTGGGTTACGGGGGAATCGCGCCTCAAGGCATCGGTTCCAATCTAATTGCTGCCTTTGAAGCCATGATAGGCTTGTTGTGTTTTTCTTTTATTACGGGTTTGTTATACGGTCGCTTTTCTAAGCCAAAAGCCGCGATTAAGTTTAGTGATGCCATGATTCTTAGACCCTTTAAAGACAAGCGTGCTCTTATGTTTCGCTTGATGAATTGTAGAAAGACTATCATGATAGCGCCTACCATTACAGTAACTCTGGCCATTACAGACAAAAAAACATCAGTGAAGCAGTTCTATCGTTTGAATCTGGAGCGAGCCTCCATTATGTATTTGCCAACGGTGTGGACCATCGTGCATGAAATAGAGGAAAGTAGTCCACTGTATGAGCTCTCTAACAAAGAAATTTCTGAACTAAATGCTGAGTTGTTTTTATTACTGCAGTACCACGAAGAGTCCTTTGCTCAAAATGTATATCAAATGCATTCGTATGATTTTAAGGAGTTGGCGGTAGATGTAAAGTATGCGCCATCCTTTCACTTGAATGCAGATGGATTTACCGTTTTAGATCACGATAGACTCAGTGAAGTAGAATCGATGGATTTGTAAATTTTCTAGTAATACATTGTTCCGAGAACCTCTCTGGAATTAGCTTGCTCTTCGCGAAAGATTTGGACATTAGTATTGCTATGTATTATCGCATTTAGAGCTTGCTGTAGATGCGAATAGCACTCCAAACAACTACAGCAATAATCATCCAGAATCCTACTTTAAGCGCTGCATTTTTATAGTATTTTTGGTGATTTTTAATGTCTTTTCTGTAGCTGTATATCATTACAATGATAAAAGCAATTACAAAAAAAACGGCAAAAATGAGTTGTCCTTTGCTAAACATAAATTTGTATTTTTATACAAAAATACGAATTAAAAGAATAGTTAAGTCAATATAATGAACCAAGAAAATAATAGGACCCCATGAAAAAAAGAATCGCTGCCGTAGCAGAATTTCATACAGCTTTTAAACTAGGAATGAACAATACGCCTGTTGCTCACATTGGAGAAGATAGGAACATGCTGCGTTTCAATTTGATGAAAGAAGAAAATGAAGAATATTTAGAAGCCGCTCAAAATAATGATTTGGTTGAGGTGGCGGATGCCTTGGGAGATATGCTGTATATTTTATGCGGAACCATTATTGAGCATGGGATGCAAGATAAAATAGAAGAGGTGTTTAATGAAATACAACGATCTAATATGAGTAAGTTAGGAGCGGATGGAAAACCTATTTACAGAGAAGATGGTAAGGTGTTAAAAGGGCCTAATTATTTTAAACCAAATATTGCTAAGATTTTAGAGCAGTAAAATAGCCACAGCACAAACTGTGCAGTTTAATTGCATAGTTTATGTTGGTGTATTGACAAAAGTGTACACTGTGAACTTTTACAGGTCAGATGAATGGCAATGCTAGCCGTCAATTTATCTTTTTATAACGCATAATTTTGTCCTTCAGCTGCAAAGTTGAAACCGAGTAATTCGGCTTCTTTTTTCACGCTGCTTTGGGCTTGTAAAGCAGGATTTGTGTGGTTGAAATGAATAAAAATCACTTTGTTTTTTGTTGCTTTAGATTCATTTTTGAAAAGCTGCATGGTCTCTTCAACAAAGGGATGCGGGACTTCTGTCATGGCTCTTTTTACTTCCTTTTGGTTGAAAAAAGTAGCGTCTAGAAAGGCATAATCAACTTTTTTCACTTCCTCAATAATGCTTTTGTTCCAGGTATGCCATTTGTCAATATCAGGAATGAATAATGCGGTTTTTTCAGGTCCCGTAATGCGATACCCAACTGTTTCTGAAAATTCATCTCGATGGGGAATTAAAAAAGGGGTGACTGTTAATTGGTTGTTTAATTTGAGTGAGGTCTCGTCTTGAAGTGCTTGCAGTTCGATATTTTTAATGCTTACCAACTGACTCCAAGGACCATTGGTTTCTATAAACTCTTTCATCTTTGGCATGGCATATACTTTGATGCCTTGTTTTCCTAGTGCTTCTCTTCCAAAATACATCAAACCTGTATAGTGTCCGATGTGCGCATGTGTCAAGAAAACACCATCAATGAGTGTTTCTTTTTTGAGGTGGTTCTGTTCTAGATCTGCCAATTGTGTAGAGATATCTGGGGTTGCTTCAAAAATCCATTTTTGATTGTTTTGCTGGTCTACAAGTCCCAAAGAAACAACACGCTGCTTCTTATAGGTGCCATTGTAGAAATTGGCACAACATTCTTTTTGACAGCCAATATGAGGAAATCCACCATCTTGTGCAGTTCCGAGTACGGTGAGGTATGCTGTCTTTTTTGTTGGGATGATTGTATTTTTAGAAGTCGGCTTGTTGTCACAGCATAAGCAAACTAGAATGCATAGTAGTACGAGCGAATTGAATTTCATGAGTTCTCTTTTAAAAGTGAAAGCTACAAAAAAAGTAGCAACCTTTAGGATGCTACTTTTTATGAGTGTATATCAAAAATTTTACAGAGTTACACGCCAGCCGTATGGGTCTTTGGCTTTGTTTGTTTGTATGTCTGTAATTTTTTTCTTTAAAAATGTTGCAAAGGTTTCTTTCAGTTCGGGCAGTTCAAAATCTTCTTCCTTAAACCCAAAACCTGCAATGGGAGAAATAACGGCTGCCGTTCCTGCTCCAAACATTTCTTTTAAACTTCCATTTCTAGCTGCTGCAACCACTTCTGCTACAGTGATCTTACGTTCTTCAACGTCTATGCCTTCATCCTTGGCTAATTGCAATATACTCTTTCGTGTGATCCCGTCTAAAATTCGGTCAGATGTAGGACTCGTAATAAGCGTATCGTTGATGCGTATGAAAATATTCATCGCGCCGGCCTCTTCAATATACTCGTGCGTGTTGTCATCTGTCCAAATCACTTGATTGTATCCTTTTTCAATGGCCAATTGTGTTGGGTAGAATTGGGCAGCGTAATTCCCTCCTGCTTTTGCAAAGCCAACACCACCATTTGCGGCACGTGCATATTTTTCTTCTATTAATACGCGTACTTTGCCTGAAAAGTAGGCTCCCGAAGGAGCTGTTGCAATGATGAGTCTATAGGCATCTGCCGGAGAGGCATGAAAACCATTTCCAGTCGCAAACATAAAAGGTCTTATGTACAGAGAACTTCCATCATTGGAAGGAATCCAGTCTGTATCAACGGCTAATAATTTCTTCAATCCTTCCATAAATAGCTCTTCAGGAATCTGAGGAATCACCATTCTTTCTGCAGAAATGTTCAAGCGCTTGCAGTTGTCTAATGGCCTAAATAATAAGGTGTTTCCATCTGTGTCTTTGTAGGCTTTCATTCCTTCAAAAATGGATTGTCCATAATGAAAAATCTTTGCAGACGGATCAAGTTCAATGGGAGCATAGGGCACAATTCTAGCATCTTGCCAAGCACCGTCTTTGTAATCACAGACAAACATATGGTCAGAAAGAATACTTCCAAAAGGTAAATTATTGAAGTCTACGGTATGGAGTTTCGAATTAGTTGTTAATTCTACCTTGATCTCGGAATTCATAATATCATGCAGTTTTAGTAGCAGTAAAGGTAGTAATTTCTTGAGCGATTCGTATGGTTTGCGGCTAGTTTTATTGTTTTAATTATTACATTTGCAATAAATTTGTTAAAAAAGTATAAGATGAAAAATGTATTGAAAATTTGCTTGATATTCTTGGTATCAATTGTTGCGTGTAAAGAAAATAAAGCCTCGAAAGAGCAAGTAGTAACTCCAAAAACAGCCCTAAATTATGAGGTTTATGGTGCTGAATTCTCAGATAAAGAAGCACTTGATGTTCACAAGATGTCGGACAAGTTTGCGGGGCTAAAGGTAGGAGATACAGTGGCTGTAAAATTTGCTTCAAAAATAAATGAAGTGTGTTCTAAGAAAGGTTGTTGGATGAAACTAGCATTGACAGAAGGAACAGAAACAATGGTTCGTTTTAAAAATTATGGTTTTTTTGTACCATTAGATGCGGCAGGGAAAGAAGTGATTGTTAGCGGAAAGGCATTTGTTACAGAAACATCAGTAGCTGATCTAAAGCATTATGCTGAAGATGCAGGTAAAACCAAAGAGGAGATTGCAGCTATCACAGCTTCAAAAGTTGAGTTTGCTTTTGTTGCTGATGGGGTATTGTTAACGAAGTAAAGCGTTGTCTCCTTCTTAGCGTTTGCGAAATAAATTTTTTTGATTGTGAAGAGAGAAGTTCAAATAACTGCAGATGGTTCTTCAACCATTCATTTGCCGGATTGGAATGAAAATTATCATTCTACACACGGCGCCATTCAAGAGGCGAAACATGTTTTTTTGAAACATGGGTTGGACATCATGTCGAAATCAGAAATCACGCTTTTAGAAGTTGGTTTTGGAACAGGTTTGAACTGCTTTCTCACCATATTGGCTGCCGAGCAGCAAAATGTTGCTGTGCATTATGTGGGCGTTGAAGCTTTTCCTGTAAATCAAGAAGAGGTGAAGCAGTTAAATTATATTTCAGAATTGAATGCCAAAGCATATCAAAATGTATTTGAGCAATTGCATTCGGTTTCTTGGGAAGAAAAACATCAAATAAGTAAGGGTTTTGTTTTAGAAAAAAGACAGCAGTTTTTCAAGGATATTACCGATGTCAATGCCTTTGATTTGGTCTATTTTGATGCCTTTGGAGCAGAGCACCAGCCTGAGTTATGGACTGTTGCTATATTTAAAATCATGTTTTTGGCAATGAAGGAAAATGGAGTTTTGGTTACCTATTGTGCCAAAGGAATTGTGCGAAGAGCCATGCAGGAAGTGGGTTTTAAAGTGGAACGTTTACAAGGACCTCCCGGTAAGAGAGAAATGTTGCGAGCAATAAAGTTATAGTGCCAATAGATCATGGAAGAAAAAAGAATTAAATTTAGACGACTCCGAAATCGTAAAAAAGGAAATCCAAAAAGAGGCCTGCTGTTCATTGTCCTCTTAATCGTTTTGGTGTATTTGTTTATGAATGCAGAAGCCATACTCTCAAGAATTTTGCCGTAAATGGTTTTTTTCAAGAGGTTTTTTAGGTGCTGAAAGACGCCCTTTTATCATGTGTGTGGTGCAGCTAAGAGCTTTTTTTAAAGTATGGTTTCCTTTTGAATGTTATAATACTTTTAGAATTTGAGCCAGTCATTCTGATAATTGCTTAATTTTGTTTGAGGAAATGTGAGTTATTCAACATAGGGCCCATCAAGTTTTTTTAAAAAAGAGAAGGGTACTCAGAAGTGATTTATTTAGAGCGATACGACACGTGAAGACAGAAAAAATTATTTTAGGCATAGATCCGGGGACCACTATCATGGGGTTTGGACTGATCAAGGTTGTTGGGAAAAAAATGGAATTCATTCAAATGAATGAGTTGCTCTTGAAAAAGTATGATGATCATTACCTAAAGTTAAAACTCATTTTTGAAAGAACTGTGGAGTTGATTGATACCTACAACCCCGATGAAATAGCTATTGAAGCTCCTTTTTTTGGTAAAAATGTGCAATCGATGCTAAAGTTAGGTAGGGCGCAGGGAGTTGCGATGGCAGCAGGGTTGTCTCGAGAAGTTCCAATTACAGAATACCTGCCTAAAAAGATAAAAATGGCCATTACTGGAAATGGAAATGCAACCAAAGAGCAGGTGGCATTAATGCTTAAATCATTGTTGAATTTAAAAACCTTACCAAAAAACCTCGATGCAACCGATGGTTTGGCCGCCGCAGTGTGTCATTTTTACAATTCGGGAAAAACAATTGGCGGGAAGAACTATACCGGATGGGCGAGTTTTGTAAAACAAAATCCAAAAAAAATAAAATCCTAATGTTTTTGGAAAGGTTAGGTGGGCAAAGTGATCGCATATATGAGATAGGTGTCTTAGATGCTGTATCGCTCACCCAAAAAACGTATCTTTAAAATTGATTGTTTATCTCGCTAGCTACAGCTCTTGAAATTATGGCCGGAATATACCTACACATCCCATTTTGCAAACAAGCATGTTCCTATTGTGATTTTCATTTCTCCACTTCACTAAAAAAGAAGGAAGAGATACTTGCTTGTATGCAAAAGGAACTCATCTTGCGAAAAGCTGAGTTGCAAAACACCCCCATAGAAACTATTTATTTTGGAGGAGGAACGCCAAGTTTATTGAATACACAAGAGATTTGTGAACTCATACAAGTGATTCAAGAGTGTTATACAGTCATTGAACATCCCGAAATTACCTTAGAGGCAAATCCAGATGATTTGAACGAGGCTAAAATTATTGAATTAGCTGAGAGTCCGGTAAATCGACTAAGCATAGGT
>OLII01000430.1_pt1 | contig 16086 bp, 11 predicted proteins | sample 1609481 | NCBI WGS metagenome assembly OLII01 (sample SAMN05416859, study PRJEB24817) | seawater metagenome | isolation source: Sea water | place: Canada:Atlantic | collected 2013-11 | reverse complement strand
GTACGGTCTCGTGGGCTCGGAGATGTGTATAAGAGACAGATACACATCCCGCCGGTACCGCCCCAGCTCGATCAACTGCTCAAGCTCTTCAGCCCCCAGCACCTCGGCCAGCACCGCATCCACACCCGCCGCCATGCCTTCAAGGCTGCCACAGATATAGATCGACGCTCCCTCCGCCAGCCATCGGCGCAGCTCATCAGCCTGTTCGCGCAGCCGATCCTGCACATACACCTTCTGCGCCTGATCCCGCGAGAACGCCAGATCCAGCCGCGCCAGTTCACCACTTGCCAGCCAGCCCTGCAGTTCCTCCTCGCACAGGAAGTCATGCGCCCGGTTACGCTCGCCAAACAGCAGCCAGTTGCGTTGCTCGCCGTCCACGATTCGCGCCCTCAGCAGGCTGCGCAACCCGGCCAGCCCGGTACCGTTGCCGATCAGGATCATCGGTGCCGGAGCCGTCGGCAGATGGAAACCGCTGTTGCGGCGCAACCGCACGCTCACGCTCGCGCCCAGCGCCAGGTGTTCGGTCAACCAGCCCGAGCCCAGGCCCAGCGTGCCGTCCGGATGACGCTCCTGGCGCACGATCAGCTCCAGCACACCGTCACTGGCAATCGAGGCGATGGAGTATTCGCGCGCTGCCACCGGGATCAACGCATCCACCAGCGCCTGCGCGTGCAGGCCGATCAGGTGGCCGCGGCTGGCCGGCAACAGCCGCCCGCCCAGTGCATGGTCCAGGCGCTCCTCCAGGCCGTCCACCCGCACAGGCGTGTGAGGCTCAAGGCCAAGCCCGTCGAGCAACGCCTTGACCGTCGAACCGGCATTGCGCGGCAGTACATCGACCAGGTCCCCGGCATCCCAGCGCTCTGGCTGCGACGGTTGCAGGCCGAGCAGGTACACCGGTGCGCCCTGGCTGCCGGGGTTGAGCAGCTCGCGTCGGGTCAAGGTCCAGGCGCTGAACTGCGGCGGCTGCCAGGCAGACAGCGGCGCTGCGCCGGTCAATGCCGCCAATTGCTGCTGCCATTGCTGCAAGGCAGCAGGATCTGCACTGTCGACTTCCACGGCAGAGAAACTGGCGGTGGCACCGCGAGCCTCCAGCCAGTGCTGCAAGCTGCGCGCAAACCCGCAGAAATGCGGGTACTGGCGGTCACCCAGTGCGAGCAGGGCGTAGTTCAGGTTACCCAGCGTCCACGGCTGGCCAAGCACCTTGCGCTCGAAGCCGCGGGCGCTGTCCGGCGCCTCGCCGTCGCCAAAGGTGCTGACCACGAACAACGCGCGTTGCGCCTGCTGCAGATCGGTTTCGGTCAGCGTCGCCAGGGGCTGCACGCGCACCGCCAGGCCCGCCGCCTGCAGTTGCCCGGCGCTCTGCCAGGCCAGTTGTTCGGCGAAGCCGCTCTGGCTGGCAAACCCCACCAGCCATCCGTTGCCTGTGTCGCCGGCCGGGTTCAGGCCCTTGCGCGCCTCGCGTACCTGGCGCTTCTTGCGCCTGCGGTCCAGGTACAGCAGCCAGCCGGTGATGAAGAACAGCGGCATGCTCAGGCTGGCGAGGGTTACCAGGATGCGCCCGGTGAGCCCGAAGTAGCTGCCCACATGCAGGGCATACACGCTGGCCAGCAGCTGCGCCTTGAGCGACTTGTCGGTGTAGCGATCGTGCTGGCGTACCACGCCGGTGGCCGGGTCCAGGCTCAGGGTGTTGAGTGCGCGCTCGTGCTCGGCGTTGTCGAGCAGGTAGAACAGGGTGGCGGGCTGGCCGCCGGCCGGTGGCAGGCGCAGGTTGTAGGTGCGAAGGCCCGGGCCGGCCGCTGCCTGCAGGCTGGTCCAGATGGCGTCGTAGTCCACCACCAGCGGCGCCGCATCCTTGCCGGGTGCGGGCGGGCGGCCACGGCCTTCGCCGCGCTTGCGCTGTTCGCCAGCGGCCGGTGCATCGCCCAGCAACCGGTTCAGCCCCTCGCGGTACCACTCGTAGGACCAGAACAACCCGGTCAGGGCAAACAGCAGGTAGAACAGCAGGCACCAGGTACCGGCCACCGCGTGCAGGTCCCAGTTGAAGGCACGACCTTTCTTCGCCCAGTCCAGGGTCAGCCAGGTTCGCCAGTTCAGCGCCTGGCGCGGCCAGCGCAGGTACAGCCCCGACAGGCAGAAGAAGATCAGCATCAGGGTACAGGCGCCGGTGATCTGCCGGCCGGTGTCGCCCATGGCGAGGAAGCGGTGCAACTGCAGCATCAGGTCGAAGAATCCCTGGCCACTGACCGGGGGCTGCAGCTTGCCGGTGTAGGGGTCGGCATAGCGCAGGGTGCCGCGGCGCTCGCCCGGCGGTGGGGTGAAGAAGATGCGCGCAGCTTCGTCGCTGCGCACGTTCACCCACAGCATCGACACCTTGTCGCCCTGTTCGGCCTCGACGCGGCGCACCAGTTCGGCCGGCGGCAGCACGCCTTCGTCGCGCACCTGCACCTTGAGCACCTGTGGGTTGAACAGGCGCAGCAATTCGTCCTGGAACGACCAGGTTGCCCCGGTCACTCCCATCAGCGCCAGCACCAGCCCGGCGGTGATGCCGAAGAACCAGTGCAGTTGAAACAGGCTTTTCTTCACCACATCGACCACCTTGTGTTGCGGGTTGCGTGAATGCGCCGCGCATTATGCCTTGATACACAAAGGCCCCGATCACCGAAGTGAACGGGGCCGGGCCTGCCAGCTGCCGTCAGAAGTGGAAGCTGGTGGTCAGCAGCGCCGTGCGACCGGCCGCCTGGTTGGCGTAGTGCGCCGCGTAGGCCTTGTCGTAGTAGACCTCGTTGGTGAGGTTCTGCACGTTCAGCTGCAGGTCGACATTCTTGGTCAGCTTGTAGCTGGCCATGGCGTCGTAGCGCCAGTACGAATCGACCATCACGCTGTTGGTCACGTTGCCGAACACGTCGTCGACGTAGAAGGCACCACCGCCGAGGGTGAGTTTTGGCGTGACGTTGTAGGTGGTCCACAGGGTCAGGCTGTTGTTCGGCGTGTTGGGCATCTGGTTGCCGTCGTTGTAGCCGTCCACCAGCACACCGCCGACCGACTGCGCGCCACCGTCGACCAGCTTGGCGTCCATGTAGGTGTAGCCGGCGAATACCTGCCAGTCATTGGTCAGCTTGCCGGTGGCGGTCAGCTCCAGGCCATCGACGCGGCTCTTGCCGGCGTTCTGGTAGGTGTTGGCATCGACCAGTACGCGGGCGTTTTCCTTCTCGGTGCGGAAGATCGCGGCGGTCAGGTTCAGACGCTGATCGAGCAGGTCCCACTTGGTGCCGATTTCGTAGTTGGTGGTCTCTTCGGCCTTCAGGTCGCTGGTGGTGGTCGGCGTCAGCAGCGGGTTGCCGTCGCTGCCTTCACCCAGCGAAGCGCCGGCCGGGGTGGCCGAGGTCGCATACGAGATGTACACGCTGCCGTTGTCGGTCGGCTTCCAGGTCAGGCCCAACTGGCCGGTCACGAACTCGCTGGTGTCTTCGGTCTTGAAGCTGGTCGCACCACCCGCCACCTTGGTCTTGGCCTTGGTGTCGAAGTGGTCGTAGCGCAGGCCCATGGTCAGCAGCCAGGCCGGGTTCAGCTCCAGGGTATCGGTCAGGTAGATGGCGCGGGTGCTGCTGGTGGTGTCGGCGCCGGCATCGGTACGGGTCACGTCGCCGCCCCAGGCCTCGTTCGGGTTGGGATTGGGGAACGAGGTGCACACACCCGGGATCTGGCCGGTGGCCGAAGAGCAGTTGCCGGAACGGAAGCCGGTGATGTCGTAGCCTTCCTTGGTGGAGGCCTCGCGGCTCAGCTCGATACCGGTGGAGAAGGTGTTCTTGAACCCGCCGATGTACACCTCGCCGAACAGGTCGGTCTGGTTGGTGGTGGTGCGGGTGTTGGCCACGCGGTTGTTCGGGCGGCGCCAGACTTCACCGTTGAGGATGTTGCCCTTGCTGTCGTCGGGCTGGCTGTAGATGAAGTCTTGCAGGGTGTTGCCGTGGCGCAGGGTGTTCTTGAGGGTCAGCGCATCGTTCAGGTCGTGCTCGACGGCGATGGTCGCGATATCGGCACGGGTCTTGTAGAAGTCGCGATCGACCAGGCCGTAGTAGTTGCTGCTGCGGCCGCCATCGTCAGGCTTGTCCGGGTTGGCCGAGGTGCGCCCGGCGGTGCTGCCCGAGCGCAGGCCGTAGGGGATGCCCGAATCCGGCAGGTCGTCGCTCTCCACGTGGTAGTAGTCCAGGCTCACGCGGGTCGGGGTACCCAGGCCGAATACCAGGGACGGGGCCACGCCCCAGCGGTCGTAGTTGACCTCGTCGCGACCGGCCACGTTGCTTTCGTGGCTCATCAGGTTCAGGCGAAACGCTGCGGTGTCGAGGAACTGGTAGTTGCCATCGAAGGTGTAGCGCTTGGTCTGGTCCGAGCCCCAGGTGAAGGCACCGTCGGTGCTGTTGCCCAGGTGGGCCTTCTTGGTCACCAGGTTGATGGTGCCACCGGCTGCACCGCGCCCGCCGATGGTCGAGTTGGGGCCCTTGGCCACTTCAACCGATTCGATGGCGAAGATCTCGCGGGTCTGCGAGCCCACGTCACGCACGCCGTCCAGGTACATCGAGCCTTGCGAGTCGAAGCCGCGAATGAACGGGCGATCGCCCGACGGGTTGCCGCCTTCGCCGGCGCCCATGGTGATGCCCGGCACGGTACGCAGGGCATCCTGCAGGGTCAGGGCGTTGGTGTCCTTGATGACCTGTTGCGGCACCACGGTCACGCTGCGCGGGATGTCCACCAGCGGCGCCGTGTACTTCTGCGATGAGGACTTCTCGACCTTGTAGTCGGTGCTGGCGGTATCGGCCTGGCCATTGATGCTGGTGGCATCCAGCGCGATCGAGCCGCTTGTGGCCGGGGCTGCGTCGGCCGCATAGGCCAGGTGGCCGGCGGACGTGGCGCTCAACGCGACCCCGATGGCAGAAGCAAGCAGGCGTGGTGAACTGACAGCGGTAGGCACGTAATGGCGCGACATCGGAAGGTCCCCAAGGTGTGAAGGCGCCGAAATATAATGTAAACAAATATGAGTAACAATTGAGATCAATTGCTATTCGTACTGAATTTACATTCTTTACACCTTTGTGTGGCGGTTTATGCCTGCTGAAACGTCCCGCCCCTCGCAAGGGGCTTGTACTGGTTCAATAAGAATCAATACCATTGACGCCCTTTAGCCGACCCCTGGTGCCTGCGCCATGCTTTTACACATTCCCGGCCTGTTCACCCGCGAAGAAGTGCAGCGTATTCGCCAGGCGCTGGAGCAGGCCGATTGGGCCGACGGCAAGATCACCGCGGGCTACCAGTCGGCCAAGGCCAAGCACAACCTGCAGCTGCCCGAGGCGCACCCGCTGGCCAAGGAAATCGGCAGCGCGATGATCGAGCGCCTGTGGAGCAACCCGCGCTTCATGTCGGCGGCGCTGCCGTTCAAGGTGTTCCCACCGTTGGTCAACTGCTACCGCGAAGGGGGCAGCTTCGGCTTTCACATCGACAACGCCATCCGCCAGCCGCGCGGCAGCCATGAGCGGGTACGTACCGACCTGTCGTCGACGCTGTTCTTCAGCGACCCCGACGAATACGACGGTGGCGAGCTGGAGATCCAGGACACCTATGGCCTGCAGCAGGTCAAGCTGGCGGCAGGCGACATGGTGCTGTACCCCGGCACCAGCCTGCACAAGGTCAACCCGGTAACCCGCGGGGCGCGCTATGCGGCGTTTTTCTGGACCCAGAGCATGGTGCGCGAGGACAGCCAGCGGGCCTTGCTGTTCGAGATGGACAACGCCATCCAGCAGCTCACGGTGGATGTGCCCGACCACCCGTCGCTGATTCAGCTCACCGGCACCTACCACAACCTGCTGCGCCGCTGGGCAGAGGTCTGAGCCGTGACCTTCAGCCTGCGTCGCGAAGAACAGGTCGATATCGACCAGTTGCATCAACTCATCGAACACAGTCCGGGCAAAGCGGCCCAGGCCCTGCTGGCGGCTGCCGCGCAGAACGTTGTCGAGGCCCAGCTGCTGCTGGGGCAGATCCTGCTCGACGGGCGTGGCATCGAGCAGGACCCGGCACTGGCGCGGACCTGGTTCGGCATTGCCGCCCGCCAGGGCAGTGCGATGGGGCACAACATGCTCGGGCGCTGCCTGGAGCATGGGTGGGGAGGGCAGGCCGACCTGGCGGCGGCGGCCGGTCACTACCGTGCGGCCGCTGCCGCAGGGCTGGACTGGGGCCAGTACAACCTGGCCAACCTGCTGGCCACGGGGCGGGGTGTGGGCCAGGACCATGCTGCGGCCCTGCACCTGTATCAGCAGGCCGCCCACGCCGGCCACGCCAAGTCGATGAACCTGCTGGGACGTTACCTGGAGCAGGGGCTGGCCTGCGCGGCCGACCGGCACGCCGCCATGCACTGGTATCGTCTTTCTGCCGAGGCCGGCGATTTTCGCGGGCAGTTCAGCCATGCGGCGATCCTCGCCGAGCAAGGCCACATGGAGCAGTCGCTGGTGTGGCTGCAAAAGGCCCTGGAGCAGGGTAACGGCAACTTCCTGCGTGCTGCAGTGGCCAGCCTGGAGCAGGCCGAGCAGCCGCAGATCCAGGCGATGGCGGGGGCCTATCGGCAGCGTCTGGAGCAGGTGTCGCGGCAGGCCACGGAAAGCCTTCACTCTCGGGTTTAGCCTGCCGCCTTTCTATGCTCGATCACTCCCATGCTTCTCAAGGAAGATCGACCATGAACAGCAACCACCGTCTTGCCAGTCACCCGGGCCTTGCCTGCGCAGGGGGTCCCCATGAGTGACACCTGGAATTTCTCATTCATCGCCAGCCTCTACTCGGTGACGCCGGGCCACAAGGGCCGTATCGGTATCAGCCTGGTCGAAGGCGGCATCGACAACGATGGCTGGTTGCAGGTGATGACCGACACCCGGCTCATCAAGCCGGTCAATTTTCGTTTCGACTACGTCTCCCACACCGACCGGCGCATTACCTACAACATCTCCAGCTCTTCGGATACCGGGTTCTATCGGGGCGCGGCGGTGGGCAAGAACTTCAATCACTATGTGGGCCTGTTCCCGGGGGGTACCAGCGAGCCCTGGCTGGTCAAGCCCTTGGGGGAGTGGGGCGACCATGACGTGCTGCGACTGAAGCTCTATGACACCTACGAGTGCAGCATCGGCAACTACCGTCACTCCGACGGCATGGATTACCTGAATGTGATCAGCGGGGAGAACCTCGAGTTCGAGGCACATGTACTGCGTGTGCTGAGCTGACCGCGCGGGCCCATGAAAAAAGGCGACGGTTGCAACCGTCGCCTTTCGTGTGCAGCTGACCCGTGGTTACAGGTAGTACGCCTTCAGCGGCGGGAAGCCGTTGAACTCCACCGCGCTGTAGCTGGTGGTGTAGGCGCCGGTCGACAGCCAGTACAGGCGGTCACCGATGGCCAGGTTCAGCGGCAGGCCGTACTTGTAGTGTTCGTACATGATGTCGGCGCTGTCGCAGGTCGGGCCGGCGATCACCACCTCTTCCATCTCGCCTTTCTTCTCGGTCCAGATCGGGAACTTGATCGACTCGTCCATGGTTTCGATCAGGCCGGAGAACTTGCCCACGTCGGTGTATACCCAGCGCTCCACGGCGGTACGCGACTTGCGCGCCACCAGCACCACTTCGCTGACCAGGATGCCGGCGTTGGCGATCAGCGAGCGGCCAGGCTCCAGGATGATTTCCGGCAGGTCGTCGCCGAAGTCTTCCTTGAGAAAGCGAATGATCTCTTCGGCATAGGTTTCCAGGCTGTTGGTACGGGTGATGTAGTTGGCCGGAAAGCCGCCACCCATGTTGATCAGCTTGAGCACGATGCCGTCTTCTTCCTTCAGGCGCTCGAAGATCACCTTGACCTTGGCGATGGCCGCATCCCACACGCTGATGTCGCGCTGCTGCGAACCCACGTGGAAGGAGATGCCGTAAGGCACCAGGCCCAGGTCGCGGGCCAGGATCAGCAGGTCCATGGCCATGTCGGTCTGGCAGCCGAACTTGCGCGACAGCGGCCAGTCGGCGGTGGTGGAGCCTTCGGTGAGGATGCGTACATACACTTTCGAGCCCGGTGCGGCCTTGGCGATATTGCGCAGGTCGGCTTCGGAGTCGGTGGCGTACAGGCGCACGCCCTTCTCGTAGAAGTAGCGGATGTCCTTGGATTTCTTGATGGTGTTGCCGTAGCTGATGCGCTCCGGGCCGATGCCGCGGGCCATCACCTTGTCCAGCTCGTAGATCGAGGCGATGTCGAAGTTCGAGCCCTTGTCCTTGAGCAGGTCGATGATTTCGACCGCAGGGTTGGCCTTGACCGCGTAGTACACCTTGGCGAATTCGAAACCGGCGCGCAGGTCGTCATAGGCCTTGCTGATCATGGCCGTGTCGATGAGCACGAACGGGGTTTCTTGCTTGTCGGCGAACGCCTTCATTTTGTTGAAGGTATCGCGTGCGAAGTAGTCTTCGACCTGGATCGACATGCTGGGGGACTCCATGGGCAAACTGAATGAATAAGTGGCTGCAACTGAGCGCCCTCCGTATCCCCACTTTGGTTCGCCTACTTCCCAAGGCATGTCGCCGAAAGCAAAAAGGTCAACCGGGTCGCAGAAGCTGCGCAGCGGGTGACCTTGCTGTCTCGTCGTCAGTACTTGAGCCGGATGGATCGTTTCCAGCATGGACGCTCGGCGCGAACTTTAGGACCTGAAGGATTCAAGATCAACAAAAAATCTCGCGTTTTTTCGCTACGCTGACGCACGTTGCAGACACCCCTCGTTTTAACCGACCCGGATGACAGGCAGATGTTCCCGAAGTTTTGCGAAGCGTTAAAAATACCCGCACGTTCGCAGCTTTTGCAGGCCAACTCAGCTAAAACAACGATGGCGTCAACTTCGGCGACGATGGCCCCAAAAGGTTGTGCAAGCGCACGCAAACAGCTTGAACGGGCAGGGCACGGGCACCGTTCACAGCGGGGCGTGTGTGCATATTTTTAGCCGCTCGCATGGGCGCTGTTGCAGGGCAATCGCCCGGCGGTGATTGCCGGGTTTAATAAGAAACATTACTATTCGCAACCTCCCTCCCGCCTAGCGACGACCCCCGCACCGTGTCTCGACACAAAGGCTTCCTCGACCACTACCATGAGCTGATCGGCACCTGGACACGCAAGCTGCGCAGTCGTCAGCAGGCCGAGGACCTCGCGCACGATGCCTTTGTGCGGGTGCTGGAAAACCCCGCCCTGCCAGTCGAGCAGCCGCGCGCCTATCTGCACCAGACGGCACGCAACATTGCCGTGGACGGCTACCGGCGCGAAGACCGGCGCCAGGCCCTGGAGCAGGAAGGGCTGGACCTGTCGCCCACCCCGGGCGATGACCCCGAGGCCTATGTGCATGCACTGGAGCTGGCCGACAGCGTGGAACGCGCCCTGGCCGAGCTGCCGCTCAACTGCCGCAAGGTGTTCATCTGGCAGAAGCTCGAAGGCTTGACCCAGGCCGAGATCGCCGAGCGCATGGGCTTGACCAAGAACATGGTCGAAAAGTATATGATCCGCACGCTCCGGCATCTGCGTGAGCACCTGGATGTGTCAACGAGATGAGTCAGGCAAATGTTTTCATGAATCAGGGCACATGCCCCTGCGGCGATGACGCCGTGCGCGAGCAGGCCGCCGAATGGTTCGCCCGTGGCCGCGATGCGCCCCTGACGCCCCAGCAGCAGGCGCAACTGCATGCCTGGCTGGCGCAGCACCCCCAGCATAAATATGAGTACGACCTGCTCGGGCGCCTGTGGGGCGCGGCCGACCTGCTGCCGCGCGAGCGCCTGCAGGCCTTGTGTGCGCCCGACCCGGTACGCCAGCTGCCGCGTCGACGCCTGTTGCGCCAGGCCCTGGCAGCCAGTGTGGTGGCGGTCGCGGCAGGGCTTGGCTGGTTCGGCTGGCAGCAGTACCAGCTCAATTACCAGGGCCAGATGCAGACCGGCCTGGGCGAGCGTCGCCAGCTCGACCTGCCCGATGGCTCGCGCCTGGAGCTCAACGGCCGCACGCGGGTGCAGGTGAGTTTCAGTGCCGGGCAGCGGGACATTCGCCTGGAGCAGGGCGAGGTGATGTTCAGCGTTGCCCATGATACGGCCCGCCCCTTCGTGGTCAGCACCGGCCATGGCAAGGTCACGGTCACCGGTACGCGCTTCGATGTGCGCCGCGACAGCGAGCAGACCCGCGTGGCGGTCGAGCAGGGTTCGGTGCGCGTGCAGGGCGACGGCCAGGCGCAGGCGCTGCTGAGCGCCGGCCTCGGCTCGCACATCGATGCCCATGGCGCGGTGGCAGCGCCCTATACGGTGGACGCCGCCGCGTTGACCGCCTGGCGCGGCGGCAAACTGGTGTTCAACGATGTGCCGCTGGGCGAGGTGGTGCGCGAGGTGTCGCGCTACCGCGAACACCCGCTGCGCGTGGCCCCCGGCAAAACGGCGGCGCTGCGCCTCAGCAGCAGCTTCAGCACCGATGACACCGACGCCCTGCTGCGCGCCTTGCCCAGCATCCTGCCGGTGGCCATCAAGGCCCATGCCGATGGCTCGCAAGAAATAATCGCAAAATAGATTCAGGTTTTTTTCCCGTTGTTCGTCTTCCTGCCCAACTGCAACTGCCAAGCATTTTCATTCGCAGGCAGTGGCCGATTTTCTGACCCTCAGGACTTCTCGACGACGTGAACAACAACAAGGTTTCCAAACGCTGGCTGCCGCTGGCACTGGCATTGGCCGTCAGCGGCGGCATCGCCAACAGCTACGCCGATTCGGCACCCACCAGCATCCAGATCCAGGCCCAGCCGCTGGCCGCGGCACTGGGCCAGCTAGGCCGGCAGACATCGCTGCAACTGTTCTTCAGCCCCGACCTGGTGGCCGGCAAGCAGGCCCCGGCGGTGTCCGGCAACCTGGCCCCCGAACAGGCGCTGCAGGCCCTGCTGCAGGGCAGCGGGCTGACCTACGAGATTTCCCAGGGCACCGTGGTGCTGCACGCGGCGCAGCCGGTGAGCACGGCGCCCGGCACCCTGGAGCTGGCGCCTACCGACATCAGCATGGTCGGCGACTGGCTGGGCGACGCCCAGGAAAGCGTGGTGCAGAACCACCCCGGTGCGCGCACCGTGGTACGCCGTGAAGCCATGGTCGAGCAGGGCGCGCTGAGCGTGCGCGACGTGCTGCGCGGGGTGCCGGGTGTACAGGTGCAGGACTCCAACGGCACCGGCGGCAGCGACATCGCGCTGAACGTAGGCGTGCGCGGGCTCACCTCGCGCCTGTCGCCGCGTTCCACGGTGCTGATCGATGGCATTCCCGCCGCATTCGCCCCGTATGGCCAGCCGCAGTTGTCGATGGCGCCGATTTCCTCGGGCAACCTGGACAGCATCGACGTGGTGCGCGGCGCAGGCTCGGTGCGCTATGGGCCGCAGAACGTCGGCGGGGTGATCAACTTCGTCACCCGAGCCATCCCCGAGAAGGCCACCGGCGAGCTGGGCACCACGATCCAGACCTCGCGTCATGGCGGCTGGAAGCACATCGAGTCGGCCTTCCTTGGCGGCACCGCCGACAATGGCCTGGGTGCGGCGTTGCTGTACTCCGGGGTCAAAGGCAATGGCTACCGCAGCAGCAACAACAGCAACGACATCGACGACGTGCTGTTCAAGACCCACTGGGCGCTGACCGACCGTGACGAGCTGTCGCTGAACTTCCATTACTACGATGGCAAGGCCGACATGCCCGGCGGCCTGACCCAGGCCCAGTTCGACAAGAACCCCTACCAGTCCGACCGCGACCACGACAACTTCACCGGTCGGCGCAAGGATGTCTCGCTCAAGTACCTGCGCCAGATCGACGACGTGACCCAGTTCGAGGTGCAGACCTACTACACCGACAGCTTCCGTGGCAGCAGCATTGCCGCGCGCGACCAGCAGACGCTGTCGTCGTACCCGCGCAGCTACCACACCTTTGCCGTCGAGCCGCGCCTGTCGCGGGTGTTCGTCACCGGCCCGGCCACCCAGGAGGTCAGCGTCGGTTATCGCTACCTCAAGGAAGCCATGCACGAGCAGGCCACGCGCCTGGCGCTGATCGACAACGTGCCCACCGTGACCCCGGAATCCGACGGCCACGTGTACCAGGACCGTACCGGCGGCACCGAGGCCAGCGCCTACTACATCGACAACAAGATCGACGTGGGCAACTGGACCATCACCCCGGGCGTGCGTTTCGAGCACATCAACACCGACTGGAACGATCGCCCGGTCATGGGCCTGGGCAACAAGCCGGTGGTGGCCAAGAGCCGCAGCGTGACCAGCAACGAACCGCTGCCGGCATTGAGCGTGATGTATCACCTGTCCGATGCGTGGAAGCTGTTCGCCAACTACGAGACCTCGTTCGGCAGCCTGCAGTACTTCCAGCTGGGCCAGGGCGGGCAGGGCGACCAGACCGCCAACGGCCTGCAGGCCGAGAAGGCCAAGACCTACGAGATCGGCACGCGCTATGACAACGGCAACTGGGGCGGCGAGCTGACCGCGTTCTACATCGACTTCGATGACGAGCTGCAGTACATCAGCAACGACGTGGGCTGGACCAACCTGGGCGCGACCAAGCACCAGGGCATCGAGGCCTCGATGCACTACGACCTGGCAGGGCTGGACCCGCGTCTGCAGGGCTTGAGTGCGAACGCCGGCTTCACCTACACCCGCGCCACCTATGAAGGGGCGATCCCGGGCTTCGAAGGGCGTGACCTGCCGTTCTACTCACGCCAGATCGCCAATGCCGGGCTGCGTTACCAGGTGGACCGCTGGACCTGGAATGTGGACGCCTATGCGCAATCCAAACAGCGTGCTCCGGGTACCGGCATGACCAGCAAAGGTGCCTTCACCGGCGACTACATCACCGAACCGACGGCTGATGGGCAGTATGGCGACATTCCGGGGTATGTGACCTGGAGTGCGCGGGGCGGGTATGACTTTGGTGCCCAGCTGTCGAACCTGAAGCTGGCGGCGGGGGTGAAGAACATCTTCGACAAGCAGTTCTTCACCCGTTCCAGCGACAACAATTCGGGGATCTACCTGGGCGAGCCGCGCACGTTCTATGTGCAGGCCAGTGTAGGGTTCTGACAACGCCTTCGCTACGCCGATCACACAGGCCATGGCCTGCCGGACCGGCGTTGTCAGCCTTGTCTGTTCGGCAGTAGATCGCGGTGGAGCTATTCAGGCCACCGCCTCAGCCGGCGACACGATGCTGGTCTTCATGCCCCGCGAACGCCCCGAGCTCAGGTACGCGGCAATCGATTCCTGGGTGACCTCGCCCAGGAACACGTTCTCGGCGTCCAGTACCGGCAACCACGAACGGTTGAACTCGTACATGCGCGACAGCAGGATGCGCAGGTGCTCGTCATGCGCGGCGGTGGCGTTGAACGTGCGCAGGAAGTCCGCGCAGGTGCCCTGCTGACGGTGCAGGTCGCGCCGGCGCACATAGCCCATCGCCTTGTTCTGGCCATCGGTGACCACCACGTAGCGACGGTCATGTTCGTCCATCAGCTCCAGCGCATCGGCCACCGACGTCTCGGGGCTCACCGATGGCGCGTTGTCCGCCGCATCCTCGGCACGCACCAGCAGCAGGCGCTTGAGGGTGCTGTCCTGGCCCACGAAGTTGCTCACGAAGTCATCTGCCGGGTGCGCCAGCAAGGTGTCGGGGTGGTCGATCTGGATCAGCTTGCCGGCGCGGAAGATGGCGATCTTGTCGCCCAGCTTGATCGCTTCGTCGATGTCGTGGCTGACCATGATCACGGTCTTGTTCAGCGCACGCTGCATCTCGAAGAACTCGTTCTGGATCATCTCGCGGTTGATCGGGTCGACCGCACCGAACGGCTCGTCCATCAGCAGCAGCGGCGCATCCGCCGCCAGCGCGCGGATTACGCCGATACGCTGCTGCTGGCCACCGGACAGTTCACGCGGGTAGCGGTGCAGGTACTGCTTGGGCTCGAGCTTGATCATGCTCATCAGCTCGCGGGCCCGCTCGTGGCACTTGTGCTTGTCCCAACCGAGCAGGCGCGGCACCACGGTGATGTTCTCCTCGATGGTCATGTTGGGGAACAGGCCGATCTGCTGGATCACATAGCCGATGGTGCGACGCAGCGTCACCGCGTCCAGGTCGGTGGTGTCTTCGCCATTGATCAGCACCTTGCCCGAGGTGGGCGCGATCAGGCGGTTGATCATCTTGAGGGTGGTGCTCTTGCCGCACCCGGACGGGCCGAGGAACACGCAGATCTCGCCTTCGTTGACCGTCAGGCTTACCGAGTCGACGGCCTTTACGTCCTTGCCGTTGCTGTGGAAGGTCTTGCACAGGTTCTGAAGTTCGATCATTTGAGCAGTCCTTTTGGAGTCAGCGAGCGTTGCAGGGCTTGCAGCAGCAGGTCGGCGAAGATGGCCAGCAGGCTCACCAGCACGGCGCCGACCAGCAGCATCGACATGTCGCTGCGGCTGATGGAGGTCAGGATAAGTACGCCAAGGCCACCGGCACCGATGGTCGCGGCAATGGTCATCACGCCGATGTTCATCACCACGGCGGTGCGTACACCGGCCAGAATCACCGGCACCGCAATCGGCAGCTCGACCATGCGCAGGCGCTGGCCGAAGGTCATGCCGATGCCGCGGGCGGCTTCGCGTATGCCGGGCTCGACGTTGGTCAGCGCCAGGTAGGTGTTGCGCAGGATCGGCAGCAGTGAATACAGAAACACCGCGGTGATCGCCGGCAGCGGGCCCAGGCCCTGGCCGAACTTGGAATAGAACGGCAGCAGCAGGCCGAACAGGGCGATCGACGGCACGGTCAGCAGCACCGTGGCGCTGGCCTGCAGAGGCCCGGCAAGCACCGGAAAGCGGGTCATCAGAATGCCCAGCGGTACGCCGATCAGAATGGCCAGGGTGACCGCGATGCCGACCAGGGTGATGTGCTCCCAGGTCAGTTGCAGCACCTGGGCCCAGTCCAGGTGGGCGAAGGTATCAAGCAGACTCATGGTTGCTCCTCGGCAGGTGGATGCTGGCGCAGGTAGGTGGCGGCGACTTTGCTCGGGCTCTGATGCTCGACGTCCACCTTGGCATTGAGCTGGCGCATGGTTTCGTCATCCAGTTGCTCGGCCAGCGGCTTGAGCAGGCCGGCCAGTTGCGGATGGGCGTCGAGCACGGCCTGGCGCACCACCGGGGCGGCGGTGTAGTCGGGGAAGTAGTGCAGGTCGTCATCCAGCAGCTTGAGGTCGAAGGCGCTCAGGCGCCCGTCGGTGGTGTACACCAGCCCGCTGAACACCTGGCCGTTGCGCAGCGCGGTGTACACCAGCCCGGCATCCATCTGGCGGATGTCGCGGCGGGTGAACTGCAGGTCGTAGGTCTGGGTCAGGCCCACCAGGCCGTCGGGGCGGTTGGCGAACTCGGTGTCCAGCGCCAGTACATGGCTGCGGTCGGGCTCGTCGCGCAGCACCTGATTGAGCTGGCTGATGCTGTTGACCTGCGGGTACTGCTCGGCGATGTTGCGCGGCAGCGCCAGGGCATAGGTGTTGCTGAACTTCGAGGGTGCCAGCCACACCAGGCCCTTCTTCGCGTCCAGCTGCTTGACCCGGGCGTAGGTGGCCTCGGCGTTGTCCATGCGTTCGTCGATATGGTTGTAGGACACCAGCGACACGCCGGTGTATTCCCACACCATGTCCAGCTGGCCGCTTTCCTGCGCGCTGCGCGCCAGGGTGCTGCCCAGGCCGCCGGTGATGCGCACGTCGAAGCCGTGGCTGCGCAGGTACTGCGCGGTGATTTCGGCCAGCACGGTCTGTTCGGTGAACACCCGCGCGCCGAGGCGGATCAGGGGTTTGTCGGCGGCCTGGGCGAATCCTGCGAACAGCAGGGCCGCGCCCAGCAACAAGGCGATTCTTTTCATGGGGGTTCCTTCGCTTAGTTGGCCAGGCCGCGTTCGAGCCAGCGGCGACTGCATTGGCTGACCAGCGCATCGAGCAGCAGGGCGAGCAAGGCCGTGGTGGCGGCGCCTAGCAGCCTGTCGGACTTGAATTCATAAATGGACAGAGCGCGACAAAGACAA
>OLII01000429.1_pt1 | contig 16089 bp, 16 predicted proteins | sample 1609481 | NCBI WGS metagenome assembly OLII01 (sample SAMN05416859, study PRJEB24817) | seawater metagenome | isolation source: Sea water | place: Canada:Atlantic | collected 2013-11 | reverse complement strand
GCACATCGTATTGGCTGATGCCAATGACCTTTTGCATGCCGCCATCCCAAGCATAAGTGTATTGCAGCTTGTTACCTTCAAATTCCATTTCTACTTCTTTTCCCCCTTCGATCATGATTTTTTCAACACAATCTCCGGCCGAATTACCTACACACCTACGAGGTAATGTAGCGCCGACATTAACAAATAAATCGTCATTGTTGTTAGGGGTAATAAATTTACCCTTGGCTGATCCTGATTCATGGGAAATTTTAATGCCTTTCCATTTTAAGGCTGCCGAGATTTTTTCACGGTCATTGTCGGCATTGAGTAAGGTGGTGAAATCGATTGAAAAGTCTTTAAAGCGAGGTGAACGGAAACTAAATTCTTGCGTATCATATTTAATGGCGTCCTCGAAGGCGCCTTCAAACCACTCATCGGTGACTTCATCGGTATTAGGGGTGCCTGCGGTGAGCTTGTATTGAGATATGCTGGTTAACGATTGATCAAAGTACTCACCTGCCCAGCTTAAATGTGAAACCAATAAGGCCATTAGGCACAGTGCGAAATTATATTTCATTTAAATCCCCCCCAGAGATTGATTCTAACGTCTGATTCTTAAGTGATCAGGAGTCATGCTTTTTTCTGGGGCGCAGTGTATAGAAGTGTAAGGCTGGTGTCGCTTTATTGGCCGGCTTAGCCTAATTTTAAATGCTACGCCCACATTGGTCCGTATTTAATGGCGCAAGTTGCACCCGTTTCTTCATAAAAGGCAGGCTTAAAAGAGAGATTGAATAAACCTGCTAAGCTTTATGTACAAAGATTATGAGTAGCACTTGAAGGCGCATATGAAGGTTGTGTTGATAAAGGTCATTTTATTTTTGTCTGTGCTGCTATCTGGGTTTGTGCACAGTGATAAATGGTTGGTGGCAGGTGATGTGAGTTTCCCCCCTTATGTGTATGAAGAAAATGGCCAAGTGAAAGGCATTCATGCCGATATCGTGCGTGTGGTTTTGGGGCGGCTGGGGTTAGATTACGAAATTAAAACCTATCCTTGGAAGCGGGTCATCAGCATGACGGATAGTAATAAAATAACATTATCCTTAAGTTGGGTAGAAAAACGCGAACGTTTTCAAAAATACTTAATGGTAGGGCCCATTCAATATGGCCGTACAGTATTTATGGTTAAAAAAAATTCCAACATACAATTTAATGAATTAAAAGATTTAAACGCTTACAAGATAGGCACCATTTCTGGTTATTCCTACACAAAGGAATTTGATGAGGCCGATTTTTTAGATAAACACCCCGCCACGGTCGATAACGCTACGTTAATATCTAAACTACTTAAAAGCCGGGTGGATATTATTATTGGTGATGAAAGTACTTTAGAATTTGAAGCGAAAAGACTAGGGGTATCGTTGGTGGTTAAAGTTTTGCCTAAACCGTTAAAAGTGGTGGGCCGTTATGCGGTATTCCCTAAAGAGAATACCCATCAGGCCGCGATATTTTCAAATGCCTTAAATGAATTGAAATTTGATAAAGAGTTTTATCAAAGCATTGTAGATAAATATCGTTAATGCTGTTTTTGTACTTTCGTTTAATAACGCTTTTTAGCCACCACTAATATTTTTGTTAAGGCGTGTTTACCAATATGGGAAAAGAAGAAAATTGATGCGAGATGATTTTTTGTTTATGGGTATTAATAAAAATCGTTGAAATAATTTCCTTGCCATCTTTGCGCCACGCGCTGTGATCGTGGCCATTTAATGTAACACTAATTTGATTAACCCCTTTATTAATATATTTCCCTGGAATGTGTATGTCTGATGAGTAAACTCGCTGAATTTTAGAGCCGTTAATATATAAATGGCCATGGCCTTCAACAATGTTGTTGCGGGCATTGCCTTCTTGAACCGGAGATTCCAGTTGAAAATTCTGTGTGGCTAGATGTAAGTTATAACCTGACATATCGTCTTCAGTAATGGATATATTTAGTTGCGGCGTTAAGGCACTGGCTGGCAAATCTTTAGGTGTGTGGTGATGTTGCATGCCCTGAGGCATATCCATTTGAGCATGGCTTACTACTGGTAAGCACACTAGGCTTATGGCTAAACTGGCTATTGCCAAGCTGGCTTTAAATTTCATGGTCATTGCCTACATATAAATAAAAGAAAATGAAAAGAGGTTTGATAGCTCATGAAAGCCCTCAAACCACTTGTTTAATGAAGGTTACATTTCAGGAATACAAACACCCATTTCAGGGGCTTGATCGGCTTCGCAAAAAGGTAAGTCAGGCATTTCAGCACCATCTCCACCATCAGGTGCGCCACCCTCTGTGGAAGTAATGGCGTTGTCTTGAATTTTTCCGTAAAAGCGCGGCCCAATGGTATAAGGAAAAGCAGGGGTTTGAGCACCACTGTCATCTTGTGTGACGGTCACGTGGTAGTGGTAGCCCAAGTCATCACCGCTGTCATGGCCGTTAAACTGGTCAAGGTATTCAGCGCCTAAATCGGTTAAGGCTGAATCCCAGTAGAAGTCTTCATAAAAGAAACCAGCGCTGGCAATAAACGTGTTGCCTGAAAGGGACGAATATTCGTCAGACGTACTGGGGCCAGATGCGGCGTCTTCAAAGCCTAGGCTTACATTAAATTCATCTATTAATACACAGTCTCGCACGCCAGCAGTGCCACAACCGGTTTCTGAGCTGGCATCGTCATAATCTCGTACTGCCCAGCTGCTTTTCGCCAACACACCATCGCTATACCAAGGGCCATAAATGGCATATCCATCGGCGGCATAACCGTAAATAGGGGAGTGGCCAGTGCCTTCATCGTTGACCATTTTCCCTAGGCAATCAGAGCTAAAGTGATGATGATAATCGCCATTGGCGGCGTGACCGCCACATACATCTACATCGTATACTTCAGCTACAGGTGCTAGGGTTTGCCAAACCCCTTCGTTGTTATAACTTTGCCCATCACCCCATTGGTAAATCGAGGTGCCATTTACCCAATAGCCCATGGCGCCTAAACCACTGGCCACGTCTTCAGTTGCGGGCTGTGGGCTGTTAGGAAAATATCCTGTGCGTGATAAATTTTCAGGGCAAACAGGCCCAGGTGGCCAGTAGCCTGCTCCCCCTGTGGTTTCACAATCGTTATTGCTGTTGTAGCCAATGTCTTCGCCAAATTCAAAAGCCACATCAGCCTGCGCAGTGGTGGCACCGGATAAAAAATCAGTAGCCGCCTTGGGGCGAGCATTTAAAGCATCAATTTCATCTTGGTTTAAAGTGACTTGGTAATTGGCAATACCTGTGGCCGCGACCACTGTGTATTCCAAATCGTCTACGGTTTCTGCTGTGACACTTTGCACATTCACTAATGAGCCTTGGTTGGTGCCGCTTTCAAACAGGTTTTGTGACACATCATCGCCAGTGTTGATGATCCAGCCACTGCTGGTGGCAGCAGATGTATCGGTATCTGTTGAGGTGTCGGCACTGGTATCGGTGGACGCATCAGTTGCGGTATCCGTAGTGGTGTCTTCAGCGCTATCACTGCTGCCACAGCCAACTATTAACAAGGGTAAGGCTAACAAGGGGGGAATAAAAACCTGCTTGAAATTCATAACGCTTCCTCTGACGGATATTATGGTTGTATTGGAAGTACTTAATGTAGGTGAGGAATGTGCATTAAATGTGCACCTAATATGTTTTAAATATGAAGCTGTAATAAAGCGGGGGGCAGAAGTGGAAATATTAGAAAGTAAAAAATAATGGCTTAGTTGAATTAAAACATGCTTACACATTATTAATGATGTGAAGTTTATTAATGCACTTTAAGTACATTGAACGGCTATGGATGCTTTGTTTTTTAATAGATTAATAAGCAATTTTAATTTTTTATTCTGGCTTTTCTAAATGGGCATTTAAATTGAGCTGTCTTAATAGGATGCCAGTTTGGTAGTTAACGGTTTTTTGAACGATTTTATCTTCTTAACTATGCATTCTAAGATAATTAAAAAAATTATGGGGGAGCCAGTGCTTTTAAAAACCATCAAGTTTAAAGTGCCTTAGTATTTTGTAAGCCAGTTTAATTGCCCTGTTTTGTCTAATCTGATTCCTTTGCTAAAAAAGGATAATCCCTCTCTTCGGCAGCTTTCATTATAACTGCTAGACTCATAAAAGAAATTTTTAGAAATTAAGTCGGCTAGGAAGCCTGCCAAATTGTACACATAGCACATTTAAACTAGGACATTGAAATGGAATTCTGGAAGAAAAAACTCCATCGTAAGGTGGTGTTATTGGTAGGCTGCTTATTGGCTGTTTCTTTTTTTACCATCATCTCGTTATATAATGCCTCCATGAAAACCTTGGTGGATAATCGTGTTCACGATGTTGAACTGCCTACCATTTTGTTACAGGTACGCAATGCCATTGAGTATGAACTTTCGATTCCAGTGCGCATTTCAAAGCTTATGGCTCAAAATAGCTATGTGGTTGATTGGGCCAACGAGGGAGAAAGCGAAGAGGGCGAACAAGCCGTCATAAAAATGCTCAATGACATACAAAAAAATGAAGGGGCCAGCACAACCTATTGGGTATCTTATCAAAGTGGTAAATATTTCTTTCAAGATGGGCTGTCTCGTATTTTATCCCCCAGTGCCAAACAAGATAAATGGTTTTACGATTTTTTAGCCACCGATAATGCTTACGAATTGGATATTGCCCTGGACTTAGACAGTAAAATTTCCACTGTATTTATTAACTATCGAGTCAGTTACCAAGGAAAAACGCTCGGCGCGGCGGGCATGGGAAAAACACTGTCGGCTTTAAAAGATATCGCCAATAATCAGAATGCTGATGGGCGTAAAGTGTATATAGTTGATAATAAAGGCAATATTAAATCCAATGATTCTAGCGATAAAATAAATACCTTAAGTGAAATAACAGGCTTAGCCAATTTAGATCAATTGTTTACTAAGAGCGGTCTAGGTGAAATTGAATTTAGCCGTGATGGCATACAATATATTGCTTCTGCCATGCATATTCCGTTAGTAGATTGGTATGTCATTGCTGAAGTACAGAAAAGCTCTTTATATAAAGATGTGAACAACACTACTACGCTAACCACTATCATCAGCTTAGGCCTAGTACTTTTATTGTTGTTGATCGTATACCGGTCTGTGCGTAAAGCATTATTGCCTTTAGGCCTAATCTCAAGTGCGTTAAGTTATGCCAGTGACACAGGTGATATTAGCCGCGATTTACAAGTGAATACAGAAGATGAAATAGGCCAACTGGCCAGTGCCTTTAATAAAAATAACGACACCATGCGAAAGTTACTTACTCAAATTAAGCAAGGGGCGAATACCGTTCATGAATCTGTGGGTAAAGTAGCAGGAAGTGCCGATGCTACGTTAAGCCACACGTCTACCCAGCAAGAGAAAACTCAATTGGTGGCCAATGCCATCGTTGAAATGGGTTCCACGGTGGAAGAGATAGCCAGTAACGCAAGCCATGCTGCGCAGTTATCCTCTTCTGCCAAATCAGAAGCCAGTAGTGGCTCACAAACCATTGCCAAAACCGTAAGCCAAATGGAAAAGCTTAGCGAAAATATTGGTAATGCCGAGAAAGTGGTAAGCAGTTTAGCCACCGATGTGGAATCCATAAGTTCAGTATTAGCGGTTATTTCAGGTATATCAGAGCAAACTAACTTATTGGCCTTGAATGCTGCCATTGAAGCTGCTCGTGCCGGTGAGCAAGGCAGAGGGTTTGCCGTGGTGGCCGATGAAGTGCGCACCCTTGCACAGCGTACTCAGGAATCCACTGAGGAAATTAATCAAATGATTGACCGTTTACAAAAAGGTTCGCAACAGGCGGTGGATGTGATGGTGTCGGGTAATGAAGCCACCATGACCAGTGTTCAATATGTAGAAGAGGTCAGAGGGCACCTTGCAGAAATTCAATCTGTGGTGGATCAAATATCAGGAATGAATGAACAAATTGCTCAAGCAACAGAAGAGCAACATAAAATGAACGCTAATATAAACGAACACATTAAAGTGGTATCACAAATCAGTGATGATTCTTCTAACGCTGCAAAAAGCAGCGTAGAAGCTTGTCAAAGCATGAATGATGTGGCGCAATCGTTACGCTCTACCGTTAGCCATTTTAAAAGCGAATAAAAAATAATGTACTGGATTAGCTATTCACTAACCCTTCACAATGAAATTTTTCTAGTATGTTAAATGCTTGGTTTTTATCATCATATTCTAAAGTGTTAAAAGACTTCCTTAACCAGTTAAGGCATTTACCTTGATATAAAAAAGGTTTTTGCTGCCAAGTTTTCCCGTCTATTTGGCATTGAAATTCAGCCTGTTGATCTTTTAAGGCTTGTTCATTGGCCAATAAATAAGGGACATAAGTGCGGCCTATTTCTTTTAGTAGATTTCCCCATACTGAAACTATTTGCTTACGAGTTAGCCAATCATCATCTGTTACAAATTCTCCAGACGTATCCTCCATTGCTTCTACCCAGGCATACACTCTAGGGGTTAGGTGCAAAGTGATGTTGGATGGAGTTGGATCAAACAAAGCCAAGCACACAAGTTGCCCATATAATGCGAAGTCAGCTGATCCTGGGCGCCCGCCTAATATGAAAGGTTGGTCGGTGAGAATGTCATTAAGGCTTAATAATATATTTTTAAAGCTTGCTTCAATGACAGGTTTAGTCACGTCGTTAGATCCCACTACCCCTAATCGAGAGGTTTGTAAGTTAGCGAATTTTTCTTGGAAGGGTAAAACAGCTTTGTCATGCTGATGCCATTTGACTTCTAGAGGCAAAATAGTAGCCGCCTTTTGAATATCATCTTGATAACTCCAGCGGTAATGGAACATGGCTTTGGTGAGCCATTCATCGGCAAAATCTTCAATTAGGTCATTAAAAAACATCACCACAGGGTCAGGGTTGATTAATGAGCGCTGTGAATATTTTTTCTCAAGAAGTTGCAACTGAAACGTTGAATCTAACATGGCACTGTCTTGGCTAGGATCGTCATGAGATAGCCATAAAACCGGAATCATATGGGGTATTTTGACTGGGGGCTGACTGGTGCTGGCGGATGAATGTTGACGCACCCATTGATAGGGGATACGGCGATAGCGCAATGCTGCGCGCATTTTCCGGCTATAAGGAGACTGTGGCGCCCCCACCAATTTTATAATCTGCGCCATGATGTTTCCTGTTTAATATGAAAGACTAAGCGGCTTCTTGTTGGCAAGCCGATAAAGCTTCACAGCGTTTTTTAAGTGCGCTATCGACCTTTTTGTATTTCATTTTCACCAGGGTCACAATGGCAGGCCAGCCCAGAAGCGTTGCTAAAAAACCAAAGCGCTCGCCATGGGTGACTTCTGTGGTGCCGTCATCTAAGGCTTGTAATTTAAAATAATGATAACCCTTAATAAGAGGAGGCCCGCCAAACCAACTAAGCTCCTGCATGGGGCGCACTTGTCGGTAAATGATGTTTACGTTCATGGCAAACAATGCGGGGTTAATGCGCATCTTCGCACTGCAACCCCTTTGCAATACACCTGTTTGTGACAAGATAACTGGGTTCCATTGGTGATAATTTTCACGGTCTATTAAAACCGCCCAGACATTTTCAACACTTTGTGAAATACGTATTTTATTTTCTATGGTTAACATAATAGCCCTAGGTTTATGCGTGATCTTGCAAAATTAAGTCAGACGCTTTTTCGGCGATCATAATAGTAGGCGCGTTGGTATTACCCCCAATAAGCGATGGCATCACTGAGGCATCTACCACGCGTAAACCTTGTAAGCCATGTACTTTTAACTCACTGTCAACCACGGCCATTTTATCTTCACCCATTTTACAAGTGCCAATAGGGTGATAGATATGATTCGCTTTGCGGCGAACATACTCTTCAAGTGCTTCATCGGATTCACAGCCAACCCCTGGAAAGACCTCATCGCTTAAGTAGTTTTCAAAGGCCGGAGCTTTCATTAACTCACGGGTTTTTTTAAGGCCTTTAATTAAGTCTTTTACATCTTGATCATCTGACAGCATATTCAAATTAATATTGGGCGCTTCAGTGGGGCTGGTGCTGTTAAGGGTCACTTCGCCACGGCTCTTAGGTCTTAACAAGGTGATGTGCGCACTGTAACCGGTTTTCATAAGGGCTTTAATATCGCGGCCATGATCATTTAATTTGGCTGGTGAAAAAGTCCACTGTAAATCGGGCAATGTTTTGTCTTTAGATGATTTAAAGAATCCACCGGTTTCAGCATGATGAGATTGTGGCATGCCTTTCTTAGTGAAAGGGTATTTTAGGTAGCTGGGTAAATCGTGAATAGCTTGATAAAAATTAATGCCCATGGGGCCGCCAAGCAATTTACTGGAGTTACGAATCACCATCACATCCACGTGTTCTTGTAAGTTTTTACCCACACCTGGTAAATCATGTTTTACCTTAATGCCTTTTTGTTGTAATTCTTCTTTTGGACCTACACCCGATAGTAATAATAATTGTGGTGAATTAAATGCCCCTAGCGATAAAATCACTTCACGTTTAGCATTCACTCTTTGTTGTGATTGGTTTTTATCAAGGTAAGTTACCCCCACGGCCTTGCCGTTTTCCCATTCAATATGGCTGGCATGAGCATGGGTAATGATGGTGACATTGGGGCGTTTTTTTATGGGGTTTAAGTAAGCGCTAGCAGCACAATGACGTTTGCCATTTTTAATGGTGAATTGATATTCCCCCACACCTTCTTGGGTGTCACCATTAAAGTCGTTATTAATGGGATAACCCATTTCCTTGCCTGCCTGTAAAAAACGTTGATTAAATTTCACTAAACGGGAGGCATTGGAAACATTAAGCGGGCCGTTAATACCATGGCGAGCATTTTCACCACGCTCTTGGTGTTGTGAGCGTTTAAAGTAGGGCAATACCTTATCAAAGCCCCAGCCTTTGGCCCCTTCTTCATTTTCCCAGCGGTCATAATCCTGATCGTTGCCGCGAATATACAGCATGCCATTCATGGCACTGGAGCCCCCCAAACCTTTGCCCCGTGGGCAATAAATTTCACGCATTTGTTGAGTCTTCTGAGGGGCTGAATTAAATAACCAGTTGTATTTTTTTAAAAACATCAGTGCGATGGTATTTAGGGGAGTGGATACCAGTGTGGTGTTATTTTTTCCTCCCGCTTCCAAAAGGCAAACACTGAACTTTCCATTTACCGATAAACGATTGGCTAATACACAGCCGGCAGAACCAGCACCTACAATGATAAAATCAAACACAACGCACTCCTTTTTTACAGGGTTTTGTTTTTATGGTGAGTAATACTAGTTTTTTCTGTGGAGGGCCTCTTTGGCCAGTCATGACAATCAATTGTCTTTGAGTGCCATGAGGTGTATAAAGCTAAATAAGAGTTAACGTTGAAACTCACTCTCATCTATTAATGGGCCACAATTATGAATGTCGGGTATGTAAATGGCTAAAGTACAGCAGCTATCAGTGGGTTGGGCTCGGCTGGTGTTTGAACTGCTGGGGCGCGAAGGGTTAAATGCTAATAAACTGTTCGAGCAATTTAATTTAGATGCACGCCAACTCACTAATCCCAGCGCTTTTTTCAAGCAAGATGATTTTACCTTGTTATGGGAAGAAGCCAGTCGTTTAACTAATAATCCGGCCATTGGTTTAACCATGGGTAAGCAACCTACGGTCAGTTCGTTTGATGCCTACAGCTTTAGCCTCATGTCTTGCGAAAATATTCGTGAAGGACTTGAACGCACCATTCAATATCAAAAAATAATAGGCTCAGCGGTGGAGCTAATCTTTAAAAGCAGCAAGCAAGGGGGAGAGATTTTTTACACAAGCAAAGGCAATGACCTACCTGTGGCTTATCAAGGGTTTGATGCGGGCTTGGCCTTGCAAGTATTTTCTTCTCGATTTGTCACCAATCAAGCCCTTAACCCCCTTGTGGCTAACTTTAAACAAAAAAAGCCTGAAAATATTAAGCCTTATGAAGAAATGTTTCAGTGCCCCTTGAAATTCTCACAGCCCTTTTACAGTTTAGAAATTAGCAATGAATACCTTGATACCCCGATGATTTTTGCCAATAAAACCATGCGCGACCATCATGCTGAAATTGTACAGAATACTTTAAAAGAGCTAAATAACACCACTTTAAGTGAGCAAGTGAAAGATTTAATTTGCAAAAAATTGGCTAGCGGAGAGCCAGACATTAAGAGTTTCGCGGAATTTTTTAATGTGAGTTTACGCACTTTTCAACGACGCCTTAAAGAAGAAAATTGTACATTTTTATCTTTATTAGATAATACCCGTAAAACACTGGCCCATGATTATGCTTGTAATGACAAGGTGTCGTTGCAAGAGATTGGCTTTTTATTAGGGTTCACCGATCACAGTAATTTTTATCGTGCCTTTAAACGATGGTATGACACCACTCCAGGCGAGTATCGGGAGCAACAACAAAAATGAGCCAAAAATCTTGTTACCCCATTTTGTATTCCTTACAACACTGCCCCTATGCCATGCGCGCCAGAATGGGAATTTTGATGGCACAGCAAACCGTATTATTGCGAGCGGTGGTCACTAAAAATAAACCCCCTGAGATGCTGGCCATATCACCCAAGGGCACCGTGCCCGTTTTAGTGCTTAATGATGCTGACTCACCAAGTGGTGAGCGTGTCATTGATGAAAGTTTAGATATTATGCTGTGGGCGCTGGGTGAAAGTGATCCCCAGGATTTACTGTATTGTAATTTCCCCAGTGGTTTGTCTGCCATGTTGCAACTGGTGAAGGAAAACGATGATGTATTTAAACCCATGCTAGAAAAATACAAACGAGCACGGCGCTTTAGTGAAGTGTCTGAAAAATTCTATCGCCGTGAATGTGAAGTGTTTATAAAAAGTTTAGAGCAAAGGCTAAGTGGACAGCAATATTTATTGGAAGATGGTGCTAGCCTTGCTGATTACGCGTTATTGCCGTTTGTTCGCCAATTCTCCCGTGTGGATAAAAAGTGGTTTGCCCAGGCCCCTTATCCAAACTTACAAAAATGGTTAGTGTTATTTTTGCAAAGCCCCTTTTTTACCAGGGTCATGGCCAAATACCCTTTATGGTTAGATACCCATGAAGAGTGTTTGTTTGGCCCAACTTAACATTTGTATTGAAAATAATTAGCCATTTTTTAATGGATTAAAAATACCGTCTATACTCAAAGCTAACTCGTTTTGAGCAGTTTATATGGCTATTTATAAAGCCTTTTCTCAGCGTTTTTTATTCTTGATAATACTGTGGCTGTTTACGCTGGTAAGCGTTGCCGACAGTGTTCATTATGCGGTGACGGATGTGAGTTGGGAGCCGTATTGGATCATGGATGGCAGTAAGGCCAGTGGTATATTACATGAAATTACCCTTGAGCTAGATAAGCGCCTGTCAGTTAAACTGTTACCCAGTAAATTATTATCCGTTAAGCGCAGCAAAAAGGCTTTTAATGAAGGGCTGTTGAAAATTGAGTGCTGTGTGAACATTGCATGGCGAAAGGAAAAAGCCGGCACTTCTGTGTGGAGTGACACGGTACTAATAGTTGAAGAAATTTTGGTATTCCCCTTGGGCAAAGCTTTTAAGTTTGAAAACATTGAAGACTTAAAAGGCCGTAAAATTTCCACCATTCGCGGTTATGGTTATGTGGGAGACCACCTATTTACGCGCTCTGATAGCGTTAGCAATATCTCGCAAATACGCAAGCTAGCCTTGGCTCGTGCTGAAGCGGGTATTATCGATAAAGCTGAGCTTTCATATATTAAAAAACATATTCCAGAATTAGAGACTCAGTGGCGCGCCATTGAACTAGGCCCGGTGATTAATCGCTCTGAATTAAAAGTTCGAATTCATCACTCTCGAGAAGATTTATTAAAACCCATCAACCTTGCCATTAATGAAATGAAACAAAAGGGCATTATTAAAGAAATTGTAAACCGCTATCTTTACTAGCGGTTACCCCAACGTTTAACTAAACGCGTTTTTTCCACGATTTAATGCCAATCACTAGAAATGTCAAAACGAAAAGCCAGTAGCCAAAAACATAGCCGTTAAATGCTTTTAAAGTATCCACATAGGCTAATACTAGCGGAAGCAATAACAGGGTTATGATGGCGAGCAGGATGCCAATAACAAATCCAGCAAGCGCATCACTTGGATAATGCACCCCAAGGTGCGGGCGTAAAAAAAGCATGGCAGGTACCATCCAGCTCACCATAAAGAATCCGCTCCAACTAAATTGATAACAAATAAGGCTCACGCATAGGGTGGTCCAAAATACATGACCAGAAGGAAAACTCTCTAGCTCTTTAGAGCCGTGGCCAGGGTCACGATTGTTAATGATTATGTTGAGCTTTTCTTGAAGCGATGTATTGGCATAGGGCCGTTGGCGGTTGACGCGTATTTTAAGCTGACTTAATAGTAGATTACCAATGGCAAACCCTAACATAAGGGATATGGCCAAACTCTCAAATGAAGGGGTATTTAAAAACTGGCCGGCCAGCGCGCTTATGACAATTATGAGCATCCAAAAGGGTGCATCTCCCATAAAAATTAATGCCTTAATAAGATAACTGTTCTTAAAAGGTATTTGGTAGACCCACTTCAGCAGGGTTGTGTCAATTCGAGCGAGCTGTTGCATGAATATCCGATATTAAAATTCTAAAGGCGCTGAGAAATATGATGGCGCTATTATTGGTGATGGGATTATAAATACAATGTCAATTTAAGTACCTTTGGTAGCTTTTTATGACAATGTGATTAGAGTGCTGAGGGTATACCCGTGTGATTGAATTAGTTGCTAGCCCTTGTTCATTTACAATTGTGTTGAGGATCGACAATATTAGTTATTGGATATTAGTGAGCAAGGACGTCAAATGAGAAAATTTTTATGGTTATTGCAAGTATGTTTATTGGTTGTTTTTTTTGTCAGTGTCATTAACTACTACTATTTTCATGGTAATGATGAGTTGTTTGCATTGACCGAGCTACTGGTTCCCCCTTCAATCTTTATATTTATTTTACAATTGCTAGTAATGGTTAGAAAGCCTTCAATTAATACCAAGACTATAGAAATTATAATGACCCCATTGCCTTTTTTATTAGTTCTTTTAGGGTATCAATTAGTTAAGGGGTGATATAGAAATATGTGAACTTTGAAATGAAGAAAACAAACAAACGGCACGCCATGATTGTCCTAATCATGTGGCCGTTTGTTTCAAGTAAATACTAACTGTTATTACGCCCAGACTTCCTGTTGTGTGCAGTTATACTGCAGACTGTATTCAACCAAGTGATTGAGTCTGTTAATGCGCTTTTTTCAGTCCCCATTACTACTTACTGGTCTCCCCGTTTGCTTTGGTGAGTATCATCTTCTGATGATTACCGGTTGTTAATGCAATTTAGTGTCGAAAATTGATCGTGTATCTTGCCATATCCATGTTGGGGGTTAGGCAAAATTTACACTGTGTCCGTATATGCATTAATCTTGGAATTTTGTGGTCAATCGCATCTCTAGTTGAGATGTATTCAAACCAACTTTATTACCATTAATCCAAGCTTAGTTGTCACTTTTAATATTGCTGTGTGGAAAGGGTAAAGCTATGTAATAACCGGTAAAGAATTAAAAGTGAATGTAAATCTCTAAGGTGTAATTCCTCTTTTAATAATTGACTGATCTAACGGCTAAAGGGTTCATACTAAAACCGCTAGGCCAGTTTTTTTGGCCTTGTGATATTTACATTTACATCATTTTTTCAAGCATGGATTCAGCCACTATTAATCAATGAGTTTATAAAAATAAGAAATGGCCTTGCCCTTTCTTTCAATTCCCAGCTCTAGAAAATGCAGCTCTTCTAAATCTTGATAAATGCTCAGAGCATGCAATACGCTGCTCATTTGTGTGTTGTTAATGGATTTAACCACATCTCCTTTTATTAACCCTAGTTGGGCTACCATGCTGGCCTGTTTAACATACGTGGCTAAGAAGCCTCCCTTTGGCCAAAGGGCAAACCGTACTGTATTAAGCCCTTTGCCAGACTCCACTAATTTGTTCACCAGAGCGCGGCTTACCACTCTGACCTCTTGTGACACTACAGCTATGCCATTTGATTTATGGCTAGGGGGTGCTTGTGCATCATCAAGGGCCTGCAATGTCTTGTGAGGGGTGGCAGCTGTGTTGTGGGTGCTTGATAGGTGCTCTGGGTTTGGGGCGGCTACCTTTGTGTTGAGGTTATTCGTATCTTCATAAGAAAAAATGTAAATACCTTGTAAAACGTTAAGAACCAATAGGCCTATCAGTAACCAGCGCATGTCTTACCTTCTAGTAAATGTGTATAAATCCCAGGTGACAATGATAAACCCTAGGCTTAGCAGGGAATAGACCTTAATAATTACAGGCTGTTCAATGTTTGAGCCATAAAGAGTCCGATTTTTGATACTAAAACACTCATTAACTCGAATCCCAGTGCCGTACAATTATCCAGCCATGATTTTTGTAGTGCTTTTTATTCACAGAAATAGCAGAGCGACTTCCTCTTTACTCTGCGCTGTAGGAATGTTCTTGAAGCGCCAAACATTAGGAAACTAATCAAGAGCACCTACAGCTTGTTTTAAAACATGGCAATCAAGAAAGACCACAGCACTAAGGGCTTGAGCCTGCTTCCAGCTACATTTTGATGGTCGCTAAATTGTGCAGGAATTTGCTTGGAAATTGTTCAATGTGAGCGCTGGATTTTACTGCGCATTAATCCAAAAACTTAAGGGGCGATTTGGGTCGGTATATTACCTCCTAAGGGTCGCTCCTTTTGAGGCTTACGGAATTGGATTTAAAGCAGAAGGCTAGATATTACCTAACTCAGCAGGCGTGTATATACAGACCCCTTGGTCCGTATATACAGAAAAAAGACTGAGTGGTAGGTACATGGTAAGACCTTGAATTTTAAGGTAAAGTTGGAAAATAAAATGACGTACAAAAAGCGAATATACGGACAGAAGGATCCGTTCTATCGCACTGTTATGGAGCGCTATATTGAATATCGCTACAAGCCTGCTTATATTACTGTTGTTTTCTTCATCGGTATTAGCTGAATACGAGTGCTTAGAAACGAGCCCTGAATCAACTAAGCGTATAAAGCTTGATAAAAGCCTACCAAATACTTGGTGGAAGATAGCTGGTTTTGACCTTATGAAAGAAGACTTAGCAATAAAGATTGCCAAAACTTATCCAGATTATTCAGTGGTACATAGTTCTGGAAGTTATGTCTGTCTAGGAAACTCCAATTCATATGTAATGATTTCTGAGCATGGCTTTGGAAATTCACTAAGGATCTCAGCCACTCCCCCAAAATGTAATAAAGAGTGTTCTAAAAACAAGGTTCTTGATAATGAATTGCCAATCATGGATCTAGGTTTAAAAATTGGACAGAGTAAAGAAATCGTATCAAAATTATTAGAAATCAAGATTATTGACGATGTAACAAGCATTGAATTTCAAAATATTGAAGAGGGTAAAGATTTTGAAATTTGGCACATGGAATCGCTAAAATTAATCTTCAAAGAAAATAAGCTTGTAGACCTCAGTCTCGATGATTACAGAGAAGGTAATTAAAGTGCGCCATAACAATAATATTAAATACGCGTCCTGCGGCCGCCCGACGCTCATTCTTCGCGCGGTTTATATAGGGCGTTAGATTCAGCTAAATACAAGGAAAAAAATGAGTAACCTATATAAATGCATATTGTTATTGATGATATCGACAATTACGTATGGAAATACACTAAAGTTTAGTGAAAAAGAGTTTGTTAAAAACGTAAAGGTATTCGCTCAAAATTTGACTGAATGCAAAGAAACAAACCTTGAGTTTAAACATCCATTTACTCAAGAATTATTAGAAAGGAAAATAGGAGGTATGCAAAACGGGAAATGTTTATATATTGAGAATATGCCAGGAGGTGGACAAATGACATGTAATCTGTCTCTTATACACATCTGACGCTGCCGACGATCTACTCTGTGTAGA
>OLII01000427.1_pt1 | contig 16180 bp, 15 predicted proteins | sample 1609481 | NCBI WGS metagenome assembly OLII01 (sample SAMN05416859, study PRJEB24817) | seawater metagenome | isolation source: Sea water | place: Canada:Atlantic | collected 2013-11 | reverse complement strand
CTACACAGAGTAGATCGTCGGCAGCGTCAGATGTGTATAAGAGACAGAGCCAAGAAAAAGCTTAAGAGTGATAAAAGTAGCCTAGCAACTCCGGAAAAAAGTACTGAACAAGCAACGACTAGTTCAGCAAAACCTGCGACAAACAATGAATCCCCCGCAGATGCTAAAAAAGCAAAAATAGCGGCTGCTATTGCCAAAGCAAAAGCTAAAAAGCTTAACAAAGGCGATGAAACTGTAGAGCAAAACAATGCGCCTGAAGCACTAGCTGACAGTACTAAATCCATTACCTCTGATAAAGGCAATAGCACTAGTAGCCCTAGTATTAAGGATAAAAAAGCTAAGGTTGCTGCGGCTGTGGCAAAAGCCAAGGAAAAAGCAAAAATCAAAGCACAATCAGCAACTCAAAAAGAAACATTGCCTAATGACGATAATACCATTAAAAAAATAGACGCTAGTGAAGCGTCCCAAATGGCTAAAACTGGTGACGCTAATACCGGTGAAGCTAATGATAAGAAAGCTAAAATAGCCGCAGCCATTGCTAAAGCAAAAGCTAAAAAGCTTGCTAAAGATAATAAAAGCTCTCAAGAAGTTCTCGACAACAAGGGTTCTTCAAAAAATAACGATGAAACAACAAAACAAACTAACGAGTCGACCTAAACCATGGCATTTTGGATAGCAAGTTCACCGCATAACCATAACCAAACGCAAACGCCAAACTTGATGCGTTTAGTCATCCTTGCCACTTTGCCAGGTGTTTTAGCACAGTGGTATTTCTTTGGTTGGGGAAATTTAATTCATATTGCCCTAGCGGTTACTACCGCACTGGTATGTGAATTTACCGTATTATCACTACGTAAAAAACCAATTGCCCATGAATTATTTGATGGTAGTGGCATTTTAACCGCCCTCCTCCTTGGCATTTGTCTGCCGGCATTGGCTCCATGGTGGATATCAGTTATCGGCACCATTTTTGCCATCGTCATTGTAAAGCAGCTTTATGGCGGCTTAGGTCATAACCCATTCAATCCTGCAATGGCAGGATATGTGATGTTATTAGTCTCTTTCCCATTACAAATGACACTATGGCAGCCGCCGCTAGACTTAGTGGCTATTGATCTTAATTTTGCCAATACGGTAATGACCATTTTCACGGGATTTACCGCCGAAGGTTATTCTGTTGAACAAATACGTACTACGGTGGATGGCGTAACAATGGCCACACCACTAGATACGGTAAAAACCAACTTAACTTTAGGCTTAACTATTGAAGAAAGTATGCAAAGCGCTATTTTTGGCGAAAACTTCGCTTTTGGTTGGGAGTGGGTTAACGGCGCTTTCTTACTTGGTGGCATATTCCTTATTTTCAAAAAGGCCATTGCCTGGCAATCACCTGTCAGCTTTTTAATCAGTTTATTTATCTGCTCTTTTATCGGCTATAGCATTAGTCCTGATAGTAGTGCTTCAACCATGTTTCATTGGTTCTCTGGCGCGACCATGTTAGGGGCATTCTTCATTTTAACCGACCCTGTCAGTGGGGCTACTAGTACTAAAGGTCGTATTATTTTTGGCTTACTGGCGGGTTTATTAGTATATCTTATTAGAACATCAGGTGGTTATCCTGACGGTATTGCCTTTGCCGTTTTACTTTGCAATATGGCGGCCCCACTTATTGATCAATATACACGTCCCCGTACCTACGGTCATTTAAAGGGGGACAAGTAATGTCAGAGCAACAAGGTTCAACTGAGAATGTAGATAAAACTGAGCAAGACTCTAACGATATGAGTAACGATCCAAATAGCAGCAAAAAGCCAGTAAAATCAGTTTTAAATATTGCTATCACTAAAAACACTAAAATACTGGCATTATTTGCTATCACCTGCACTGTAGCGGTTAGCCTAGTAAATGAATTAACTAAAGATCGTATTAAGCACCAAGAGCAGCAGCAACTGTTATCTACACTTCACAGCATTATTGATCCTAGTCTATACGATAATGACATCGCCAATGATTGTGTCATGGTCAGCTCGCCTGAGTTAGGCTCATCTAAGGTGCAAACGGCTTACATAGCCCGTAAATCTGGCAATGTTGTTGCTGTCGCTATCACCAGCGTAGCGCCAGGTGGCTATAATGGCGATATCAACTTTATTATGGCTAGTGATATTGAAGGAAAGGTCAGCGGAGTGCGCGTACTAAAGCATCAAGAAACCCCTGGTCTTGGTGATAAAATTGAAATAAGAAAAAGTGACTGGATAACAAAGTTTACCGGAAAAGTATTGCGTTCAGCAGATGATAGTCGTTGGGCTGTAGCAAAAGATAATGGTATGTTTGATCAATTTACCGGCGCGACTATTACGCCTCGAGCTTTAGTGAAAGGCGTGAAAGACACGCTTGTTTACGTTAGAAAGAACAAAGACACTATCTTGACCCGCCCAAATGCATGCGACAATAACCAGACATCATCTATAGCAACGAAAGATGAGGCGAATCATGAGTAAAGAACTAACACCCGAGAGTGCCACGTCTTCTGATGTAGCTCAAGATATCGAAGCCCAAGAGCAAGCGCAATTAACCGCTAAATTAAAAGCAGAGTTAAAGGCAGAGTATAAAGAGCTCGCTATTCAAGGGCTATGGAAAAATAATCCGGGCCTTGTGCAGTTACTTGGCCTGTGTCCTTTATTGGCAGTAACAGCAACGGTAACCAATGCTTTAGGGCTTGCGCTGGCAACCTTATTGGTTTTAATTTGCTCTAACGTAACTGTTTCAGCAATTCGCCACTGGGTACCTAAAGAAATCCGCATACCTATCTTTGTGTTAATTATTGCAGCCTTCGTCACCTGCGTTCAGCTTTTGATGAATGCCTACACATACGGTATTTACCAATCTTTAGGTATTTTCTTACCCTTGATTGTTACTAACTGCGCCATCATTGGTAGAGCAGAAGCTTACGCTTCAAAAAATCCTGTTAAACAAGCGGCTTTTGACGGTTTAATGATGGGGTTAGGCTTTGCTGCTGTACTCATTCTATTGGGTATAATCCGCGAAATATTGGGCCAAGGTACGCTTTTTGATGGTGCTAACTTATTACTGGGTGAATGGGCAAGCAGCCTACGTATTGAAGTCATGCAATTAGACAGTCAATTTTTACTGGCCATATTGCCACCCGGCGCCTTTATTGCTATGGGATTGTTAATCGCGATTAAAAATGCCATCGACAACCATATTAAAGCGAAGCAAGCTGAACATGCTTCAGAGCAAGTAATTGAACGTGTTCGCGTCAATTTTGATTCATAAACCACAATAATTATAAACGTTGTTTCCTGGCAACAAGAGCAAGAGAGCAAAATGAATAAAGAAAAGCGCATAGAAATACTCACCAGGCTTAGAGATGATAATCCTGAGCCAACGACCGAGCTCAATTTCTCTACGCCATTTGAATTACTTATTGCAGTGTTACTCTCAGCACAAGCGACCGATGTAGGGGTTAATAAAGCTACAGACAAACTTTACCCTGTGGCGAATACGCCCCAAGCTATCTTAGATTTAGGTCTAGATGGCTTAAAGTCTTATATTAAAACCATTGGCCTATTTAATACCAAAGCTGTTAACACCATGAAAACTTGTCAAATGCTAGTCGAGTTACATGGCGGCGAAGTGCCTGAAAATAGAGCCGCACTTGAAGCGCTTCCCGGTGTTGGCCGTAAAACGGCAAATGTTGTGTTAAATACTGCCTTTGGCTGGTTAAAAGACAATGAAGGTAAGTACTTTATTGCTGTTGATACCCATATTCAAAGGCTTGCCAATAGAACAGGCTACGCGAAAGGAAAAACGGTAGAACAAACAGAGCAAAACATTATCAAGCACACCCCCAGAAAAACTGAATTTTTCTTCAACTTACACCACTGGTTTATTCTTCACGGTCGCTATACGTGTACAGCACGTAAACCAAAATGCGGCTCTTGTATCATCGAAGACTTGTGTGAATTTAAAGAGAAGACTGAATAAGCTTGAGACTGTTCTGCGCCTAAAGCTATGGCTTTTCTTATCCCGTTTAGTTTTACAGATGGCAATTTTAGTTAATCACAAATTTAAAGAAAATTTACACGTTCATTTTGTGATATAACGAGAGCGACCACCAATTTCTCTCTCGTTGTTGAGTAACTATTTTAAAACAGTGATAGCCAAGACACTAGAGCTCTCACTGCGTTAATGGACCTTGTAATTACTCTTGATTAATACTCACTTGCTTTTTACGTCTCCATGGCTCGATAGGTTGAGTAAAGTATCTCCACCAAACATACTTCCACGGAATCACTATAATAATTAAACATATTCCAATCATTGAACCTTTTACGCTTACCACAGTCGGGATCTGTTCGCCTGCCAGCCAAGGTGGTAGTGCAACGACAACTAACCAGACGGCTTTCCACACTATTTCATAAATCATAATAGGTAGAAACGCTAAGGGACGAAACACGCCGCCAATTGCAAATACAGCAAGCGCAAATAACATCGAATGTCCAAGTCCTCTCCAATGAGTCCACTCAGAAGCGCCTTCTAGAATATAATTTAATTGATTGAAGCCAAGAACTAATACCATTGCTGTAAAAAAAATCGCAGTCCCCATGTTTTCCATAGCGGCACTGGTGGAGCGCCTTTTTGTATTGAATCATACTCGTTATTAATATCTCCACTTGCCATAATACCTTTGTTATTCGTTACAGATTCACTTTTCATTTCATTTTTCATAATCATACTCAGTTTTAAAGTTTCGCTTTAATAATCCCATGTACTGTAGGCTACAAAGCATCGAATTCGAAAATCGACGTACGAAAATACGAATAAATGAGAAGATTATCGAAAAAGAACGTAATTAATGTAAAATAACTCTTTAAATAGAGGAGAAAAAATTGGAACTGTTAAAAGTCGCTCAGTTATTGGTTGTTTTACTCAGCTTGATAATGGCCGTCATGCATTTTCGTCTTCGAGAAAAACATGTTTTGCATTTGGCTTTCGCATTTTTTTGTGCATCTTCGTCTATGCATATGTTAAATACACTCACAGCCGATTATTGGGCACCCTATCATCACCTGATCGGAACATTGGGTTTTGCCACCTGTAGTGGCTATTGGCTATTTTCCCGTGCATTTTTCCGTAAAAGCAATCCTATTAACCACCATCATCTTCTTTTCGTAGGCTTATTGGCGGCATGTCTAATATTGCGACACCTTTTACGATTTTCTGAAAAAATGTGGCTGCTCAATACAGACTGGATCCCTACGCTAACAACCATTTTGTCCGAAACTATTGCCATATTTTCTTCTGGTATGCTCATTCTTGCATTTTGGGAAGGTTACCGAGTATTGCAGAATGCAACAACGACATCGACACAACGTAAAGTTTCCATAATTTACTTGTCTTCACTGATTACTTGCATTGTCAGTGTCATGTTAATCGCCGCAGCACTACCAACTGATTTATTAGCAGGTGCAGGACGAGACTGGCTCGTGATTTTCGCTTATCTATTGATATTATCCACCACACATGGACTGATTCGATTTCGTCAACAACAGCTTGGCCATAAAGAAAAAGTCATGGATTCAAGCGTTCAGCAAGAAAGTATACTCGCTCAGCAAATTCAGACTCTATTGGTTGAGGAAAAACGCTTTCTAGAATCGAGTTTACGCGTAATCGATATTGCTCGCGAGTTAGACGTTCCTGAGTATCGTATCCGTGCGATTATGCTCAATCATTTTAATGCAAAAAACTTTAATCACTATGTTAACCAGATGCGTATTGAATACGCTAAAAGCATATTAAGTGCGGCTGACAAACGTGACTGGCCCGTACTTGTTGTTGGGATTGAAAGTGGTTTTGCTTCCGCTGCACCATTTACAAGAGCGTTTAAGGAGTTTGTTGGTTGTACTCCCGGACAGTACCGCAAGCAGCAGTTGGCAACATAGTCCGGCTAGCTTTATTTCCCTAAGGCTGAGCGAAAATTACTGTTGATACCCGCATTGACAGTGTTTGCAACCACACTGCATTTACCATGGGTAAACGTATTTGAGCTTGAGTAAAGACTGCTTAGGTTTTAGTAAAAGAGTTTAACGTCGACTAAAACCACTTACGTATCCATCATGGTCATTATAGTTATAGTTATAGTTATAGTTATAGTTAAACTGTTCGTCAGCCAAGATGCGCTCCCTGCATCATCGAAGACTTTTGTAATCTCGCCACGGAAAATGTTAAATACACATAGATGAGAGAGAAGACTGACTACGTATTAAACCCTATGAATTTATCACCGATAACAGTCGCTAATAGCCAGTCATGTCCACATTGAGTAGTTTTAGTTAATACATTAACGCCAAATGATTGCCTGAACTAGCAATGGCGCCTTAGACTAATTAGCTAAAGTGTTCCGCTTGACGTAGGCTTTTCAAGCGGTTAGTGTCTTTATTGTACAGTAGAAGAATTTATATTAATGATAACAGCATTTAACAGCACACTTTATGCAAAATCGTTGCAATATAAAGCTATAATTATATACAACTATTCAATGGTTTACCGTATAACCACCCTGAAAGTAATATTTTACCGGCTAGTATGTGTTGTTACTCTACTTAGGTTAAAAAGCAGATATAAATAGTTAATTAGGATGTCAATGTTAAAAAAGTTTACTGCCATTTTCATATTATTCGTTCTCACTAGCACTACTGTTAGTGCTGCTGAAGAAGTGAATGTAGGTGGGTATATTTTTCCGCCTTTTGTCGAAAAGGACGAGAAAGGTAAAATTTCAGGCATGACTATTGATTTGATTGACGCCTTAAACAAAATACAAAGTGACTTTACTTTTAAGCTGGTTTTAACCAGCTCTAGAAGAAGATATGTTGCTTTTGAGCAAGGCCAATTTGACGCATTGTTTTTTGAGAGTATCGTCTGGGGTTGGGAAAACACGCCTATTGATAGCTCTAAAGTGTTTTTAAAAGGTGGAGAAGTGTTTATTGCCTTAGCAAGTAAGGCTAAAAATCAAAATTACTTCAAAAACTTAAAAGATAAATCTATCTCAGCGATGCTGGGCTACCATTATCAATTTGCTGGCTTTAACGCTGATCCTGATTATTTACGATCTCACTATAATATTCACCTTTCATCCAACGAAAAAACCAATATTCAATTAGTGCTTGCAGGGCAAATGGATGTCGCCATAGTGACCAAATCTTTTTTAGACCGCTTTGTACAAGATACCCCTGACGCTAAAGCTAAATTGATAGTTTCAGAAAAATTAGACCAAGAATACAATCACACCGTCTTACTAAGAAAAGATATCAATCTTAGCGTTGAAAAAATGAATCAACTCATCGATAAGTTAACGCAAAGTGGTGAATATTTTAAGATTTTAGATAAGTACGGCATCAAGCACTAACCTTGTTCCTCTATTTAACCGACTAGTAAAGTCAGCTTTATCGTCTTTATTGTATTCAACAAAGGCAACTAGTAAGCTTTATATTGTAAACTTTAATAGTTGCAAACAAAACGCCTGCGCCTGTCCACTCAAACTTGCTAGATCACCCCGTCGATTTCAAATAAATCGATATTATTGTAGAGGACATGTCATTATTTGCTTTAATCTAAAACAAGTTATTGAGTCAAACTCACTTTAAAAATATACTTTGCCTCAAGATACTGCTCCTTTAATAACTTACCTTGAAGCAAATGGCCTTCCTGCAAAGGCTTTTAAACAAGTTCCCTTAAAATAGTCAGTTTTAACTAAACACCCAGTAACAGTCTTGTCAAAGACAGAGGTCATAATGAAATTTTTACATACCATGGTTAGAGTCTCTAACCTTGAAGCATCACTCGACTTTTATGTTAAACATTTAGGCTTGATTGAAACTCGCCGCAAAGAATTTCCTGAAGGGAAATTTACCTTAATTTTTTTAACTTGCGAGCAAGCTACTGCAGAAATAGAGCTGACTTATAATTGGGAAGGCAATGAAGATTATACTAGTGGTCGAAATTTTGGTCATTTAGCTTTTGAAGTCTATGACATTTATCAAACCTGCCAACAGCTGCAAGACGCAGGTATCACCATCAATCGTCCACCACGTGATGGTCATATGGCTTTTGTGAAATCGCCTGACAATGTTTCAATAGAATTACTACAAAAGGGAAGCTCATTAGCGCCAAAAGAGCCGTGGCTAAGTATGGAAAATACTGGTCAGTGGTAACCTGCCAATTCCCTTTTAGTTTTTTATCTAGAGTATTTTCATGCCAGATTTAGCCGTACTTGCAGTATTTGCCCCGACTTTTTTCTTTGTATCAATCACGCCTGGCATGTGTATGACACTAGCAATGACACTGGGCATGAGCATTGGTGTTCGGCGCACATTATGGATGATGCTTGGTGAATTACTGGGTGTCGCCACTGTTGCTATTGCCGCAGTACTTGGCGTTGCCAGTGTTATGCTTAACTACCCTACTATTTTTGAACTGCTTAAATGGCTTGGTGGCGGCTATTTAATTTATATCGGTATTAATATGTGCCGTTCAAAAGGAAAACTGAGTTTATCATCGACTGAATCACTTAATGTCAGCCCAAGGGCATTGTTTTCTCAAGGCCTGCTCACGGCCATTGCTAACCCCAAGGGCTGGGCATTTATGATTTCGCTGTTACCGCCTTTTATTAGTATTGACCGAGCATTAGCCCCACAAATGCTGTTGCTTATTGCCGTTATTATGACAACAGAATTTTTTAGCATGCTAGCTTATGCTACCGGCGGTAAAACATTACGGGCGTTTTTATCGAAAGACGATAACATAAAACACATGAACCAAATAGCAGGTTGTTTAATGATAGCGGTTGGGTTTTGGTTAGCCCTTGGCTAAAAAGGCTAACACCTAGCTCCTAGCTCCTAGCTCCTAGCTCCTAGCTCCTAGCTCCTAAATTATAAGCTAGTTGCTATGAGTGACGAGTCTAGGGTGCTTATTGTTATGCATACTGTTGTGCTGTTTTCAGTGCTTTTTTCAGCGCAGATAAACACAACGCGATATTTTCATTACGCGCGGCATAGCCCATTAAACCAATACGCCATGCTTTACCGGCAAAATCACCTAAACCTGCACCAATTTCCAAGTTATATTCATCAAGTAAAAATGCCCTAACTTTGCCGTCATCAACGCCATCTGGGATATGTACCGCATTTAACTGTGGTAAGCGTTCATCTTCAGGAACAATAAATGTTAAGCCTAATTCAGACAAACCAGACGCCAATTTCTCATGCATTAACTGGTGACGAGCCCACGCATTTTCTAACCCCTCGTTTTGCAGCAACACCAACGACTCGTGCAGCGCATACAATGAATTAACCGGTGCAGTGTGATGATAGCTACGTTTTCCCTCTCCAGACCAATAGCCCATCACTAATGACTGATCTAAAAACCAACTTTGCACAGCACTGTCTCTATTTTTAATTATCTCAGCGGCTTTATCACTAAAGCTGATAGGCGATAACCCTGGTACACACGATAAACACTTTTGGCTACCCGAATAAATCGCATCAATTTGCCAGTCATCAACTCGCAGCTCAACACCGCCAAGTGAAGTCACCGCGTCAACAATGGTTAAACAATCATGCTGCTTAGCAATTTGGCATAAAGTTTTCGCATCAGATAATACCCCTGTTGATGTTTCGGCATGAACAAAAGCAACAAAGTTTGCCTGTGGGTTACCTTGCAAAGCACTTTCAAGTGCCTGAGGCTCAACTGCCCTTCCCCAAGTTCCCTCAACGATTACCACGTTAGCACCAATACGCTTAACATTTTCAATCATTCGCATACCAAATACGCCATTAACACAAACCACCACGGTATCTTCTGGGGTGATCAAGTTAACAAAACACGCTTCCATGCCAGCTGAGCCCGGCGCTGAAATCGCCATGGTATATTGATTTTTCGTCTGAAAGGCATATTGCAGTAGTGATTTGACTTCATCCATCATACCGACAAACGTAGGGTCAAGATGGCCAACAGTCGGTCTTGCTAATGCCGATAAAACTCTTGGGCTAACATCAGAAGGCCCAGGTCCCATTAAGGTACGTTGCGGCGGAAAAAAAGATTGAATAGTCATGTTAACCTCATAAATATATTGTTGTTAAACGCCAGTAAAATTAGGCAGGTTACTGGTATTTTCAGTCACTGCATCATGCTAGATAATAGCCTCTATGTAGAATCAAAAGCAGTTATCCTAACTATTCACCGACAAAATACTGCTATAAACTTTACAATTTGGCGTGATTAAATTTACAGCAAACATATACTGTAACGTATTTCTTATGTCTTGATTGTGGCATGTTAACGCCATGCTGTTATGATATCGCCTTTATTATTTATCTGAAGCAATACATGGCACTTAAAGCAACCATCTATAAAGCCAACATTGAATTAGCCGATATGGATCGTAATTATTACGACAGCCTACAGCTAACCATTGCCCAACACCCATCAGAAAATGCCCAGCGTTTAATGGTGCGATTAATCGCCTACCTTTTAAATGCCCACCCCGACTTACAATTTGGTAAAGGGGTAAGCGATGAAGATGAAGCCGCCATTTGGCAAATCAATTACAGTGATGAAATAGAGCTGTGGATTGAACTAGGCCAGCTTGATGAAAAGCGCTTAAAAAAAGCCAGCAACCAAGCCAAAGCGGTAAAGCTGTATTGCTATGGCAGCAGCGTAAATACCTGGTGGTCGCAAGCACAAGCAAACTTAAGTAAATACCCCAAATTATCCATCGAACAATTTAGCCCTGAAACTTGTGATGCATTAGTTAAGCTACTTAGCCGCAACATGGAATTTCAATGCAGCATTCAAGATGGTCAGTTATGGTTAACTTCGGGTGAAGATACCCTACTGATTGAAACAACAACCCTCAAGTAAGAGACAAATCTCTAAGGAGTAAAAATGACAAATACCAACAATAAAAAACGTCTTAATGGGGTTGCTCTGGCAACGTCATTAGCATTAGTTTCTGCTGCCAGCTTATCGCTAAGCGGTTGTAGTAACATGGACTTTTTATCATCAGACAAACAAGCACAAACAGCTGAAGTTGTTACCGTTGATAATACCATCACACTTGAGCAAATTACCAAAGATGTAACTTACTTAGCCAGTGATGAATTAAGAGGCCGTGATAATTTTACCAATGACATTGGCAAAGCCGCAGACTTTATTGCAAAGCGTTTTGATGACGTAGGTTTAACCCCTGCAACAGGTACTCAGCTATTTAAACAACACTATAAAGTACAACGCATTAAGCCAAGCGCGTTAACTGTTGAAATTAATGGTCAAGTCATTGATGAGAAAAACTTATCAATGGCAACCACCATGACCAAGGTGTCTTGGGGAAATAGCGACAAGTCAGTTAATACTGTCACTATTGGCGAAGATGATAATATGCGTCAAGCCCTACGTAAACTGAATAACCAAGGTGGAGAACATCTGGTTTTATTGCACCCTAAGCATGAAAAAAGCTTTAAACGCTACCAAAGCTACTTTGCTCGCGGCTTAACTAAATTAGTTAACCAAGAAAAGCAGCAACAAGGTGGCGTAATAGTGATTGCCCTAACCGATATCAGTAAAGTGCATAACTTTACCGTTGCCGGCAACGCTAACGTAACTGAAACCACGTTAAGCAATGTTGTGGGTGTGTTACCAGGTAAAAGCAAACCAGAAGAAGTAGTACTTTATTCGGCCCATTATGATCACTTAGGGGTAATGCCTGATGTTGATGGTCAAAAAGTTTCAACCGGTAAGATATTTAACGGCGCTGATGACGATGCTTCAGGTGTTTCAGCTGTAATTAATTTAGCAAATTACTTTGCCAAATTAGGCAATAATGAAAGAACCTTAATGTTTGCCACCTTTAGTGCAGAAGAGATTGGCGGTTTTGGTTCTCGCCATTTTTCAAACCAGCTAAACCCTGATCAAATCACCGCGATGGTGAACATTGAAATGATTGGCAAACCGGCAAAATTTGGTGAAGGTACCGTGTGGATGACAGGTATGGAGCGCTCTACACTTGGTGAACAACTAAACCAAACCTTAGCACCTAAAAACCTAAAAGTGTATGCAGACCCTTATCCAAAACAAAACTTATTTTACCGCTCAGACAATGCAACACTAGCTAGATTAGGTGTACCAGCACATAGCTTCAGTAGTACGCAATTAGATAAGGATCAGCATTACCATCAAGTATCTGACGACATCAACAGCTTAAACCTGCCGTCAATGTTGAGCGTAATAAAAATGTTAGCCGTAGCGACAACGCCGTTAGTTGATGGTTCAGTTACCCCATCACGTATTGACCCAAACAAAGTTAAACGCAACGGGCTAATTTACTAGTCTACTAGCGCGTGGTTAATAGTGATTGCTGCAACTTATGGCAACTTAAGCAGCAATCACTTCTATCGGACACCGTAATTGATACTCTATACGGGTTTTCTTTTCTACCTGAAAGCCGTGCCTTAAATACAAGCCTCTTGCTGGATTTTTCAATAACACATTTAACGTGATCGGTAAGCACAATTGTAACGCCCGCTTTTTCACCACAGTTAACACCTTACTGCCAATGCCCTTCCCTTGAAATTTAGGCATGATTTGTAACTGTCTAATGTGCAAGCTTTTATGTGTATCATTCAAAGCCACCACACCCATTTTAACTAAGCCTACCGGTTTTCGGTCAACTAAAATTATTTGGCTTTCATAAAAGTGCTCTTTAATTCGTACTAAATGTTGCTCATCTGTCATCCTAATGCCTGCGGCCAACAGATGTTGAGTCATGGTTTTCCTTCTCAACTCAAGTAAAAAGTCGATATCTTCATGTTTAACTTTACGAAAGCCAAGGGTGAACTTCATTCCAAAGGGGTTCCTGTTGTAACAAGTCAGTAAATTATCGCTCAGTTTACTGCTTTTAACGATAATGCCAACTCAATTAATCGCGAATTTCCAACAATCTATCGAGCTTTCTTTGCATTTCAATACTTTATTGAGGCACACTAGCATCACGATAAATTAATTGAGAATAGTATGACCTTTAAAAAATCCCTAATAGTTATTTCGGTAAGTGCTGCATTATTAACAGCTTGTTCAGAGCCTAGTAGCTCACCAACCTCTTCTGCTCAACCTGCAGAGTCATCGACTCAAGCTAAAACTGTAGATAGCAAAACTGCATCAGAACAAGCTAATCAATTATTTGATACTATTTTCAAACAAGGGGTTGAGCGCAACCCAATGAGACAAACCTACTTAGGGATTAAAAAAGATTACGACAAATGGCATGATTTATCACCAGAGAATGCTGAAAAAGAGCTTAACATTGCTAAAGAAAACTTAGCCAAAGTACAAACTATCGACGTTAGCGCGCTGGATGCTCAAACGACCATCAGTTATCACTTATTTGTGCAAAACCTTGAAAACCATATTGCCGATTACAAATGGCGTTTTCATAGTTACCCGGTTAATCAAATGTATGGTACGCACTCACAAATCCCAGCATTTTTAATAAACCAACATTCCATTAGTAACGTTAAAGAAGCGCAAGACTATATTGCTCGAGTAAAAGGCGCACAAAAGCTATTAACGCAATTAGTTGAACAATTAAAGTTACGTGAAGATAAAGGCATTATTGCCCCTAAGTTTGTTTTTGAGCATGTTATTAGAGATTCGAAAAACATCCTTGTTGGCGCACCTTTTGATGAAGGCAAAGACAGTACCATTTTTGCTGATTTCTCACGTAAAGTGAAGGCACTAGAGATATCTGATGAAGAAAAATCTTCGTTAATTGCTGAAGTTAACGCTGCACTAATCGCCAACATCAAACCGGGTTACGAACAGTTAATTAGCTATTTAACAACCCTTGAAACCAAAGCCGATACGCGCGATGGTGCTTGGAAATTCCCTGACGGCGAAGCGTTTTACAATAACGCCCTAAAACGTACCACCACAACAGACTTAACTTCTGAAGAAATACACAACATCGGTTTAAGTGAAGTTGCCCGTATACATGAAGAAATGCGCGTTATCATGAAAAAAGTTAATTTTGAAGGCAGCTTAAATGACTTCTTCGACTTCATGCGTAACGACAAGCAATTTTACTACCCTGGCACTGCTGAAGGTAAACAAGCTTATATTGAAAAAGCCGTTGCCGTAATTGATGACATGGAAGGACGTTTAGATACTTTATTTTTAACTAAACCAAAAGCCGCGTTAAAAGTTAAAGCCGTTGAAGCTTTTAGAGAAAAATCAGCCGGTAAAGCCTTTTATGAACGCCCTGCTCCTGATGGCTCTAGGCCTGGTATTTACTACGCTAACCTTTACGACATGGAAGCGATGCCAACTTACCAACTTGAAGCGTTAGCTTATCATGAAGGTATTCCTGGTCATCATATGCAACTTGCCATCAAGCAAGAGCTAACGGGTATACCAATGTTCCGTAAGTTTGGCGGCTACACTGCACATACCGAAGGCTGGGGACTATACTCTGAAATGATCCCTAAAGAGATTGGTCTATACCAAGACCCATATTCTGACTTTGGCCGTTTAGCGATGGAATTATGGCGAGCTTGTCGTTTAGTGGTAGATACCGGTATGCACACTAAGAAGTGGACACGAAAAGAAAGTATTGAGTATTACGCCACTAACACGCCAAATGCTATGTCTGATGCGGTGAAAATGGTAGAACGTCATGTTGTAATGCCATCGCAAGCAACTGCGTACAAAATTGGTATGAACAAAATCATTGAACTGCGCGAAAAAGCTAAAGCACAGTTAGGCGATAAGTTCGATATTCGTGAATTCCATGATGTTGTTCTTAAAAATGGCCCTGTTCCATTAAATGTTTTAGCTGACTTAGTTGATGATTATGTTAAAAGAACAAACGCTTAACTAAAACAATATAACTTGAATACTTTAAAAACCGCGTTGTTATGACGCGGTTTTTTTATGCCGCACTATTACCTTTGACCAAAAGCCTGAGCTATTAAAAGCCCCTTAATTTTCATTTAGATTAAATCTGACAATGGGCTTCTCACGCCACTTGCGCCATGATCGAGTACATGCGTGTATATTTGAGTGGTTCTAATATCAGTGTGACCCAGTTGCTCTTGCACTGTTCTAATATCAGCACCTCGTTGTAGTAGGTGCGTAGCAAACGAATGCCTTAAAGTATGACAAGTAACGTTCTTTTCAATACCTGCTTGATTCGCCGCCAATTTAACCGCTTTTCTTAAACTTGTTTCATTAACATGGTGACGACGTGTTAAATTTGATTCGGGATCAACACTCAAACGTGATGAAGGAAATAAATAATGCCAATTCAGTTCATATTTCGCATAAGGATATTTTCTCGCTAAAGCATAAGGTAACCAAACGCCACTATACTCATGATTTGCACTATCAATATCATAATAAGATTTTGCCAATGCTAATTGTGAACGCAGCGGTTGCAGTAATTCATTCGCTAAAGTGACACGACGATTTTTCCCTCCCTTCCCTTGCCAAATTTGTATTGATTGATAATCAAAATCAATATCTTGCACTCTGAGCCTAACAACTTCCATCAACCTCAAGCCACTACCATACATTAACTTACAAGCCAGTGCGTGTTGCGAAGTAATATTTGCAAGCAATTTAGTTACTTCAGTTTGCGTTAATACGACAGGTAACTTAGTTTGTTGGCGAGAACGATTAAAGTTCAGCTCTAATGTTAGCGGCTTATCAATAATTGCTTTATATAAAAACACTAAGGCATTAAGGGCAATACCTTGTGTTTTGGGCGCTACATTTAGCTGGTTTGTTAAATAAGATAAAAAGTGTTCAACCTCGACATCATGGCACTTAGCTGGATGCTTCTTATCATTGAAGTTGATATACGCTTTTATCCAATATAAATACGTTTGCACTGTTCTTTTTGCGTAACGCTTTAGTCTCATTTGCTCAGCGGTATACTGTAAAAATAATGAAGACATAATAAAAAACCAAACAACTGTATATAAACACAGCTTAGCATAAATCCCGCTTTCTACAAGAAAGCGGGAATAATTCCGCCTTTCACACATCAACCACTTAAAGTGGTTTTTATAACTTATTGATATAGTGTAATGAATGCAGTAATCTTAGTTTT
>OLII01000426.1_pt1 | contig 16214 bp, 16 predicted proteins | sample 1609481 | NCBI WGS metagenome assembly OLII01 (sample SAMN05416859, study PRJEB24817) | seawater metagenome | isolation source: Sea water | place: Canada:Atlantic | collected 2013-11 | reverse complement strand
TGGGCTCGGAGATGTGTATAAGAGACAGTTCTTCCATAATGACTTATGATTTCTGGTTCAACTCTTTCTTGAACGATGATCAATAACTTCTTACGAGCTCTGTGCAATTTTACTTTCAAATTTGCTTGAGATAACGAAGTTACTTCCATAATTTCTTTTAAACTTAATTCTTTATAATAAAACAACCATAAAATAGATCGTTCATCTTCTGGTAATTCTAGCAGACAATCATTCATTAACTCAGCTCTTTCTTTTCTTTCTATAGTCTGCATCGTATCCTCTGTCGCCTTTATTCTATTCTCAATGACCTCATCAATACGATCAATATTATATTTTCTAGCATTTTTATTTACTCGGTCCATACAATTATGATACGAGATTTTGTATAACCAAGTAGAAAATTTAGAATCGCCTTTAAAGGTATGTATCGCTTTAAAAGCTTTAATAAAACTATCTTGAGAAACTTCTTCCGCTTCTTCTCTATTCTTTGTGATTTTTATTGCTAAAGAAAACACCATATCCTTATACTTCTCTACTAAAAAAGCAAAAGCATTGGTATCTCCTTTGATAACCTTATCAATATATGGTTGGTCGTTGTTAATAGTCATTATCTATAATGACAGTTATTCTATTAGAAAGGTTACAGAATTTTCTAAAAATATTTTTTAAAGTTTTTTGTAACCTTTTTATAAGTAGGTATGTCATACCCTACAAACACAATAAATTTAATCAATTAAAATAACTTATTATGAGCGACGGAGTAACAGCAATATTTGTACTGATAATCATTTTTGGATCTATCTTTGGAATTTTCTATTTGTATTATTCAACAAGAAACAAAGAGCGATTAGCATTAATAGAAAAAGGAGCTGATGCTTCAATTTTTATTAAAGGAAAAAGCAATGATAACAATCCTGCACCTTTTTGGAAGGTTTTTATTTTAAACGTATCTGTTTTATTAATGGGAATAGGATTAGGAACATTAATAGCCATGATCTTATCTAACTCATTATCATTAAACTATGAAGATGCGGAAGCTATTTATCCTGGCGTAATTTTCTTAACTGCTGGAGCTGGACTTTTTATTGGATTTACATTAACAAAAAAGTTAGACAAAGAACAATAATCAAACAACCAAACCTTAAAATTCCAACTTAATTTCTGAATACGTTTAGAAACTAAGTTGGTTTTTTTGTTTTTATGAAACTATGTATCTTTAAACAATTCAAATTAATATGAGTAAAGATTACGAAAACTCGACTTTTAAAGAATTATTAGACAAGCTTCAACAAGAAAGCTGGCAATTGGAATTACTAATTTCTGGTTTTGCTATTTTTGGTTTATTTTCTGCAACAGAACCTATCGGTATTAAGTTAGAAATTGCTGAACATAGTCAACATCTAGCTGAAACGCTCATTTGGTTTGCAGCTAAAATTTGTTGTTGGATTTTAATCTCAAATCTTCTCATTCATGTAATTTTAAGAGGTCTTTGGATTGGCGCTCTAGGACTGCGTTATGTTTCTGGTGATATCGATTATGATGTATTAAAATATTCCCCAAAATTTACAAAGTATTTACAAAGAAAAATTGGCTCTTTTGATAAATATATTGCCACCTTAGAAGATTATTGTAGCGTGTTGTTTGCCGTTTCATTCCTCTTTGTTTTTTACTTTTTAGCCAGTTTTGCATTTGTTGTTTTCTTATTGATGATAGCACTTGTTTTTTTAGACAATGATGCTTCAGGTTCTGTAGAAAGAATCCTAGAAATAACTGGGATTACTTTAATCGTTTTCACGCTTATCGGAATGTTTTTAACCTTTGTTGATTTTATCACACAAGGATTTTTAAAAAGAAAAAAATGGACAACTTTCTTCTACTTTCCTATCTACAGAATTTTTAGTATTATTACCTTGTCATTCTTGTATAGACCTTTAGTTTACAATCTTTTAGATAATAAATTTGGTAAGAAATTAAGTTTTGTTTTAGTTCCGGTATATGTTTTGATACTGTATTTATTTACGCATAGTTATATCGACTCTAATTATATAAAAGTTGATAGAAATTCATCAACTTACTACGCAAATCCTGGTAATTATGAAGATTTAATTGTTAAAGAAAATGATTTTATAAATGTTGCCACAATTCCATCAAAAGTCATTACAGATTCTTACATGAAAGTATTTATGATTTTTAATGAAAATGTAGAAGAAAGACTCTTTTCTTTTAATCCTGGTTTAAAACCAAAAGAAGACAGAAGAGGGTTAAAATCTGAAGTGGTTTTCTCAAATAATTTTAATGGTGAGGAGCTTAGAAAAAGAGATAGTTTACGCTTGGTATATTACAAAACATTTAATGATATACATAAAGTATCTATTGACGGTAAAAAACAAGAAACTACATTTATAACCAGTACGACGAAAAATAAAAAATTAGGTTTTGAAACCTATATCAATATCGATACACTTAAAGAAGGTAAACACTTACTTAAAATATCTAGAAAATACATCAACAAGAAAAAAGATACGGTAAGAAATATTCTAGTCTCAATTCCATTTTGGAAATTTAACACTGATAAATAAAAAATGAAAAAAATTACACTTTTAATTACTTTACTAGTTGCAGGAATTATCAATGCACAAACGGATACAAGAATTTATGATATCATCAATAATGTAAGTGCCGAAAGAATCGAAAAAGACATTACAAAACTTGCCAACTTCGGCACAAGACACACATTAAGTGATACCATTTCTGAAACTCGTGGAATTGGTGCAGCACGTCGTTGGATAAAATCTGAATTTGATAAAATTTCATCTAGTTGTAATAACTGTCTAAATGTTTTTTATCAAAAAGATTTGGTAAAAGCTGATAAAAGAAGAATCGTGAATGATGTGATGGTAGTCAATGTTGTTGCAGTTCAGAAAGGAACAAAATATCCAAATAGATACATCATCATGAGTGGAGATATCGATTCACGTGTATCTAACTCTAATGATTTCACTTCTGATTCTCCGGGAGCGAATGATAATGCATCAGGGATGGCAGGAACAATCGAAGCTGCAAGAGTATTATCAAATTATACTTTTGAAAACAGTATTATTTACGTTGGTTTATCAGGTGAAGAACAAGGTTTATTTGGAGGGAAAGGTTTAGCCACTTATGCAAAAGAAAAAGGTTGGGAAATTGTTGGAATTATGAACAACGATATGATTGGAAATATCAAAGGAGTTGATGGAGTTATTGACAATCGTACTTTCAGAATATTTAGTGAGCCAACGCCGCCAACAGAAACAGAAAGACAAAGACGTTCACGTCGTTTTTACGGTGGTGAAGTTGATGGAATTTCACGCCAATTAGCACGTTTTATTCACAAGACAGTACAAACCTATATGCCTGAAATGAATCCAAAAATGATTTACAGATTAGACCGTTTTGGTCGTGGAGGACATCATAGACCTTTTAATGATGCTGGCTTTGCAGGAATTAGAATCATGGAAATGCATGAAAACTACACGCAACAACATCAAGATATTAGAACAGAAAACGGAATTGAATATGGTGATAAATTAAAGTTTGTCAATTTTGAGTATGCTAAAAAACTAACTGCTGTCAATGCCATCAATTTAGCAAGTGTTGCTTGGGCACCACCAGCTCCAAAAAATATAAAAATTGGAGGAATTGTAGAACCTGCTGTAAAATTTTCTTGGGATAAAGTTGACGGAGCAAAAGGATATAAAATTTATTGGAGAGATACTACTTCCCCAACCTGGGATCATTTTAAATATGTAGAGGATGTTACCGAATATACTTTAGATGGCATTGTGGTCGATAATTTCTTCTTCGGGATTGCGAGTGTTGGAGAAAATGGACATGAAAGTATTGTCACATTTCCTTCTGGGATCATCAGAAACTAAAAATGACTTTTTATAAAAAACTACTTTTCTTAATTTGTTTATTGCTAATTGTTAGTTGTAAAAACAAAACCAAAAAAATTGTTGTAGAACAAAAGAAAGTAAATCAAAAAGTAAATCATCAACTAAATGCGGTTCAAGAAGCTACAGATGTTATTTTGGTTGATGGACAAGCAAATGAAACGACTTGGAAAAATACAAAATGGCTACCGATCAATCAAGTTTGGTTAGGGAATCCAGTTGATTCAACGGATTTTAATGGACGCTATAAACTCTCTTGGTCTAAAGAAGCCTTATATGTACTTGTAGAAATTAATGATGATCTTTTAAGAGATACATTTCAAAATCCATTAGAACGATGGTGGGATGAAGATTGCGTTGAAATTTTCATTGATGAAGATAACAGTGGTGGCGATCATCAATTTAATCATAATGCATTTGCTTATCATATAGATACAAAAGGAAATGTAGTGGATATCATTGCTGAAAACACCCCAAAATTATTCAACGATCATGTACAATCTAAAATGGTGATTTCTGGAGAAAATACCTATCGTTGGGAGTTCAAGATTTCTTTATTTTCTGATGACTTTGAATATGGAAAACCGAATCAGAAGGTTGCGCTTTCAGTAAACAAAAAAATTGGATTCGCCATTGCCTATTGCGATAATGACAACAGTGAACATAGAGAGAACTTTATTGGTTCTGTTGCTGTAGAAGGAAATGACAAAGATCGTGGCTGGATTGATGCCAATATTTTTGGGACAATTGAGTTAGAAGATTAAAAAATTACTGCACTTTTTTTATTAATTGTAATAATTGTTTTTTTACAAAATCATAATGTGACCATGGCAAAAAATGATTCTCTTTTTTAAGTACAATAGTATCTAAGTATTTAGGATTGAATTGCTCCACAGAAAACTGAAGATTTTCAAACGGAACAATAATGTCTTTTGTTCCATGTACATGAATTACTGGAACTTTTATTTGCTTCCATCTATCCTTCAATTTATCTAATTCTTCTATATGAGAGAATTTTTCATCACCCGCAACGGCCATTGCTCCGGGAACAGACCATTTTGTTAATTTCCATTTTCCAAACTTAGCAATCCAAAAAATCTTTTCATTATCCGGATCAATCGCAGGAGCTAACATCAACACACTTTTTATTTTTGAAGAAAAAAGACTCGAATATGCAGCTATAGGTCCACCATAAGAATGTCCTAATACAATTACGTTTTGTTCAGGCAAACTATCAATTAATTCTGCAACCACTTTCGTTTGAGTTTCAATTGAAGTTTCTGATTTTCCAAAGTTAGAATAACCATATCCAGGTCTATCAATGCTATATAAATTTGCTTTTTTTAGTAATACAGTATCTTGTAAATAGTCATAATAATTATCAGAAGCTCCGGGTGCTCCATGAATAAAGAAAATAGCCGTTTTTTTTGTTTGATCAAAAGCTCCACTAACCAATCTTATTGGATAATCTACTGTTTGTAACTCGTATCTTTTAATAGTGACTTTTGCTTCTTTCTCTTTAAAAATCTTGTAGGTTTTTCTATCAGAGGTTCTAAATCTAAAACAAGAAGAAAATGTAAAACCAATAAGTAAAAGAAAGAGGAGTTTTTTAAAAGATAGCTGATTCATATATTTTTTATGGATATGAAACAAAGGTATTTCTTATTGTCCTAATAGAAAATTTACAGCACCTTGGAAGGGAGACAAAAAATAAATAACTGCGAACCAATAACTTAAATTATTGTTAATCTTTTAATATAGCTATATATTGTTTAACATTTTTTTATATTTGTTAAACATAATCAAATAATTTTCACAACATGAAACCAGCTATTTTTAAAATTACAACCGTAATTACTATATTGTTTTTTACCGCTCAGTTAAGCGCTCAGAAATTTCAAGGGAAAGCATATTATTTTTCTAAATCTAAAATGGAGTTAGGAAATTGGGGAGCTAGAATGAGCGAAGCTCAAAAGAAACAAATACAAGCACGTCTTAAAAATAGATTAGAAAAAAAATATATTTTAAGTTTTAATATGCAAGAATCAACTTTTTTAGAAGAAGAAAAGATTGATGCTATTTCTGGTGCTACAGATTCTTGGGGTGGTTATTTCTCTCGAGGAGATTTACATAAAAATATTAAAGAAAATAAATTAGTACAGAGTCAAGAATTTTACGGAAAAAGATTTTTAGTAAAAGATCAATTAGTAAAGATTGAATGGAATTTAGGTACTGAAACAAAAATGATTGGTAACTATACTTGCTACAAAGCGGCTGCTATGGTTCCAAAATCTGAATTGAGTTGGTTTGATTTTTCTTGGAGTGATTTAAGATCAAACTCTGATGACACCAAAGAAGTTGTTGAACCGATGATTGTTGTAGAAGCATGGTATACACCTCAAATTCCTGTTGCACAAGGTCCTGCTGAATATTGGGGACTTCCTGGACTCATTTTAGAAGTAAGTGCAGCAAACACTACTTTACTGTGTTCTGAATTGGTTTTAAACCCAACAGAAAAAATAAAAATTGAAGCTCCAGATAAAGGTGAAGAAATTACAAAAAAAGAATACACTTCTACCATTCGTAAAAAAATGGTAGAAATGCGAAATAATAGAATGGGAAGAAGAAGAGGTCGTTAATTCTCTATAATTTTTTATAGACCACTAATAAAACTTCCGTATGGATCTTTAAACTGAACTCCCTCTGCGTATCTATATTTACTTAGTTTTTTAAATTCAACTAAAGCCCATAGAACAAATTCTTGCCAAAAGAAGATTTCTTCTTTAGTAACATTTGATTGATGCTGTAAAACAAAATCAGACAATGGCTTTACATTCTTCAAAATAGAAGTATAATCGTTCTCTGAAGTATCGTCTAGAATTTCAAAATCATCACTGTTATTAAAGAACCAAGAAACAATTTCATCATAAGGAGCTTCAACTCCTTGTTTTTCTATCTTCTGTATTTTTGGAAAGAATGTTGGATATAAGGTTTTAATTGCATTTCCCAGTAAAGTTAAGGCTACATTATACGCTCCTTCTTGTTCTCCTTCATAAACCAATTCGATCTTACCAGTAATTGCAGGAATAATTCCTGTAAAATCACTCATTCTAATCGATGTTTTTTCATCACCTGAAAGTAATAAACGCCTTTCAGCCGTACTTAATAAATTCTCAAAAGCAGTGATACTTAAACGCGCACTTACCCCGCTCTTAACATCTACAAATTCACTTTTTCTTGCTTCAAAAACAATTTGCTCTAGGATATCTTTTGCCAATTCTGGAACAAAAATAGTTTCTGATTGACGTTTATCTAATGTAGCTTCTTGAGAAGTAATTGTTTTGGCAATTTTGATGGTTTCTGGATAATGTGTTAGAATCTGAGAACCAATTCTGTCTTTCAAAGGAGTTACAATACTACCTCTATTGGTATAATCTTCTGGATTTGCTGTAAATAAAAATTGCATATCTAAAGGCAAACGTAATTTAAATCCTCTGATTTGAATATCACCTTCTTGTAAGATATTAAATAAAGCTACTTGAATTCTAGCTTGTAAATCTGGCAATTCATTAATGACAAAAATACAACGATTAGCTCTTGGAATCATTCCATAATGTATCACGCGATCATCTGCGTAACTTAACTTTAAGTTGGCCGCTTTTATTGGATCTACATCACCAATAATATCTGCGACAGTTACGTCTGGTGTTGCTAATTTTTCTGCAAAACGATCGCTTCTATGCAGCCAAAAGATTGGTGTTTTATCACCTTTTTCTTTAATGAGTTCGACAGCAAAACGAGAAATAGGTTGTAATGGGTCATCATTAATTTCTGAACCTTCTACAACTGGAATATATTCATCTAATAAATTCACCATCAATCTAGCCAAACGAGTTTTTGCCTGACCTCTTAAACCTAATAAATTAATATTATGTCGAGATAAAATTGCTCTTTCCAATTCTGGAATTACGGTATTTTCATAGCCATGAACTCCTTCAAAAACGGTTTCTTTATTTTTAATTTTAGTGATTAAGTTATCTCTCAATTCATCTTTAATTGATTTTGATTGATACCCTGATTTTTTTAAATCTCCTAATGTTAATATAGTTTCTATTTTCATCTTAACCTTTAATTCTTTTTTTTCTGTTTGTTTCATAATCTTCAAAAATCATTTCACCCAAACCTTTAATTCCTGTGTAAAATGCTTTTCCTTGATTTGCTTTGGTAAATTCTCTTACAAATTGCATCAAGTAATTGTCTTGAGCAATCATGAAAGTAGTTATCGGAATATGCAGTCTTCTGGCTTGCTGAGCCATTGCATAACATTTATTAGTGATAAAAGAATCCAATCCGTTGCTGTTTTTATAATACTGTCCGTCTGGCATTCTTAGACAACTAGGTTTTCCATCAGTAATCATAAAAATTTGTTTGTTGGTGTTTCTTTTTCTTCGCAATAAATCCATGGCTAACTGCAAACCTGCGACTGTGTTTGTATGATAGGGACCTACTTTTAAATAAGGTAAATCTTTGATATCAATGGTCCAAGAATCATTTCCAAAGACCAAAATATCTAAGGTGTCTTTTGGATATCTAGTGGTAATTAATTCTGCCAAAGCCATCGCTACTTTTTTTGCTGGCGTAATTCTATCTTCACCATATAAAATCATAGAATGACTGATGTCTATCATTAAAACAGTACTCATTTGTGCTTTGTGCATGGTTTCTTCAACGACCAAATCATCTTCAGTTAAATTGAAATTCCCAACTCCATGATTAATTTGAGCATTTCGTAAACTCTCAGTCATGGATACTTTGTCTAATGAATCTCCAAATTGATAATTTCTAAAATCGCCGGTATGTTCATCACCTAAACCTTGCCCTTTGCTTTTATGATTTCCAGAACCTCTTCTTTTAATTTTACCAAAAATCTGATTTAGAGCTTGCTGACGAATTGCTCTTTCTGTTTTTGCCGTAATTGAAATATTACCACCATTCCCATCAGGTTCTATTTCTTCTTTGATATAACCTTTGGCTTTTAAATCTTCAATAAAATCATCAATAGTATAGTCTTCATCTGTTAATTTATATTCTACATCTAACTGACGCAACCAATCTATAGCTTCATCAAAATCACCAGATGTATGTGTAATGATCTCTTTAAAAATATCAAATAATTTTTCAAAAGGAGTTATATGAGGTGACTCATAATTCTTAAAAACAAAACCTTTTCTTTTCTTTTCTTTCATGCTTTCACAAAAATAAGGCTTTAAAAAGTTTGATGCTAGAGATTAACATAGCTTTCACTAATTTTTTAATTTATGTAACGTTTTAGCAAAAAAAGCATCTACTATAAAGCGCAACTTTATAGTATTATTAACATCAAGGAAATAAATAATATTTATATTGTTGGCTGAAATATTTTAAAAATCAAACTCAATTTTATGAAAACAGTAAATTCTAGAAGTCTACGTTTTCTTTTATCATTTGTGTTGATGCTAGCTGTTGTTGGTATTCAAGATGCTGATGCTCAAAGAAAAAAGAAAAAAAAGAAAAAAGGGAAAACTGAGCAAGTAGCTCCAAAACCTAAGCCGAAACCAAAAAAATCAGTTGCTACTTTAACTAAAAGTAGTAAAAAAATGGAAGGTTTATTCACCATTTTTCAAGATACAGTAACCGGTGATGTAAAATTATTAATTAAAGAAGATCAACTAAACCAAGATTTTATCTACTTCTCTCAAATTGCAAATGGTGTTTTAGACGCTGGTCAATTTAAAGGAGCTTACCAAGGGTCTGCGATTTTTCACATAAAAAATTATTTTAATAAAATAGAGTTTGTTGCACCAAACACCTCTTTTTACTTTGATGAAAACAACGCAATCTCAAAAGCTGCTAATTCTAATATTAGTGATGCTACTATTGCCAGTGGAAAAGTATTATTTCATGATGCTAAAGCTGGTGAGTACTTAATTGATGCTACTAAATTGTTTTTATCAGAAACATTTACTAGAGTTAAAGGACCTAGATTTCCAGGACAATCTCCTTTTTCTTTCTCATTAGGAAGATTAGATAGTAACAAATCAAAAATAAACGAAATCAAAAACTACCCAGAAAATACCAATATAAAAACTGAGTACGTTTACAGCAATCCTACTGTTTTAAATGGTGGATCTGCTGCAGTAACTGACGGTAGAAATGTTTCTATTAAAGTATTCCATACGTTCATGAACATGCCAGAAGATGGTTATGAAGCTAGAATGGATGACCCAAGAGTAGGTTATTTCTTCACGCAAACAAATGACATGACTACTACAGGTGTAACGAATTATAGAGATATGATTCACAGATGGAAATTAGTAAAAAAAGATCCAAATGCTGCGGTATCAGAACCTGTAACTCCAATTACTTGGTGGATTGAAAATACAACTCCAGTTGAATGGAGAGAAACTATTAAAGAAGGTGTATTAGCTTGGAATGAAGCTTTTGAAGCTGCTGGATTTAAAAATGCAATGGTTGTAAAAGTTCAACCAGATGATGCTGAATGGGATGCTGGTGATGTACGTTACAATGTGTTACGTTGGACTTCTTCTCCACAACCTCCATTTGGTGGTTATGGACCAAGTTTTGCAAATCCAAGAACTGGAGAGTTATTAGGAGCTGACATTATGTTAGAATATGTACACTTCACAAACAGAGTATATTACGATAGAATTTTCTCTACGGCTGCTAACTATGGAATACAATCTGATGAAGATTTGAAAAAAGAAATGCTAACCAACAAAAAAGATCATTTATTATGTTCTCAAGGACATTTAATGCATGAAAATAATATGTTTGGTCAAATTGTTTTAGCTGCTGCAGGAGCTTCTGACTTAGAAATGGAAGGAATGAAAAAAGAAGGAATGAAGTCTTTAATCATGCACGAAGTTGGTCATACATTAGGATTAAATCATAATATGAAAGCGAGTCAGTTATTTTCTCCTGAGCAATTAGCAGATGCAGCTTTTATTAAAGGAAAAGCATTAACTGGATCTGTAATGGATTATGCTGGAATTAACTTAACAAACGATCGTTCTAAGCAAGGTCAATACTATGACATGGCAGTTGGACCATATGACGTTTGGGCTATTCAGTATGGGTATCAAGATTTTAAAAATGAAGCTGAAATGAATGCTTTATTAAATGAATCAACAAAACCAGAATTAATTTTTGGTAATGACGCAGATGATATGCGTTCTCCAGGAAAAGGAATTGATCCTAGAGTAATGACTGGTGATTTATCTAATGATCAGATTCAATATTCTATCAATCGTTTCGAATTGGTAAATACCATGATGAAAGATATTCAGTCTCGTTTTTCTAAAAAAGGAGAAACGTATATGCAATTACGCCAAGCGTATGCTATCTTAAATGGACAATCTGCTAGAGCTGGGGATGTAATTTCTAGATTTATTGGAGGAGTTTATGTAGATAGAGCGATGTCAGGACAAGATGGTGGAACACAACCTTATACTCCAGTTAGTTTAGCAGATCAGAAAAGAGCTTTCAATGCATTAAAAAAATATGTATTTGCTCCAGATGCTTTTAGTGCTCCTAAAGAATTGTATAATTATTTAGCACCACAAAGAAGAGGTTATAATTTAGGTTATGGTGAAGATCCAAAAATTCAAGAAAGAATTTTAGGATACCAAAACAGAGTATTAGCTCATATTATGCACCCTTCTACTTTACAAAGAATGTCTAATTCTGAGTCTTATGGAAACGAGTATAAGTTATCTTCTTTCATGAATGATTTAAATAAAGCGATGTTTATTCCTGATGTAAATGGAAATATTAATACAACTCGTCAGAATTTACAAGCTGTTTATGTAAAACGATTAATTGGTATGGTAACAGGTAGAACTGCAGGTAGATTCTCAATAGCATCTCAGTCTATGGCTATTTACAATTTGAAAAAAGTTAGAACTTGGGTAAGTAATGGTACAGGTAATATTGCTACCAAAGCGCATAAAACTCATATCAAAACTTTAATTGACAATGCAATGAAAGAGATTAAATAAGTCTCTTTTAACATACATTTTATGAAAACCGCCATCAAGTTTGATGGCGGTTTTTTGTATTTTTACACTTATGAAAAAAGTATTAATTACTGGTGGAACAGGTTTAATTGGAAAACGATTATCATTCTTATTAGCATCCAAAGGATATGAAGTTCGGGTTTTAAGCAGAAGTAAATCTCCAGAGAGTAAATACACAACTTTTATTTGGAATGTAAAAGATCAATTTATTGAAGAAGAAGCTTTTCAAGACTTAGATTATATCATTCATTTAGCAGGAGCAGGAATTGCAGATAAAAAATGGTCTGAAAAAAGAAAAAAAGAAATCATTGATAGTAGAGTGCAATCTACTAATCTATTATACAATACTTCAAAAAGACTTAAAACTCCTTTAAAAGCTTTTATTTCGGCTTCTGCAACTGGATATTATGGTTCTGTTACCACAGCAACTATTTTTACTGAAACAGATCAACCAGCTAACGATTTTCTTGGTAAAGTTTGTCGTCTTTGGGAAGAATCTATTTTCCAATTTAAAAATGATAAAACAAGAACTGTTGCCTTAAGAACCGGTATTGTTTTGAGTAATGATGGTGGTGCTTTAAAGAAAATGAAAACTCCTTTAGTTACTCCTTTAGGAGATGGAAAACAATACATGCCTTGGATTCATATAGATGATTTGTGCGAGATTTATATTAAAGCAATAGAAGATGAAGATTTTGAAGGCGCTTATAATGCAATTGCACCAGAACATATAACCAACTATTCATTTTCAAAAGCGATTGCTAAAACCTTTAAAATACCTTTTTTACCCATAGGAGCCCCCTCATTTATTTTAAAAATTGTCTTTGGTAAAATGGCAACTATCATTTTAAACGGAAGTAGAGTTTCTACTGGTAAAATTGAAAAAACTGGATTCAAGTTCAAGTTTAAAAGTTTAGATAAAGCTTTAAAAAACCTGATATGAGAACCACACTAATTATTTTTCTAGTTTGCTTATTTATGACACAAAACAAACCCTACACAATAGATTTCGGAAAAGAGAAAAAAGGAAAAAAATGGCAAGTTGTCAACGATGGGGTCATGGGTGGACTATCAGAAGGTAATGCTAAACTTACTGAAAATAGTATCCTATTTAAAGGGGAGGTTTCTTTAGATAATAATGGTGGTTTTTCTTCTCTTCGAAGAGTGTTTTCTAGTAAAGATTTATCTGCCTTTGATGAAGTAAAAATTAGATATAAATCTTCTGGAATTTCTTTAGCTTTAACAATCGCTGTAAGTCAACGTTGGTATGTTCCCAATTATAAGATGAGTCTCCCAAGTACTTCCTCTGAATGGAAAACTGCGACCATTAAGCTTACTGATTTTAGAAAACATTACATTGGAAAACCGATGAATGAGACGCTAAAAAAAGAGGTCTTATCAGATATTGTAAGAATCGGATTTATCACTGACGAAAAAAAATATGGCGATTTTGAATTCGAAATTGACTATATCGAATTCAACTAAAAAATCCGCCCAATAGGCGGATTTATATAGTTAACTATTTCAGATTTCTTATTTGAAAGTTGAAGAAATATTAATTGCAACTTCAGACCAGGTTTTACTAATTCCATCTAATCCTTTATGTAATTCTCTACAAACAGCATTCAAAGAATCTATTGATGATTTAGCATTCCAATTTAACACATCCATTTTCGTAGACATACTAAACTCCTTACCATTAATTGCATAAGAAAAAGGTAGTTTATCTGTAATACCGTTCATGGTAATATTAGCATATCCTAAAGAATCATTCTCTATGACTAATTTTCCTGATAGTAATTTTGTATTATCCATCACTCCAAAAAAGAATTTTCTGATTTTATAATCTCTACTAGTGTCAGAAGTAAAAATACTGCTAATTGGAATTGAGAATTCTGCATTATGAATAGCTTCTTTAACAGTACTCCCCTCTCCAGCTTTGGTCACCTCTACTTTTTTAAATTTTCCTTTTACCGGAACTTTCTCAGTAGTTTTATAAGCAGTCCATTCTACAGAGTTTTTAGCCTCACTTAAAACAAATGCTGCGGTTGATTTTTTTGTAGTTTCCGTTACTTTTTTATCATCTTTCTTTTCCGTATTACATGCTGTAAATTGAAAAGCTAATAATAAAATAAGGATTAATATGTTTTGTTTTTTCATGACTTTTTATTTTTTATTTATTTTTAAAATACTTTTAGCAAGCTTAATATATTGCTTTTTTGCGTCTTCTTGAGACATTCCATTTAGCTGTGTCCAAGCATTAAATTTAAAAGCGTCTCTTACATCTATTTCACCATCATAAGAAAAAGTATCTCCAGCAACAGCTTGTTTGTAAAAAGCATATAATTTAAGCATAATATCAGGTGCTAAAGTTTCTTCCAACTCAGAGATTTGGTTAAAAGCTTTTGTAAACTTTGCATCTAAATTAGTGCTCATTATTTTTCTGCTATTACTTGAACTCCTCCTTTAACTTTATCACCAATACTAATATTTAGTTTTGTGTTTAGCGGCAAGAAAACATCTACTCTACTTCCAAATTTTATAAAACCTGCATCGGTTCCTTGAATAACTTGCTCACCTTCTTTTGCATAGTTAACAATCCTTTTTGCTAAAGCTCCTGCAATTTGACGGTATAAAACTTCTCCAAAAACTGAATTTTCTACAACAATGGTAGTTCTTTCATTTTCTGTAGATGCTTTTGGGTGCCAAGCAACTAAGTATTTCCCTGGATGATATTTACTATATTTTACAACTCCGCTTAAAGCATATCTTGTGACATGAACATTGATTGGAGACATAAAGATTGAGACTTGCAATCTCTTTCCTTTAAAATATTCTGGCTCTTCTACTTCTTCAATCACAACAACTTTACCATCTACAGGAGCAATAATCTGATGGTCATTAATTTCTGTGACTCTTTTAGGGTTTCTAAAAAATTGTAAAACAATAATTAAAAAAAGTAGTAATAAAACTTGTACTGATTTTAACAACCAAAACAATTCAATAAATCGTTCTGCAAATAAAATTCCTGCTAATACAAATACAAATGTTAAAACAATAATTTTATAACCTTCTCTGTGAAAACTTGGCATTTAACTAAATTATATAATGGATATACAAATATACAAAGGGAGCAACAAACAACAAGCTATCTAGTCGATCTAATAATCCTCCGTGACCTGGCATTATGGTTCCACTGTCTTTAATATTAGCTTGTCTTTTAAATTTAGATTCTATTAAATCTCCTATGGTGCCTAGTATAGAGGCTATTAATGATAAGACTATCCAGTGGGTTATCGATAAGAAATCGATGGTATATGAAATAATAATTGCTGTTATTACTGTAAAAAAGACTCCACCTAGAAAACCTTCAATCGTTTTCTTTGGAGAAACACTTTCAAACAGTTTTCTTTTGCCAAAGTTTTTACCAACTAAAAAAGCAAAACTATCGTTTACCCAAATAAAAATAACCAAGGATAGAATAATGGATTCTTGGTATTCTCCATTTACTACAGGCAATAGAATCAGAAAAGCTAAAGATAAAAGCAAATATCTGATGCTAATGTCTATTTTCTGAATTGTGTTAGATGGAAAATTATTTTTTTTAGTGTAAAGCTGAATTAATAACTGAATTGATCCTGTTAGTGATATCACTAATAGTATAGTCATTAATAATTGAGAATTATAATTCGAAAACGATAAAAAAAGTATTGGTATAAATACGATATAAGGAATGATGTTTTTAAAGTTCAATAGCTTTAAAAATTCCCAGATACAAACTAGCCCAAAAACAGAAACGAGAATAACATATGATTCTTTTGAATACAATATTGCGCTAATAAATAGCACAGCGTAAATAAGTCCGGAAGTACCTCTCTTGAGAAGGTTTCTCATATTATAAATCTTCTAAAAGCAGCAAATATAAGTTTTTAGAGTTATTGTTACCGTAGTTTAAAAAATTATCGTCTTCCTTTTCTAAAGTGTAATTTTTAACGGCACTTATATTTGTAGGGATACTTTCTTTACAGTTCGTTTTAATACCTGTTAAGCCTTGACCAGTATCTTTTACAAGCTGACTTGTTTTGGCAAAGACAATAAAGTTATCAGTTAAAGAAGCAATTTTATGAGTACTCAATTGATTTGAAGAAAAAAGAATATCACCTGTCTCTTATACACATCTCCGAGCCCACGAGACCGTACTAGATCT
>OLII01000425.1_pt1 | contig 16214 bp, 16 predicted proteins | sample 1609481 | NCBI WGS metagenome assembly OLII01 (sample SAMN05416859, study PRJEB24817) | seawater metagenome | isolation source: Sea water | place: Canada:Atlantic | collected 2013-11 | reverse complement strand
ATGGAGTAGGGGACAGTGACGTAATCCCTCTTGTAGAGGTGCAGCCTAGATATCCAGCTCAAGCCAAGTCTCGTAAAATTGAAGGCTATGTGGTGGTGCGCCTTGCCATATCCAAAGAAGGCTCTGTTGAAAGTGTAGAAGTGATAGATGCTAAACCAAAAGGCATTTTTGAAAGAGAAGTTATGAGGGCTGCTTACCGCTACCGGTTTAAACCTAAATTAGCAGACGGTAAACCCGTGCCACAACAAGCCACCAAAACATTTGAATTCAGCTTGGAAAAATAGAATGAGAACCGTACTCGCAGGAGTTATTTTTTTACTGGTTAGCGCCCAAGCATTTGGCGCATTATTAAGTCCGAGAACATTCAACAAGCTAAATGACATTCAAGAAAGCATTAATGAAATTTCTCCAGCGAACGATAAAGGTGCCATAGAAGAAATTGAAAGTAGCCTTATAGAGTTAGCTGAAGACCTAAACGGTAACGCATTGGGAATGGCATTAACCTATCAAACTCATGCCCAGTTAAAAGTAAAATTAGAGCAATACAACCTAGCCTCTGAGTTATTACAGAAAGCCATTTCGCAACAGGATTTAGACACTCCAACACAATTACAATTAACGCTCTTTTTAGCGCAGGTGTATTTATCTTTAGAAAAATACCAAGAAATTAGCCTGTTGCTAGAAGCGGCAGTAAACAATAAGGAATTTAAAATATCCGCACCGGTTTATGCGCTTTTGGCTGCTAGCTACTACTATCTAAATAATTTCGAGTTAGGTTTGCCACACATCATTAAAGCCATTGAACTATCCAAAAAGCCTAAAGAGCCTTGGTTGCAAATGGCTTTTTCTGGGTCTTATCATAAAAAAGATTACCCAATGGCATTAACCTACAGCAATTTATTAGTGTTGAATTTTCCAGATAAAAAAGATTACTGGCGCCAAAAGGCGGGGCTTCATCAGTTAATGGAGAATTATCAAGGCGCTGCAATTGCTTCTGATTTAGCTTTTAAAAAAGGTTTTATAGAAAAAGAATCTGAGTTTATTAATTTGTCACAGTTACTGGCCACCCAAGGTGATCCATTTAAAGTGGCTAATCTGTTAGAGAATGCACTCAATAATGGATTAATAGAAGAGAACGAGAAAGTCCTTAATCTATTACAGCAAGCTTGGATGCAATCAAAAGAAATTCAAAAAGGCAGCAAAGTTTTAACAAGACTATTTGAAAGCCATCCAACACCCGAACGCGGTTTAAGGTTAATGCAATTATTGGCTGATTCAGAGGAATGGGAGAAAACAATAGAAGTGGCCAATTTAGTTTATCCGCTTAAATTAACCGAAAAACAAAGAGGCAAAGTATTTGTGTTGAATGGCATTAGCCAATTTAATTTAGGGCAATCTCGACAGGCATTAACGACCCTTAGTAAAGCGGCTGCCATTTCTTCATCATCCAGCCAAGCAAAAGGCTGGATGAGCTTTATTAAACAAATGACGCAGGGGTAACTCAGTCTTCCAATTCTATAAATATCGGGGCATGATCACTGGGTTTTTCCATGCCTCTAATGTCGTAATCAATTCCTGCGTTAACCAACTTTGAAACTAATGGCTTGCTAATCATAATTAAATCGATTCTCAAGCCACGCTTAGGGGTATCTTCAAAGCCGCGGCTACGGTAATCAAACCAACTAAAACGATCATTAACAGTTGGGTTTAGAATTCGATAACTATCCTCCAAACCCCAATCTAAAAGTTTATCTACCCATTCACGCTCTTCTGGTAAAAACGCACACTTACCTGTTTTAAGCCAACGCTTCTGATTATTCTCTCCAATACCAATGTCGCTATCATGGGGGGCCACATTTATGTCACCCATAACAATAATGTTATCTGTTGTTTCAAAGTTGTCCGTTAAATACGTTAATAAGTCTGCGTAGTATTTTTGCTTAGCTGGAAACTTGGTTTCATGGCTACGATTTTCCCCTTGCGGGAAGTAACCATTTAGAACATGAAGTATTCCACCACCAGAGAGAGAGTGGCTCGTATGAATAAAACGCTTTTGGCTCTCTTCATCATCATTTGGGTAGCCTTTTTCAACAGCCACAAATGCTTCATCGCTTAGGGTAGCCACTCCATAGTGCGCTTTTTGGCTGTGTACAGCTGAATGATAGCCAATATCCGTAGCCCATTGTTCGGGGAATTGATCAGGAGTCGCTTTCACTTCCTGCATACCAATAATATTTGCCTTCAACTGGGTTTTGATCGCTTCCACTTGATGTTGGCGAGCGCGTATTCCATTTACATTAAAAGAAACAATTTTCATGATTAAGCCGTGACTTTAATTTTAATCTCGGCATTATAAACTCCATACAGAATAATCCAAAAGGGTAGTTTTATGGAGTGGCTTTTGGCTGATCCGTCATACGTTATTTTCTTAGCGGTGGATCTAATAGCAATTTTCAGTTTAGTGGCAGCCATGCGATGGTTAAGCCGCTTTTTAGTCAAACCTGTTACTCAGCATTCTGAAGCCAGTAATATAGAAACGGCTGCAGCGGTGATCGCACTGATGATTGCGTTAACCGGGGTGACAACAGGGCAATTCAGCCTGAGCATTTTCCAAGAGTGGAGCCTCATCACAGGCTACGGTATTTTTGCATTGTGCTTATTAAGGCTAGGCGCTTGGGTACAAGATAAATTGGTGTTGCCTGCCATGAATTTGAATCACGCCGCTCAGCAGGGAAACACGGCCGCAGCGCTCATTACAGGGGCCCACTTAATTGGCACCGCCATAGTCATTAGAAGTGCCATGCAATGGACTAATCAAGATGCAAACTTGGGCATCATGGCTTTGTTATTTGGTTTTATTATTTCTCAATGTTTATTGTCTTTGGAAACTCGCTTAAGAATCGCTTGGGGCAGCAATGACTTAATCAATGCAGTAGATAAAAAATCTAACCCAACCGCCATAAAAGCTGCTGCTCAACACATCGGTGCCGCACTGGCCATAAGTGGCAGCGCACATTTTGCGTCTTCCATAGAATATCAACTAGAATTGGCCGTATTGGCTTGGCTAGTAAGTTCAGTATTATTTTTACTGATTTACTTAGCGTTATCAGAATTATGTATACGGATTATTTTGCCCAAAGGGGAAATATACGAAGGGGGACGGCCCATTCTAGAAGGCGCTATTTTCGTAGGTTGGGGGTTTTTACTGCCAGCCTTGGCGGGATAAAATTAAACTAAAGGGCTGTAAGGCCCCTTTAGATTAACCAAGTTACCTTAAGAGGGTTTAAACACTTTAGCGCGCTCGATACCAGACTGTTTAAGTTGCTGGGCGTGCATTTGACTCATGGTGCCTTTAGCACAGTACAACAGAACATCCTTATCTTTAGGTAAGCTCTCAAGATGGGACATTAACTCATAAAATGGAATCTTAAGAATTTCATTATTAGTTAAATGCAGCGGGTTTAGCTCTTCTTCTTGTGGAGCACGAATGTCGATTACCACAGCATCTGCAGTGGGGATTTGCACTAGGTCCACATCCATAATGCCTTCACTGCTCGATAATACATCTTTAATATGCTCTACACGGCTACTTTCTATGGCCGCATCAAGCACACTAAAGTCGAATTTCGACTCTTCTCTTTCAATTTTTTCAGGCTTGGCCCTTGTTGTGGGTTTAACGGAAATAACACCACAATATTCTGGCATCCTAGCGGCAAAATCGTAAGCGCCGATTTGTCGCGAAATATTGATAATTTCAGGTTTATCCATACAAATTAACGGCCTAAGCACCAGAGTGTCGGTTACCGCATCTATAACATTTAGGTTACGCAGAGTTTGGCTAGATACCTGTGCTATACACTCGCCAGTCACTAAGGTTTCAATGCCTAAGTCTTCTGCTACTTTGCTGGCAGCCCTGAGCATCATTCGTTTCAATATGACGCCCATTTGAGAATTATCGACATTTTTTAAAATTTCAGTCACTACATCTTCAAATGGCACGGTGACAAATTTAACCCCATGGGAAATTGCATATTGCTTCCATAGGTAATGCGCAGCCTGCTTAACGCCCACCTCATGGGCAGTGCCGCCCAGATTAAAAAAAACAAAGTGGGTTAAAAGGCCACGTCTCGACATGAGATAGCTGGCTACGGTTGAGTCAAAACCACCAGACATTAACGATAAAACTCCGTCTAAACAGCCGTGAGGGTAACCGCCCATGCCCTTGTCTATGGCCGAAATGGTTAATAAACGTTGTTTACGTATTTCCATTTTAACGGTGTAGTCTGGGTTTTTAAGCTTAACGCTTGAGTTTTCTACTCGCTGACGTAAACCACCGCCCACATACCGCTCTACATCAATGGATCGAAAGTCATGCTCGCCTGTACGCTTTACTCGTACACAGAAGGTTTTACCGGTGATTTCAGGGGTGTATATTTTCTCGGCTATATCTAGAATGTCATCAAAAGTTTGAAAATTATGCTCTTTAACCGTAAGAATTTTATCGATACCAGGGATACGCTGCATGCAAGCTCTGGCAGGCAACTCTAATTCATCACCCTCCATGGTCACTTCAATGCTGTCCCACTGGCCCTGAACCTGGCACTCAATATCGTTGTATTTGAGAGAGTTCTTAATATTTCGACGCAGCTGATTAATGAACTGCTTGCGAACAGGACGCGACTTGAGGGTGATTTCAGGGAATAGCTTGATGGCAAACTTCATGGTATAGATCAACGCCGAGCAAAAGCGGGATTATACCAAAATAAAAACCGCTATTGGTAAAATACTGCAAGGCAGCATCCTAGGTTTCATCTGTAGCGGGGCGCGTGATCTTTTTGTTAATCGCACTGGCATGACGCTCTCTTAGCTCACTATCTATGTACTTGTCAGTGGTGGCCATGCTTGAGTGCCCAGCGTCTTCTTTTACATGTTCTCTTGGTCTTATTTTCACATCTTCCGATATACCAGTATGCCTAAGCCAATGCACGGTAGCGGCTTTTAACTCGGTTGCTTCTTCTGCTTGACCCTTAGCAGCCAAATTTTGATAAGCACCATCAAAACACTCCTGCACCAGGTTTCGTATTTGCCGAGTACTGGTTACTGGGCCTGTACCGTGTATTTTTGTAATAAGCGCTGTAGGCTCACCAGGGTGGGGAAGTGAAGGTAAGTCTAACCAGTTACGATACCGCTGCAGCGCTGCCAACATGTCATTCGATACGGTAATAACACGGCTCTTATTCCCTTTACCCACCACATGAAACCACCAATGACGGTCTGAATCCATTCTGAAATCACCCATAACAGGGGTAGAGCGTTCATCCGCTACCAATTCAGATATTCGCAAATACATGCCAAGCAAACAGTTCAGGATAAACACCGTTCTTTCATGTTGCTGAGGATCATTTTGGGCTTTGTCTTCAGCCACTCGGATTACTTCATCCCATTGATAATTACTGATGCGCCTTACTTGAGGGCGATTTTGCGCCTTTTGAATAAAACGGCTTCTTTGTCGCACTAAAGCCACGGGGTTAGCGCTTAAAAACTCTTCTTGAATTAAAAAGTTAAAAAAGGAGCTTAGAATAGCAAAAGAAGATTGAATGGCTTTTTGAGAAGGGTTGTAGTCAGAAATTTTAGGAGGCAACCCAGAGGCCTTATTAACAGGCACCACAAAAGGCCGCCACTCTGGATTAGCCACTCGTTCACCCCTTACGTTTTTAAATCGGGCAACGTTCTTAAGGCCTATCCAGTGCTTAGGCGGCCCTATACAAAACTCCATGAATTGCTCGATATGCTCTCGGCGTACATCTAGCAATGACATATCTTGATTGTGCCAAAGCCACTGGAGTAAGCGCTCTACTTCCCTGCGATAAGCATTAAATGTTGCACTACTGCCTTTATAGCTACATAGATACCTAAGCACATAATAGAAATCTAAACGCTGAGCATCATTTTTTAAGAGTGCCCCCATATCCTGTGGCCCTTCCCGAAAAGGGTCGGGCAAGTGATCTAAATTATCTATAATCGCAATAGGAGAGTAGGGGGCTGGCATAGATTACTTAATTTTCCAGCGCAAAGTTTCACCGGCACGCAGAGGTACAATTACCTCTTTACCAAATTGCATTTCGTTAGGGGCTACCCAGTCTTCCTTAATCAAGGTGATGGTGTCGGAGTTTCTAGGCATTTGGTAAAAATCAGGGCCATTGAAACTGGCAAATGCTTCTAAGTGACTCAGGGCTCCTAAATCTTCAAATATTTCTGCATACAGCTCAATGGCGGCATAAGAGGTAAAGCAGCCAGCACAGCCACAGGCATTTTCTTTAGCAGACTTAATGTGAGGCGCGGAGTCGGTGCCTAAAAAGAAACGATTATCGCCACTGGCTACCACATCACACAGGGCTTTTTGGTGCGTATTGCGCTTAAGAATAGGCAGGCAATAATAGTGTGGCTTAATACCGCCCACTAACATGTGATTACGATTATAAGCCAAGTGTTGTGGTGTAATGGTAGCGCCAACATTCTTAGAATGACTTTGCACAAAGTCAGCGGCTTCCTTGGTGGTTATATGCTCAACGACTAACCTTAAATTAGGCACTTTAGACACAAGACCACTAAGGATTTCATCTAAAAAGCGCTTTTCACGATCAAAGATATCAACGCTAGGATCGGTTACTTCGCCATGTACTAGTAGGGGCATATTATGGTCAGCCATTACTGAGGCAATTTCCGATAATTTAGTTAAGTCCGTTACCCCTGAACTTGAGTTGGTGGTGGCACCAGCAGGATACAACTTAGCAGCAACAACATGGCCTGATTGGGCAGCTTCGGCGATCATTTCAGGCGTGGTGTTATCGGTAAGATAAATCACCATTAAAGGCTGAAAGTTTGGATAGCCTTGGCTTTGCGCCAAAATACGCGAACGATATTCAAGTGCCTGCTGAGCATTCATAACCGGCGGCTGTAAATTAGGCATGATGATGGCACGCCCCATAATACGGGCTGTTGCGGGTACCGTGTTTTCTAGCAAGGCGCCGTCACGCAGATGTAAATGCCAATCGTCAGGACGTGTTATGGTGATTTGTTGAGACATATTTTTAAGCCTTAGAGGTTGTCGCTTTGCTTATAACCAGCAGCAGAGGTGTGAACTATGTGCAAAGCATCGATATTAGGGTTGAATGGTAATGCCTGAAAATAACGCATCATCATTAAAAGCCAAAGAATGTAGGGATTATAGCAAGTTAGCTGCAAGCTACATATTAGAAAAGAGGCATCCTAGTTAAACATTTTCAGTACATAACGGGGCTAGATATGTATTTATACAATTTCCGATAATAACATTTATCGGAAATTGTATAAGGTTATTCTTTGGCTACTCTTATAAGTAAATATCAATACCCGAGTACATTATGGAAGCTGCTACCCAACCTCAGTCATTAACCTCCGTTTTTGATCAAAGTGACACCTTGGAAGTCATTACCTTTTATGTGGGTCCCACTCAATATGCCACCCCAGTAAGTGAAGTTCGCTATATAGAGCAGGACAAACGTAAAACCACCCGTATTGAAGTTAATGAAAAGGTTGGCGCTGAAGTGACCAGTTATCAAGGGAAACCCGTTCCTATTTACGATTTGGCTAACCTAATGGGTTGTCAGGCAGAATATACCGCCAACATCGCGTTGCTTAAGATACTCAAGGATCAAGAAAAAGAACACCAAGACTGGTTAAGCGCATTAGAAGCCAGCCTTCGTTCTGGGGATTCTTTCAACCATCCCAGAGACCCTAACCTTTGCGAGTTTGGAAAATGGTACTCGGGGTTTGAAGCTGAGGATGAACTACTAGCCGATATCTTAGACGACTTTGATACACCACATAAAAGGCTACATGCCCTCGCTGATGAGTTAACCACCCTCAGAGATGAAGGCCATGTGAAAAAAGCCATTGCGGCATTAGAAATGGAACGAGGTAAAACATTTGGCAAGTTGGTTAATTTATTTGGCGCAGCTCGGGATCGTCTTGAGAATATTACCCGCCCTATTCTTTTATATATCGACACTGGCCACAAAATGATTGCGGTTCGTCTAAACGCTATTAGCGACATTGTGACTTACAATATTGCCGACTTCACCACCCAAGCTGATGTAGATGATAATGAACAACTAAACAGCCTCAGCTTTTTTTGTGGGTATTTAGAAAACAAGGAAGACACGCCTCCTTGCGTACTATTGGACTGGAGAATGTTTACAGGGTCAAATGCCTAGGCTTTAACCCTGCCAGTAAAATTTATCACTAGCGCTTTACTGGGGTTCTCATAGTGACAAATTCTTCAGCCGAACTTGGGTGAATTCCAATGGTGGCATCAAAATGAGCTTTTGTGGCGCCTGCCTTAATAGCAATGGCAATGCCTTGTAGAATTTCACTGGCGTGTTCACCAAGCATATGAGCGCCCACAACAACATCGGTTTTTTTATCAACGATCAGTTTCATATAGGTACGTTCATCAGACCCACTTAAGGTATGCTTAAGTGCTTTGAATTCACTTTCGTAAACATCAATATCCATTCCATTTTGCAATGCACTTTCTTCACTTAAACCGACTGTTGCCATACAAGGTTGAGAGAAAATGGCCGTGGGAATATTGTCATAGTTTAAAGCTGATGCATCCCCTTTATATTGTTGACGTAAAAACGTCATCGCTTCCTCAAGGGCCACTGGTGTTAACTGCGCTGTATCGATCAGGTCCCCCATGGCATAAACGCTTTCAACATTGGTTTGGTATTGCTCGTTTACGGCAATGAAACCTTTACTGTCTAAGCTAATGCCTTGCTCTTGTATGCCCAAGTTTTCAATATTAGGAGTTCGCCCCGTAGCGCATACCACAAGCTCAACTTGCGTTTTAAGACCCGATGCAAACTGAACTTCAAAACCATTGTCATTTTTAACAACGGCACTGGGTTGTTCAGCGATTAGGTTCAAGCCTTTTTTAAGAATCTCCCGTTGTGCGATGCTGCGAGTGGATTCATCAAAGCCCCTTAGAAGTCTTCCAGAGCGTGACGCTATTTGGGTGTCACATCCTAATCCATTTAAAATACCGGCAAATTCAACTGCAATGTAACCGCTACCAATCACCACTGCTGAAGCGGGAAATTGATCTAAATAGAATATTTCATTACTGGTAATTAAATGCTCTTTACCTGGGATATCCGGTTTAGTGGGCCAGCCGCCTGTGGCCAGCAATATTTTTTCACTGCTGTAGACGGTGCCATCCACCTCAACGGAGTTGGGCCCGACTAATTTGGCGTGGCCCCATAGGGTAGTCACACCGGAATTATCTAACAAATTTTTATAGATACCATTAAGGCGCTCTATCTCTTTTGTTTTATTGTCTCTAAGTGTTGGCCAATGGAATTGATTGAGCTGAATATCCAACCCAAATCCTTTCGCTTCAGCTTGAACATGAGGAAATTCACTGGCGTAAACAAATAGTTTTTTAGGCACACAGCCAACATTGACACAGGTACCACCTAAGTAACGAGACTCTGCTACAGCGACTTTTTTGCCCATTCCTGCTGCCATGCGACCTGCACGAACACCGGCTGACCCTGCACCTATAATAAATAAATCAAAATCCATATTGGTATCCTTTAAGATTTTAAAACGGCACGTAAATTCACTAAACCAGGGCTTACTTTATCAATAGAGATTTGCTCAATATTAATGCCCTTTTGTGATTCCAGAATCTCTAACCAGTCAATCACCGAATTGAAATTCGCTTTATCTAACCAGACACGAAGACCGTCTTGCCCTTCTGGCTCAAAGCGTTTTAAAACAATGTTTTTTGCTTTAGCTGAGTTATTCACAATACTGAGAATCGATCCGCTAGGCGATGACGAGCTGATCACTTTGCCCGTAGAAAAAAGAAAAGCATTTTCTTTTAGCTTATTATGAAAAGACAATTCACTTTGAAATTTTTGACTGGCCTTTTTATTGGCATCAATACTGGGTTGCCATATCCAAACAAACAAAAGCGCAATAACCACTATTGCGGATAACCCTTTCACCATAAGCTGGTCACGTGTGGCTAAACCGGCATACCAGGAAACACCGTTCTGATACAAGCTAGAAGACAACAATTGCTGCTTGCCCTGCTCTTTTATGCGTTCGATAAACTCAGCCATTTTGAGACACCTTCAATAACCCTTTTATTTTATTGCCATCATTATTGGCTGACGCAATTTCCACCGTTAAACTGTTTTTTTCTAAGTTTTTCTTAATGCCATCAAGCTGAGCGACGTTATCGGTTAAAACACTTACCTCTAACACGCCTTTTTTTGAAGTGAATCTAACCGAGTGTATTTGAGCATTTTTGCTTTTCTTAATTTCACTGGCCGCTTGGGCGAGAATCCCCGTAAAGTAAGCATCACTAGAGCCTGAGGAAGAAGTTGCCTCCAGTTTTTCAGAGAACTGCCTTTTAATGCCGCGAATTCTTTCCCCAGGAAAGAGTTTTAAATAAAACTCTTTCGAAGCATTTTTAACCAGACCAGCCAAGTTATTTTGTTGTGAGGCACTGACTAAATTAATGCCCAGTATGACAATTAATAAACAAGCGGCTAAAGATAAGGCTGAATTAAATTTAGATTGGGATTTATTGTCATCGCTGATTTTAACCTGATAATCACCGGTCAATAGATTATTAGGATTTAATAGCGCCTGAGTACGAATGTGTTTTTGCAAGTCTGAGTATGGGACCGGTGTTATCTCTAAGCCCATATTCTCTAACTGAAGCTCTAATAAATCCACTTCCTCTTCGGCGTAACTAATTTGAATATTTTGCAGACTAGCATCGTCAACCAAATATTTTTCTATGGTTAACGGCAGCAAATCAACAGGTATACTAAAAGCGGATAAATCACTTAAACGCACGCAAGCGTAACCTTCGATTACCAGCACTGAAATGGTTTCAGATACAACAGGCAACAATAATGGCAAAAAATACAATTTGCTCGGCGCACACTGTTCTACAATACGCTTCATAATGTCGTGTCTTAAGGTAAGCGCATAAGCTTTACCGTTATTACGACCGATATACTGCAAATGATTACTTTCTACATCATTGGCTAACTGTTCCTCTAAAGCAAAAGGCAGTGCTTTTACGATTTGCCTTGCCTTCTTAATGGGCATTGGAGTGTTAATGACATTGATCCCCCCACCTATAAATAGTGCAATGGGATTTAATAGCTCACTCATCGCTTCTTCGTTTAGGCTTTCTATGCTGCCATCTTCATGCAGTGCCTTAACGGGTAGATCAATATTTTCTATCAATACTAAATTCATATTCATCAGCACTTATTTATTTTTAGTCTGTCTATGTCCGCTGGCTTACGAGAAAAGTCTCGATACACCACACCCACAAAACCAGTTTTTGGAGTCATATCTCTTTTGATAATAGATTCTAACATCATATCTTGGCCATTAATTTGAACCCTTATGAGCAAGCTAAAATATAGTGTGTTTATGCTAAAGTCTGCTTCATCCCAAGTGCCAGTCGCTTCTGGGGTTCCGGATTTCTTAATTAATGAATCAAGTACAGTTTCTGCAAACAAATCATCTTTATCAAATACGTTATCATTTCTTACTGTTGGGCCACAGGAGCCAGGGTGGGTTTTGTTCACTAACGTTGTAGCATCGTCAATCGTTAAGGCTGAATCCCAAGAACTCAATATTTGTGGCGCTGTAGTATTAATATTAAGTGGGGTTTTACCTGGTAGTGCCGTGACATAGGGTTCTATTTTTGAATAAACCTCTTGATCTATGCCTTCAATTAGCAATAACTCAGATGGGTGAGAAAACGCAAATCCCGAAGCGCTATAAGGCGGCTCCATGTTTTGATAGGTTGAACTGGCGCTACTAGTGGGATCCAGCCAATCTTTAACTTGATCGGCTATCGTACTGGCCGATGAAACTCCAAGATCACCTAATAGGCGCTCAAATCTTAATCTTGCCGCAACGGAGTCTGTCGCTGCAGGGCTTGGTGAAAGAGAGTTTAAATTAAACAATCCCTGTAAATCTCGAATATAAATTTCTATGGTAGCGCCACCCTCTTCAATGGGTGGGAATTGATTCCATTGTTCTGCAGATGTGTCCCAAAGTTGATTAGCATCTTGATCTCGATTGCCATCGAGTACCAGACCGGCTTTAGCCACATCTTCAACACTCAAAGCTAGCAGCTGAGCTTGCGTTAAATTAATAGAGGCACTGGCTTGGGCCATACTCATTTTTTGCCGGGACTGCATAGAAATGGCCAAAAGTGATACAAGTGCAAAAATAAACAAAACCGTAATTAAGGCTAGACCCTTCTGCTTATTCACGAATGAATGCATAACGCGGCACCTCATATATACGTTCTATTTCACCAAGTTTTTCTACTGAGTAAACAAGCTTTACTTTCGCTAAATCTGAAATCATGTCCCCAGACATAAAAGGTGACGGCCAATTCTCTTCCCAGCCCTGAGTTACAATATTGTTTGTACTATCTGCTAAATCCAATGCTTGCCCAGCAAAAAACACATTAGCTTCAATAATATTATCTATCAATACCTGAACTACTGGCCCTTCACTACTTGGGGCCAAGTCTAAAACTGGCCAAAATAATCGCACTAAACAATTCCCTGTATCGTCATCTTCGCCTATTTTTTCATCGGCATCTTTACAGTATTCACTTTCATGACTGCGTACCGCATAAGCGACACGCTGTAAATTTGAACGCCTTGCTGAGCCAAAAGCTGAATTAGCTTGTCCTGAATGGGTAAATTCCAATAGGTAATCACTGTCGTTGGTAATTGGAGGCCTTTTATCACCATTTTCATCTTTAACCGAGCGCCCTGCCACTTGCCATAAATCTCTTTTGACCCATAAGTCCATTCGTTGAATGGTACGCAATTGAAGAGCTCGTTCGTTAATAGTGAAACTTGTATTGCTAATGCTTGAAAGTAATTGGCTTGCGCCTATGCCTATTAAGGCAGTGATGGCTACCGCTAAAAGCACTTCCAGTAAGGTAAAACCTTTTTGAGCTAAGAGACGTTTAGTCATTGGCTATGTAGGCCACAAATGATTGTAAGGGCGCATCGGGGGCATCTTTTAAAGCGACCGATACTGTCACCTCTTTTAATTCCAACGGAAGCGTAATCGCTCCAAATTTCTTTTTGTCTTTCGCTGTGGTGGTAACTATCCATTCCCGATCAGACATTTTAATATCTTCCTTGCCTTTTTTAATCTGATCCCAACTTAATAAACGCATTTCTACGATTTTGTTTTCTGCAATCCAAGTTGCTAGCATTTTCTTTTCCAGATGAACTTGGTTGTCAACCGTTACCGATGCCACTTGGGAAACGGTAGTGGCCAGCATGGCAAAAATTGTAATGGCGATCATGACTTCTAATAAAGTGAAGCCTGAATGTTTATTCATTATTGTTGGCATCCACGTAATAACGACCTACACCCATGCCTCGCGTGGTCGTTGAAAACGACATATCATCAATAAAGATTTCAAAGGAAGTGACCGTTTGTTCGCCGGAACTTAACACAAAGAAATGAGGTTCTATTTCCTCATCTTCTTTTTTCTCTTGTGAATAACCCAAAATCACTTCTTGCCCATCTACTTTTAAATTAAATTGCATTTCTTCGGAGGGTAACTCAAAGACATCGGTGAAACGTCCTTTATAGGGAGACCACTCCTTTTTAGTTTGTGGCGTTACATTAGTCGCTACACCATTATTGGTCGCATTGGGGTCGACTACGTCTTCATAGGAATAGGGAGTAAGATTTGATTTAGTGACTACGAAACCCAAGTCTTTATTTTGAAATAAAGCCTCATCAGAAACTGCTTCTAGAAAGAACTTTAAACGTTCAGCCTCAGTTATAAGATGGTCTTTACGCGGATCACCACCGGTATTAATAGCTGCCATAGATACCAGCATGGCGATAATCACCAGCACTACTAAAACTTCTATTAATGTGAATCCGCGTTGTGTCTTCATAAGTTATTTAATCGTTACTGCTAATATCGGCAGCGTCTTCTTCGCCACCCTCTTCGCCGTCAGCACCGTAAGAGACAATTTCATATGAACTTTTTTTAGAGAAATATACATACGGGTTGCCCCAAGGGTCGGTTGGCATTTTTTTCATATAACCACCAGACTTATAATTTTTAGGCTCAGGAGAACCCGATGGCTTGCTTGCCAATGCTTCAATGCCTTGTGAAGTGGATGGATATGTAAAGTTATCTAATTTGTACATATCCAGTGCCAAAGCAATATTGGCCATTTCGGCTTTAGCTGTTTTCACTCTCGCGGCACCGGCTTCACCAATAATGTTCGGTGCAACCATTGCGATTAACCCGGCTAAAATAGCCAGTACAACCATAATTTCTATTAGGGTAAAGCCCTTTTGATTTTTCATATTTACTCCTTTAAGTAGTCGCTAAATTTAGTATGCTTTTATTTAAGTTGGATGATGCTTAGGAAATCATTTGGTTCATGTTAAGTATTGGCAGCATGATCGCTATTACAATCAACACCACGATGCCGCCCATAGCCAATAACATAATAGGCTCAAACATACTGACTAAAGTCGTGATGGTATTTTGCAAATCGGCTTCTTGGTTTTTAGACGTTTTCTCAAGCATGCTGTCTAATTCACCACTGACTTCACCACTGGCGATCATGTGCATCATCATGGGTGGAAAAACGTTTGTTTCAATAAGAGACTGATGAAGGCTTCCGCCTTCTGTTACTTGCTGAGAGGCTATGCCTAATCTTTCTTCGATCACGATATTGCCCACCACCTGGGCGGCAATTTTCATGGCCTCTACTAGCGGCACACCACTTGAGTTTAAAATTGCTAATGTGCTGACAAAACTCGATGTATTAAAGCCTTTGATCATTTTTCCAAAAAAAGGCATTTTGAGCATGACTTCATGAAAGCGGTATTTGATTTTAGGCTTTTTCACGGCCCAACTAAAACCAACAATAATAGCCACAATCACTATTAACAATAGAAAACCATGAGCCTTCAAAAAGTCACTAGAGGTGATCATTACTTGAGTGAGCGGCGGCAGTTCTTGGCCATTTTTTACGAATACCTCAACAATATCTGGCACCACATAGGTCAATAGCCCCACCACAATTGAAACGGCCACCACACACAAAATTATTGGGTATACCGCGGCCAATTTAATTTTTTGCTGGTTTACTTGGCTGGTTTCCATGTAATCCGCCAACCTGTTTAAAACGGTGTCTAGATGGCCTGCGTGTTCACCCGCGGCAACGGTGGCCCTATACAGTTTTGGAAACGCATAATCAAAGTCATCTAGGGCCGCCGCAAGGCTATGCCCTTCGAGTACTTTAGAGCGGATATCCAAAATCATGGATTTGATATGTTTCTTTTCTGTTTGTTGAGCCGTTACTTTTAGCGTTTCTTCTATTGGTAAGCCAGCCGATATTAGCGTTGATAGCTGCCGAGTCAGCATCGCTAGGTCTTTTGTTGCGATGCGTCGCTTAAAAAGACCGGCTAAAGGATTTTTTGCATCTTTAACCTCGGTGGCTTCAACTGAAAGCGGCATCCACTCTTTGTCTCTAAGCTGCTGCCTAACTTGTCGCGGGCTATCCGCTTCAATAATGCCTTTTTTTTGTTTGCCTTTATCATCAAGGGCAACGTATTCAAAAACTGCCATGTATTACGCCTTACTGACTCTTAATATTTCTTCTAGAGTGGTCTCTCCAGCGAGCACTTTTTTCAGGCCGTCCTGCTGAATACTGTTGCTTCGAGTACGAGCATATTTGTTCAGTTCTAATTCACCAGCCCCATTATGAATTAAGGTTTTCAAGGCATCGTCGACTTCAATGATTTCATAAATACCGCGACGCCCTTTGTAGCCAGTGCCGTTGCATTGCGCGCACCCTTTAGCGTGATGCAACATTAGCGTTTCATCTGCAGCCATTTCAAACAACGCTTTCTCCGCTTCATCTGCTTGATACTCGGTTTTACATTCTTGGCAAAGCGTACGAACTAATCGTTGAGCCACCACCCCTACCAAGCTTGACGCGAGTAGAAAGGGTTCGATACCCATATCCTGTAAGCGCGTCACTGCGCCAACCGCTGTGTTGGTGTGCAATGTCTGTCTCTTATACACATCTGACGCTGCCGACGATCTACTCTGTGTA
>OLII01000423.1_pt1 | contig 16238 bp, 9 predicted proteins | sample 1609481 | NCBI WGS metagenome assembly OLII01 (sample SAMN05416859, study PRJEB24817) | seawater metagenome | isolation source: Sea water | place: Canada:Atlantic | collected 2013-11 | reverse complement strand
GTTGAAGACTTGTATAAATATGCCGACCAAGCCATGTATGACGCGAAGCGTTCTGGCAGAAATCGTTACGCATTTTTTACACAAAAATTACAAGAGGATGCTAATAAACAACGAAAAATTGGCGCTGACTTGCGCATTGCTCTGGAAAAAAATCAATTTAAGGTTTTATACCAACCTATTATTAACCTTAATGATAAAAGAATTTATAAAGCCGAAGCGCTAATTCGATGGCTACACCCTGAAAAAGGCTTAATTAACCCAGCTGATTTCATACCCGTGGCAGAGGAAACAGGCCTAATTATTGAAATTGGTGATTGGGTTTTCAAACAGGCTGCAATGCAGGCAAAAATATGGCGAAGATATTACAATAAAAACTTTCAGGTAAGCATTAATAAAAGTCCTGTGCAGTTTTACAATGGGAATAGCCAACAAGAATGGGGGCAGTTTTTAAAAACCATCAACTTACCTGGAGATGGTATTACCGTTGAAATTACCGAAGGCTTATTATTAGATGGTGTAACGGTTGTAAAAGATAAGCTTAACAGTTTTCATCAATCAGGCATGCAAATCAGTCTAGACGATTTTGGCACCGGCTATAGTGCATTAAGCTACTTGAAGAAATTTGCCATAGATTTCATAAAAATTGATCAATCGTTTGTTAAAAACATTGAACATGATGCATACGATTTAGTGTTATGTGAAACAATTATCAGCATGGCCCATAAACTCAATAAAAAAGTCATTGCTGAGGGCATAGAAACAAAGCAACAAATGAAATTTTTACAAGAATGTGAATGTGACTATGGCCAAGGGTATTTATTTTCAAAAGCCATCAGCGCTGATGAACTAACCGAATTATTAAAAACAAGCTTATAACACGTTCACTAATTCATTAAGCCCCCACCATTTCATAAGCGCTTAAAATTCGCATGGCATTCATGGATGAGTCGTTCAGTTTATGCCTATAGTGATCAATGGTACGCTTTAAATACAACTGATGATCATTATCTTGTAAGTCCCACATTTCATCCCCCACTAACGACACCTCCTGTCCTGCTTGGGTTGAGACATGTAATACTTCATAAAATCGTTTATTTTCTTTTACTAACACTTCTTTTTGTAAACCAAAATTTTGATCGTTAAGAAATTCCCGCACTTTAAAGTTATGATGCACAGGACACAACAAAAACTCTAAGCGCTTGTTTGGGTGTCGCTTTATTATTCCTTCCATTAATTCAATTAAACGCTCTCCTCCTACACCTGCAATAATAATAAGGTGATCATCCGAGCTGTTAGTTTTGGACATTTCAGATGGACAATTAGTAAATGATTTTTCTTCATGCAATAACGGAAGGTGGCTAACATCTAAACAGTGCACCTTCCAAAGTCGTTCGATTCCCAAAGCATTCAAATCTGTCTCAAGGGCCACCATTAGATGCTCAACAATATCGACAAAATGAATCGTGATACCAGCTTGTCGACGTAAGAGCTGCTGCCCCAAGAAACCATGGTCGCAGCAGCAATCCCAAATATGACCATAAAGTCTTTCGACCATGTCATCTATTGTTTGTAATCGAGAACTTAACTTCAAGGTAATCTCTCAGGATATGGAAATGTGGTGGCTAGGAGCCTAAAGTTTCTAATATACCATAAGCACTATTAATCATAAAAACATCACTAACTGGAATGTTAATCACAGGTGACACCTAACGGTATACTAGATTTATGCCTATGATACCTCGCTGATAGTCTTAGTTTTGGTGCTATGCGAATCGCTAGTCTTCACTGAAAACATAAAAAAGGACACCTATAAGTGTCCTTTTTTATGTGCTTAAAGCTATTTCAATTATTTACGTTTACGTAATGTTAATAATATTGGTAATAGAAAAAACATTAACCCACCAGAGCCGCCACCAGAACTGCTACCAGAATCAACAAAAGAGGTTTCTTCAGCGTTAGCCTTGGACTCTATATCATCATTTATAATTATGGCACCTGCACTTCCAATATTTATTAAGGAAGAAACAGAGTTTGCAAGGGTAACAACAAAGCTTTCATCAGGCTCGAAGTCAGTATCACCCGCCACATTAATCGTGATAGTTTTACTAGTAATACCCTCTTCAAAATTGACAGTACCGCTTGGGAAAATATTATCAATGAAATCAGTTGCGCCAGCTGGATTAGTACCCGTTCCTGTTACTGCATAAAACACACTTGATGTGCCGGTAGTGATATCAGATCGAGTAATAGTAAAAGTAAAAGGGGTACTTTCTGAATTGCCTTCTGTACTGTCCGTTGGAACAGAAGATATGTCTAATGAGCCTGCTTTATTGATCATAAAATTTCCAGGCGAAACATTAAAGAATATATTATCAACACACTGAACTTTAATACGTCCCATATCGGTGCTGATATTAGGAAGTTCTACTATTTCGAAGCCGTCATTACTGGTAGAGGCTGCTAAGGTTTCGTCAAAATTTTCACCCCCATCACGTGAGAATAGAATACTCATGTGCGAACAGTTAACAGGAGCTGATTGAGTGTTGGCCACATCCCATCTAACGTCTATCTTTGATTTTCCGGTAAATGCACTTTGTGCAGCAGGTTCATTAACCACTAATGGGCCAGCATCTTTGTCTACAGTTACCGTCATATCATCCTGATTAAAACCACTACTACCAGAACGTACCGTTAAGCGGAACGTCATATCACGATCCGTTGTGGGTAAGCGTTCACCTGTATGCTTGGTTAAATTGTTTTCTAATATGGCATCTAATGCGGGAATAAAACGAGTAGGCGAGTCAGTACCTTGACGAGAGCGGATAATCGGTCGAGTATCCGAGTCAGTATGCATTTGAGTTAGGTTTGTTGTTTTAGAGCCTAAATCAAACTGTTCCCACGTATAATTAAGCGAAGCAACATCATTGGCGTCAACATCATCACCGCTGCCAGTTAACGCAAATGGCGTATTGGCGGGAATCACATAATTATCACCCGCTTCTGCAGAGGGGGCAGTATTTCCTGTCAGAACATTTGTGCCGCATGAGCCACCTTGCGTATTAGAGAAAGGTATTTCATTTTCAACAAACTCACGAATTTGCTCTAGGCTGCGGGCATGAAAATAAGGATCAGAATTATTTTGAATATTCTGCGGATCACAAATTCCAGCATAAGCCATGATGGTAGAACCACTGCCAGGCTCATAGGCAGAATCAGATAGTTGTGTGCCTCCTTCATTACTTTGGTGGTTTTCGCGGTTGTCATTATCACATGACCCTGAGTTATTGCCTCCAGCATTAAATGTATGTGGTGCACCAAACTGATGGCCAATTTCATGCGCCACATAATCCACTACAAAAGGATCGCCTACCGGGTCCCATGATCCAGTAACCCCTTGTGCTTTGCTTGCATCATCACAAACCGATGCAAGAGAAGCTACACCACCTCCACCGGTACTGAATACGTGGCCTATATCGTAATTAGCTGAATTAATAACGGCATCTAATTTAGCTTTATTTTCGCTCAATAAACTAATGCCATTATTGTTTGTATAGCCATCTGTTGCAGAGTTTGTAAACACAATATTGCTGTTATCAACTAAGACAAATTTGATTGCCACTTCTTTTTCGTATATTGCGTTAATGCGGTTAACCGCTGTCACAATCGCTGCTTGCCCTTTGGCAACGGTAGGGGTTCCTGAACTAACCGCGGCGGTATATTCAGCCGTTGCCGCTAGAGCAAGACGGTAAGTTCTAACGGCAGAACCTGAACTTCTCATGGCAGAAACCTGCGGAAGACTGCGACCTAAAGATTCAATAGCGTTATCGCTATGATCATGGCCGATAACAGAACATTTATAATCATGTTTAGAGACTGGAAAGCTGGACTTATTAAAAGAACGGTAGATTCCTGATGATTTGCTAGTGCTGTAACTGGATTCAGGCTCAATATAAATCACGCCCTGATCGGTATTTAAATAACCGTGAAATCCTTCCGGGCTAGCATCTAATCGCCCTGATACTTGAGGGTTATCTAAACCGGTTACTTTATAGGTTTTTATACTGGGTAATTTGGCCGCCAGTTCAGGCGCCATTATAGGGGATTCAAAAACGCTGACTCTTTCAAACTTGCCACTGGGTAGCGGTAAAAAGAACTCTAACCCTTGTACGCCAGTACCTTCAAGAGGCGCGCTTTTTAATTGGTTTACAAGTTCTTCTACACTGGTCGTAACCGAGCGGTAATTAAATTCTTTGGCTACCAAGCTACGACTTAATGAATCGGACCACATACCATCAGGAGAAACGACAGAATGCACAGGAAAACTCAAAGATAAACCGATTATTACCGTCGAGGTAATATGTTTGACATGCTGCATTCCAGGTTCCTACTTACAAATATCATTGAGTACATTCTATAGGAATACCCTTTATATGATCTATCTCCATGGGAGCCATTTAATCGTTTTATGAACCACTCGACTAAATAACTAACATGGCCAGTGTCCACCCAAATAACCTAGATTTAGGCTTTTACTGGAAAAATCACTTCCAGTATGACTCTTCAAATTAATGACATACCTCAAGAAACCTACAAGCTAATTTTGTGGTAGAAATTGGTGTTAGATAGACGATAGAACACAGCACCCTATTTTTTTGGATTGTTTAAAATCACCTTAACTTCATAGCCCTGTCATCATTAAAGTATGCTTAATAAATATCTTATGACAGAATAAGAATTAAACTCCTGACTATAAAACTAAATTTTAAAAATCAGTAATCCATAGGCAATAATGAAAAAACAAATAATCCCTATAATACTCGTGCTATCGGTTAGTGCTTGTGAAAATACAATACCCAAAACGGACCAAGCAATACCAAAAAATACGGTTACCACCCACCCTCAAACAGAAAGAAACACAAAATTAACCAGTTATGATCCAGTTGAGCGTTACTCTGAATTATTTTGGGTTGAGCAAGCAAATCCTGTTAGTGATGCTATTTTGGCACTTAATTTAGGTGACACAAAGTTGTGGGCTTACAATACGAGAATGGGGCCCAAAATACCTGGAGTAGATGATAATGCTGTCGCTGATACATTACGCAAGCACTCTTTAAAATTCGCCCCTGCTATGGGGGATATTGTGTATAGCAACAATCACTTAAAACTGCGCTTAAAATTCATTGAATATGCCAAGCAATACAACCATGAAATCATAAATAGATAATCATTCCAAATGCAGTGAAGTACTTTCCAGATCAGCCCCATTACAAGACTATAGGTATTATTATGACCCAGACACCCCACTAAGAACACCTACTTTACGTACCATTCATTCTATAGTCATTCAAATTTTTTCGTACGCGGACTTACAATAAAAAAGGCCCTATACGAGGATAGGGCCTTTATAAGAATATTGCGATGCTATGGACTTATAAGAAACATATCACCCATTTTCTGATTTAATCTACTTATCAGAACTCATATCATCTTTGCTTTTAATGGCTATTTCAAACTCTTGATTTGCAGCATCGGCTCCATCACTAAGCGTCACGACCACTTTATGAGTGCCTGCCTGCATCTTATCTTTATCCCAATATAGGGTGTGCGTCTTTTCATCTAATCTTAAGTCTTTAGGAGCGCTTACCAATTTAAAGCTTAAGGTATTCCAGTCATCGTCTTTGGCCAAAAGCTGATAACGATAGGGCTGGCCTAACTTAGCCTTAACAACAGGCTCAGAAGTAAATTTAGGCAAGCGATTCACATTCTTAACAAATAACCCATAAGCTTGAATGGCTTTCCCACCTTTACCATCATCTACTAATATCTCAATGCCATGCTGCCCTGCATCCTCGAAATCACTTTGCCAACTTATCAACCCAGTTCTTTCATCAATTTCCATACCTTCAGGAGACATTAAAAGAGAATACTTTAAATCATCAGTATCTAGGTCAGAAGCTAGGACTTTATATTCATACTCCTGCCCTTCACTTAAAATAGCGGGGGCAATACTATTAAATTTAGGCAAGCGATTTTTGTCTTTCACTTTCAATGTAAAGCTTTGGCTAACCATTTTTTTACCATCCGACACAGATACCTTCACATCGTGTTTACCGGCGTGTTTAAACCCTGGTTGCCAAGACAACGTATGGGTATAAGCATCAAACTTCATACCCTTAGGGCCCGAGACCAACTTATATTTCAGTCTATCGTCATCGGCATCTTTAGCCTCTAGCTGATAATAAAACTTTTGATTTTCAAAAATTTCAGTTTGAGTCACTTTAGCTAACTGTGGCGTGCGGTTATTATTTAAAACATTTAGGTTATAGGTCTGAATGTCTCGGCCTTCATGAATATCTTGAACCTGTACCGTTACCTGATGCAGACCAGCTTGATGAAAATCAGGGCGCCAAATTATTTGTTTCGTCACTTTATCTAACAACATACCTTCTGGACCCGACAGCAAAGAAAATTCCATCACTTCACCGTCAGCATCTTTGCCTTTTAATGTGTATTGATAAGCTTGATTCTCGGCAACCTTTAATACCGGTTTTGAGATTATTTTAGGTGTTCGATTACTATTGGCAATATCCAAATTAAATAACTGATTTACTTCATTAAAGCCATCACTGACCGATAACACCACTTCGTAACTGCCAGCCTTATTAAAATCAGGTGTCCAAGATACGTACCCATTATTACTTTCTATCTTCATCCCTTTTGGAGCCGAAAGTATTTTATAGGTTAGTATATCTTCGTCTTCATCATGCGCTGAAAAATTATAAAAGTACTGCTGATTTTCTAAGCCGGTTAATACCGGATCAGAAGTAATTTTAGGTTTACGGTTAATGTTATTTACACTCACTATAAATTCTAGCTCGTGCTCGGCTTGTTCTTCATCAATGGTTTTTACACGCACTTGATGCACGCCCGCTTGATCAAACCCCGCTTCCCAGTGGATCTTAGCGTCGTCTTCTCCCAACACCATGCCCTCAGGGCCTTGCACTAATTGAAAGATCAAATCAGAATTATCTAAATCATCTGCGTTTAACTGCAAATCAATATGATTACCTTCAGTTAAAGTTTGTTCTTTGACCATTTGCATGGTGGGTGTGCGGTTCACATTATTAACCGTAACTTGATATTTTTGTTCAATTTCATCTTCACCGTCAGTGGCTGTAATAGCGACTTTATAGTTACCTTCATCTTCATAGGTGGGTGACCAATATAAACTATTGCTAACGGCATCTAACTTCATGCCTTCAGGGCCATCATCTAAAGACAATACTACGCCATCTAAGTCTTCATCTTGCACTTTAATTCTGTATCGGTAAGGGCTATTTTCTTTGGCACTAAGCACTGGCTGTGAAATAATTTTTGGCGCGCGATTTATGTTGTCTACATCAATTTCAAACTCTTGTTCAAAATACCCTTGTTTGCCATCATCCACTTTAATGGCTATAAAATGTTGACCAGCTTGCTGGAAATTCGGTGTCCATTTAACTAGGCCACTTTGTTTGTCTACCGACATGCCTTTAGGACCATATACTAATTCATAAGCCAAAGTGTCTTTATCTGGGTCACTGGCTGCAACTGAATAACTGAAAGCATTTCCTTCTTTTCCTTCGTCATCTGGCTCACTGGTAATGGTTGGCAGGCGGTTATTATCCGCAATGTTTAGCTGGTAATTTTGAAGTTTCTCATCATATACATCACTAACAGACACTACGATTTCATGGATGCCTGCATCATTAAAATTGGGAGCCCACTGAATAGTTTGGGTTTCTTCATTTAGCGTCATGCCCACTGGGCCACTCACCAACTTTAAAAAAGTACTGTCTTGGTCTTTATCAAATGATTGTAATTTATATGTGTAAGGAAAATTTTCTTTTCCTTCCAGCACGGGAAGTGAAACAAATTCAGGAGCTTGATTGGTATTAATAATTTCTAGGGTAAAGGTTTGTGTAGAAACTTGTCCCTCAGAGTCATTGGCGGTAATGGTAACTGGGTACAGCCCTTGAGTCTTGAAATTGGGCTGCCAATTTAAAGTGGAGCTAAGTGGGTCAAGTGTCATTCCTTCAGGTGCTTGGGTGAGCAGTAATTCAACTGAAGGCATGTTTTCATCAAAGAACGTGATGGGGTATACGTAAGGCTGCCCTTCAGGTGCACTTGCCACAGGAATAGATGTAAACTGCACTGGCATATCCATGGCTTCGACTTCCAAGGCATACACATAAAAACCAGAATTGGAGCCTGGTGTTAATGTAAAGCCCCCGATCACTTCCACGTCGTCTTTAAGACTCCATGAATTATTAATGTGCCTGTCTTTACCGAAGCCTGCCGTTCCTTGAAAACTCATAGAACTGTTTAAAGAGGCCAAAGAGGCACCATCAAGCTGAACCAATGAACCTGTATCTTTGGCCACTTTGGGCTCAAACATCTTAACGGTTAGCTTTTTAATCACAACGTTCAGAGGTTTTTGGGTTTGTTCATCAAAAAACTTAAAGGTCATGGCATCGTTATGGCCATCTTTGCTGTCTAGCTCACCATTGCCAACACCAAACCCATTGGCATCTTGATTCAAGTCATCAGACCCGTTCACCACTAGCTTGATGCCTTGCTGAGTGCTATCCCACTGGCTGTGACTGGTTTGAATTTGAGTATGATTGTGAAAGTCAAAAACGGCTTTATCCGCTGCGTAACTTGTGCTCATTACCAGCATCAAAGGTAATGAAAAATATTTCATTCGTTTCATTATTTTTACCACTATATTTTTACTGGGCATTATCCTTTAGTTAGGCTTTTAAAAAGTAGATGCAGTGCAAAATTAGCAAACTTATAGACAATTCAATAAATATGACATTAGCTCGCATGTCCGTTTTTAATCCCCACTACATAGTGCTTTAAATAATTTGCGCCAAAACGAAAAAAAGCTGCATAAATGCAGCTTTTTAAGCTTAATTAACCCTTACTAATTATTCAGCAGGTGCTTCATAAATAGATTTACCACCATGATAAGTCAATGAAATACGGAAGTAGTATGGCTTAGTTACGCTCCAATCTGCTTCAGCAAACATATTATTAGGCGTCGTCATAAGGTTGTAATCACTTATTTTAAAGTAGTAATCGCCCTTATAATGCTCACTCATCCAAAAAGTACTTGGCTCTCCACCTGATACAGAATCTAGAATTTCAACAGTGTCCGATGTATCACCGGCAGATGCATTGAAATTGCTACTAATATAACGACCATTACTAGTGCTCAAATCGTAATGAAGCTTCCAGATATATTCTACATCCGATGCATCGGCCTTCAACTCAACTTTGATATCGTAATACCAGCTAGTGTCGGCTTCTACTGTTACAGGGTTACCATCTACAAGGATATTCTCACCAAACTCATCGGTTTGAAAAGCGGTAGGCGCCAAGGCATCGATACTCAATTTAAAGAAATCTTGGTCACCTTGATAATCCACATAACCACCCTGCCATGGCGTCACAAAAGTAACACTACCGTCAGCATTATCAGTGCGCTCAAAGTCAGCATGCTTGTTATCACCATCAAATAATAACGTGGCCTGATCATCTGCAAATTCACGATCCATATTAGGAAGGTTTAGATAGTACTCAACATCTTCAATGTTAGAGTTTGGCTCTTTAATCAATAACTTCAATACTTCTGAATCAGTGCGGGACTTTAGCTCAGCCTGTTCATCAAGTTCTGAATGATAAACCGCATTAGTAATATCATCATAATCAGGTAGCGTGGCATTAATATCTTTTACTTCGGTACGAAGAGAGTAACCACTGTTTGCATTAGACTCGTTATCGGCTAAATCACGCACTCGAATGTAATACGTATGATCACTAGCATCGTTACGCTGGGGCGTCATCATAGCTGTTTTCAAAAAGGTTGGCCCATCTGAACCCAACTGATCATCCAGTAAGCGGTCAACTTCAGAGCCTAGAATAACCACGGAGTAATCTACTGCACCGCCACTTTCTTGATTGTCTGTTTCTAAAAATACTTCTAATATTTTTGGTTCATCACCTGATACGGTCAACTTGTAATAGTCAGTGTCTGTTCTATAGGCAATTTTACCGTTGATAGTCACACCCGCATTAATCAGTACGGCTGTCTCTTGCGTATCATTCGCTTCACCCACTTCATACTGATCATTTACATCTATGGCATTAACCGTTAACACGTAAGGTGCTCCAGTTAAAACATCTCCATCTGAAGTGGTGTTATAAATCAATCCCTTGGTAGGTGTAATCGTTGCGTAATATGGGCCCTCACCATCGACTTTTAATTCAACATCGTAAGGGTCTGATCCAGCGTAGTGCGTATGGGTCAATATCACCACGTCCTCAGCATCACGTACTGACACTTCATAACGGTACGCGCCATCTGCTCCAGTCGTATCAAGATTTAAATTCAATACTTTAACATCGCCATTGGTGGCTTGCGTAATTGGAATTTGGTACCAATCTTGGTCGCCATCATATTCCAACGCGCCTTCAACAGAATCACCTAAAGCCAATGACTGGGCAGTGGCTTTAGTATCGTTTTCACCCGCCTCTAACGCACCAGACTTTGACGCACACACTTCATAAGTACTGTAATTATCGAAGTATTTATTATTGCTGTCCTTCGCCAATACGTAATAAGTACCCGGATCTAACTGCACAATCATAGGGTATGTTCTATTACTATTAACCGCTTCACTTTCAGATACACCAGTAATTAAAGTACCGGCTTCATCATATAAACCCACTAGAAGACTTACACTAGAATCGAGTTTTTTATCAAATGTCGTCACAAGGTGATAAACACCTGCTTCAGTGACCTCCACTTTGAAGGTATCTAAATCACCAGACTCACCAATAGTATCTTTAAAGCAACTAGGCTGTTCTGTCACTTGCAAGCCAATAGCATCATCAAAACCTGAAGTACCATCAGTTTTCGCGACATTCAGGGTCATTCTATAAGTATCATTTTCGTCTGCTTCATCATCACGCAAATCACGCACTGAAAAATACACCGTTTGCGGCTCGTCAATCACCAAATTCAATTCAATATCTGCTGAAGAGACCGTGCCTTCCGCTGAGTGGTCGGCGTATAGCAATTCTTTTTTGCCATCTTTCATTACATAAGCGCCCACTAGCAGATCTACATCTGGGCGCTGGGTATCACTGGTTACTTTAAGGGCAATCGTTTGATTGGCTTCAGTGGTTTCATATTCGTACCAATCTACCTCACCTATTTTAGCAATAGAACCTACTGCAAAGGTATTGGCATCACCCTGTGATTCAGAGTCACCGCCACCGCTACTGCCACAACCTGTAGCCAATGTGGCTATAAATGCACAAAGTGCCGTTTTTTTAAAAGTATTATTATTCATAGTGCTGCCTCTTTTAATTCATTTCGTTAAGCGGCAGAGAATAATCTCCTGCCTGAAAAAATAGTTCATCAGAATGAAACTCCATTACCTTTGTACCACTGGCATTTTTATCTGACTTAATGTTGACTTTAAATTCAACTTTTGAAAAATACGGCGCGCTTTCTGGTTTATCTGCAGGCACCTGGGCAACAAAAACTTGAATGGTATTCTCACCCGGAACAAAATCCACATCATCGTAATTTTCAATAACATACGGCTTGTTAGTCACAGGGTTTACACCCACATCCATAATATCTATGTTGTCCACACCCAAGGTAAACAGCTTACGCACAGACTGGACCTGGCCACTTCCGGTTCCCTGATTTATCAAAACCTTACCTTGATCGGTTAGGCTGTATTGATAGGCATAACGCTCTCTCAACTTTGGATCATCGGATGAAATATTGGTGTGTTGACGAATTTCTATGGGATTAGGAAAACCATCCAAGTCTGTATCCACCGTATCTTCTCGATTGAAAATATTGGTGCCGGCAAAAAATTCCAAGCCATCGGGAATGCCGTCAGCATCGGTATCGGCTACACGTCGATTCGTTCCAATCAGCTCTTCTTCGCAATCGTTTAAAAGATCTTGATCGGTATCCGGCCAGATGCCACCAATTCCTGCGGTGCAGTTGTTATCTTGTATGTTCATTTCCATAGGACCGTCACCATCAGGATCACCAATCAGGCTTAGCGGATTAAAAATATGGTCCGGCGTGGTTAACGAGTATTCAACAAAATCGCTGGCACCATCATTATCCGAATCCTTTAACCAAGGGTAGGATCCCCATTCCAGTTCTTTTTCATCGGAAAGACCATCGCCATCGGTATCCAAAGCAATAAGCTCGGTACCTGGAATGGTATTCATGTTATAGGCAATGACATATTTCAATAAGTACTCAACCGTAAGGCGAAGATCAATAAAACTTAAAAAGCTAATGGCTTCTGCATTTTCAAATTCAGTGAAAGTACCATTACCATTATTAGCCATTTTATTTAAAACCTGAGTGGCATATTCTCTAAGCGTATCTCCGTCACCACCACTAGCAAAGCCGCCTAACAAAAGAAAAGTATGAAAGGCAAAGTCAGCCACGTCATAAAATTCGGTCATTTCTCGAATATCAAGCACCTCCTGCGCAATCACATCATCATCCTGAGCCTTACCCCCAAGCTGTGGAATACCGTCACTCAAAAACACCACAATATATTTAGTACGCTTTAAGTTTTCTGAGCTGCTTTCGTTCCGAATATCATCCTCAATGACTGTACTAATTGTCGTTAGTGTACCTAGATAATCGGTCTCTCCAGAATTCTCTGGCTCAAACAAAACTGCTTCCAAATCTTCTGTATTTTTAGTGAACCCAGGTTCACCAGCATCGTTAGTAGTCTGCTTAAGTATTGAGGAGTTCCACAATATGACGCTAAAGGAAATATTTTCATTGACGTTATATTCTCTAATGAAATCCCTAACCGCATCAACTCGTTCATGACGCGGATCAGCTCCCGTTTCAGCACCGTCAACTGCGACCCCCATAGATAAGGAAGAGTCAATGGCAAACAAAACCTTCACAGGGAAATCAATGGTGTCAGGGTCTTGAGTTAAAAACTGGCCCTTAATTGACGATTGACTACGGGACTGGGTCCATTCAAGGTCTGGAGATTCTTTACAGCCTGTCACTAGGCTGATCATAATGATCAACCCTGTGATGGCTTTTAAATTAAGCCTGACAAGCATCGCCAACACCATTTAGGTTAGTATCTTCTTGATTTGGATTCGCAGTAGAAGGGCAGTTATCGCACGCATCACCAATCCCATCTAAATCGGTGTCATCATTTTTCTCAGACTTAGTACGCGGACACATGTCAACACCGTTAGCAAAACCATCGTTGTCGAAATCTTGCTCACAAGCATCCCCTGCCGAATCACCTACCATAAAGCCATCGCTGTTAGCTTGATCACTATTGGCAATTAACTTGCAGTTATCCACCGTATCTGGAATTGAATCGCCATCATCATCGGTATCACATGCGTCACCAATGCCGTCACCGTCTGTGTCTGTTTTCACATCATTCGGCGTTACTGGGCAGTTGTCTTCGTCATTAGGCCAAGCGTCGCCATCTATATTGGTATCACATGCGTCGCCAATGCCGTCACCATCGATGTCTGACTGATCATTGTTAGCCGATTGCGGGCAGTTGTCACAGGCATCACCATGGTCATCGCCATCTTTATTGGCAAAGGCTTCAGACACTTCTGCAAAGTTAAATTGAGGAAATTGAGGGACACCTTCCACAGCAGGACACTCGTTATCTGAAGGTAAATTTTGAGTAAGATTAGAGCTAATCAACTCTCCCTCATATACACATTCAATACCATTTGCAATAACCGCTGAAATGCCATTAGGCACTGACGGGCAATTATCAACGGTATCCACCGCGCCATCTGAATCAAAATCTTCATCAACAGAAATAGTCGGACCTAAATCCAAAACCACCTGAACCGGCGCGCCACCTTTACCTGGGCTGCCCACTGGTGGAGCACCACAAACATCCTCGCCACACTCATTTGGCAGTTCAATGCCATCAAGATCACTTAAATCTAATTCAGCGTATGCCAGCGACCCTAACATGGTCATTTGCATGGCCAGAATTAATGCTAATCTCATTTTTTTCATTGTTCTTTCCTCAAATAAATATTTTATTTTTTTATTAGGTGCAGTGTTTTAGGTTTATGAGGGAATAATACCGGAGATGAAAAAATGATTTATGGACGGGCTCTACATACTGTCTGAGAACTGAGACACATCGTTTAACATGGCTCCAACAGAATGTAACTTTCTAAATAGATAATGAGTTTTTAGTTAAAAAAGCGCTGTTATTTAGGGGATATTTTGTGGCTTTTCCAAATGCGCCCCACAGAAGAGCGACTCACACCACACAACTTTGCCATGGATTGTTGCGTCCAATATTTACCGACACTGGGTTGATGATGAAGCGTGAGGTCAATGATCTTTTCAATGGTTCGATCATCTAGTTTTTCTTTTCCGCCAGGGCGACTGGCATCCTTTTCAATGCCTTCTAAGCCCTGTTCAAGAAATCGTTGACGCCAACGCGCCACTTTTTGCCGTGTGGTGCTTAATTGTTCAGCAATTTCTTTATTGCTAAAACCCGTTTCGGCTAGCAACAACATTTTGGCGCGCTCAACCACCTTAAAGGCGACTGAGTCGCAGCCAACAAGCCATTGTAGTCGTAATTTTTCTTGAGGAGTTAGAGTAATTCCTTTAGCTTGGCGCATAAATTAAAAACTCTAATCTTCTGAAACCAGCCGGCCGTTTACACCCTCAACAAACAAATGTATAGAATGACTTTCGCTGTCATAAGACAACACATAAATCTCACCGTCTTGATCCGTTAGCATTTTATTATAGCGGCCAATATCATTCCAGCGTGCAATATCATCTTTTAAATAACGGCCATCTATAGTCACTTCAATAGACTTTAAATTTTTAAGATCTTTATCGTCATAAGTCTGTAACTCAAAGTAGGCAATTTGCGGTAAACCATTTTTATTCATCACCATGCTCAAATGACGCCCAGTTCCCCCAACATAAATATCATCCACTACGTAGCCATTTTCCCATTCTGTTTCAAATACGACGATGGGGTCACCACCTTCAGTTTCAACGACCACAGACGGCTGTTTTCGAGCATGGCGTAATGAGAACTTTGAATCTCCCGTTTCATCGTTACAAACATCAATCACATAGGCCACGTGAATATCACCATTGGGCGCAAGACCAGCACTGATATCAACAACTTTACAATTTTTACGAATGGCTTCAGTAATCCAGTTGTTTTCGTCATCTCTATAGCCCATGAATAACCCGTAATTACTACGGGTACTGTCTTCTGAATAATAAAAAACTAAGGGATTACCATCCGCATCTAAAATAATATTGCTTACTTCCCCTGTGTAGTTTTGAAACGTACCACCGTTGTCTGCATCATTACCCGATACCTGCTCTTCTATTTCTGCATCACTGCGATTATCATTCGCAAACTGCGAGGGCATTTTACTCGCATAAAATAAATCAGGGTAAGCAGCGCTAGTCGCATCACAGCCTTCGTAAAGAAACTGATAAATCATGTGGACATTATCTTCGCCATCCACCACTAAGTCTGTATGGGGACCTGCATAGCCATCCAGCAAGGCACCACCAGCCCGCTCTACATAACCTATGGCACCTGTGTATTCAGTCCACTGAGTGCCATCGAATACACTAAACATTGCATCTGAAGGAACCGTCCCACCCCGACAGGCTCTATTTTTACCACCGCGGTAGCTTACATACAGTTGATTTTGTCCATCTATAGCCAGAGCCATACGCTCGGTGTAAGTTTGCGTAGATATGATAGGGGCAGTGGGATGAGGCGCAAATTCTTGAGTCGTAGTATTCCAAATTGCATAGTTTAAGTCATAAAGACCATCACTAATATTCTCTGCTTTTTCTGACACAGAATAATAAACAATATGGATATTTTTATCTGAATCAATTACCGCTTCAAAATAAGGGTTCATTAATCCGTTCCGTTTAGGCTCGATCAACTTAAACTCTTCCCAATAGGTTTCATTATCGGTAAGTTCACCAGGATTTGGGTTCACGTCTTCTTTTTTATCTTCTGCGGTATTGCCTAAGCAAGCCGTTAATATTAACGGCACTAATACAATAAATACTGAGCGTAATACAATTTTAAAATTAATCATTCATCTCGCCCTTGTTAGTTATTAGCCAAAGT
>OLII01000421.1_pt1 | contig 16245 bp, 14 predicted proteins | sample 1609481 | NCBI WGS metagenome assembly OLII01 (sample SAMN05416859, study PRJEB24817) | seawater metagenome | isolation source: Sea water | place: Canada:Atlantic | collected 2013-11 | reverse complement strand
GGAGATGTGTATAAGAGACAGCCTCGACCATTTCCATCAGCCTGCTGGCCAAGGCCCTCAAGCGTCCGGAAAACTTCGTCGGCATGCACTTCTTCAACCCGGTGCACATGATGCCGCTGGTGGAAGTGATCCGTGGCGAGAAGTCCAGCGAACTGGCGGTGGCCACTACCGTTGCCTACGCCAAGAAGATGGGCAAGAACCCGATCGTGGTCAACGACTGCCCGGGCTTTCTGGTCAACCGCGTGCTGTTCCCGTACTTCGGCGGTTTCGCCAAGCTGGTGAGCGCCGGTGTGGACTTCGTGCGCATCGACAAGATCATGGAAAAATTCGGCTGGCCGATGGGCCCGGCGTACCTGATGGACGTGGTCGGCATCGACACCGGCCACCACGGCCGCGACGTGATGGCCGAGGGCTTCCCGGACCGCATGAAGGATGACCGTCGCTCGGCCATCGACGTGCTCTACGAAGCCAAGCGCCTGGGCCAGAAGAACGGCAAGGGTTTCTATGCCTACGAGGCCGACAAGCGCGGCAAGCAGAAGAAGGTTGCCGACCCGTCGGTGCTCGAAGTGCTCAAGCCGATCGTCTACGAGCAGCGTGAAGTCAGCGACGAGGACATCATCAACTGGATGATGATCCCGCTGTGCCTGGAGACCGTGCGCTGCCTGGAAGACGGCATCGTCGAGACGGCGGCCGAGGCCGACATGGGCCTGGTCTACGGCATCGGTTTCCCTCCGTTCCGTGGCGGTGCACTGCGCTACATCGATTCGATCGGTGTGGCCGCGTTCGTTGCCCTGGCTGACCAGTACGCCGACCTGGGCGCGCTGTACCACCCCACCGAGAAGCTGCGCGAAATGGCCAAGAACGGCCAGAGCTTCTTCGGTTAAGCGCCCAACGACTAGAGCGAGAATATTGTATGAGCTTGAATCCAAGAGACGTCGTGATCGTCGACTTCGGTCGTACGCCGATGGGCCGCTCCAAGGGCGGCATGCACCGCAACACCCGCGCCGAAGACATGTCGGCGCACCTGATCAGCAAGCTGCTGGAGCGCAACGTCAAGGTCGACCCGAGTGAAGTCGAGGACGTGATCTGGGGCTGCGTGAACCAGACCCTGGAGCAGGGCTGGAACATCGCGCGCATGGCTTCGCTGATGACCCAGATCCCGCACACTGCGGCCGGCCAGACTGTCAGCCGCCTGTGCGGTTCGTCGATGAGCGCGCTGCACACGGCCGCCCAGGCGATCATGACCGGCAACGGCGATGTATTCGTGGTCGGCGGTGTCGAGCACATGGGCCACGTGAGCATGATGCACGGCGTGGACCCCAACCCGCACATGTCGCTGTATGCGGCCAAGGCCTCGGGCATGATGGGCCTGACCGCCGAGATGCTGGGCAAGATGCATGGCATCAGCCGTGAGCAGCAGGACGCCTTCGGTCTGCGTTCGCACCAGCTCGCCCACAAGGCGACGGTCGAAGGCAAGTTCAAGGACGAAATCATCCCGATGCAGGGCTATGACGAGAACGGCTTCCTCAAGGTCTTCGACTACGACGAAACCATTCGCCCGGACACCACCCTGGAAAGCCTGGCGGCGTTGAAGCCGGCGTTCAACCCCAAGGGCGGCACCGTGACAGCGGGTACCTCCTCGCAGATCACCGACGGCGCCTCGTGCATGATCGTGATGTCGGCCCAGCGTGCCCAGGACCTGGGCATCCAGCCGCTGGCGGTGATCCGCTCGATGGCGGTGGCCGGCGTGGACCCTGCGATCATGGGCTACGGCCCGGTGCCGGCAACCCAGAAAGCCCTCAAGCGTGCGGGCCTGAGCATTGCCGATATCGACTTCTTCGAGCTCAACGAAGCCTTCGCTGCACAGGCCCTGCCGGTGCTCAAGGATCTGAAAGTGCTCGACAAGATGGATGAGAAGGTTAACCTGCACGGCGGCGCAATCGCCCTGGGTCACCCTTTCGGTTGCTCCGGTGCGCGGATTTCCGGCACTCTGCTCAATGTCATGAAGCAGAATGGCGGTACCCTGGGTGTTTCGACCATGTGCGTCGGCCTTGGTCAGGGGATCACCACCGTCTTCGAACGCATCTAAGCGTTTCGTTGTCGGAAGCCGGGGCCTTGTGCCCCGGTTTTTTGCTTTTTGCAGATTTTTTTTCAAGAGGGTTGGCAGCATGCAGATACAACCAGGCGTATACCGGCATTACAAAGGGCCTGAGTATCGTGTATTCGGTGCCGCGCGCCATTCCGAGACCGAGGAGTGGGTGGTGTTCTACCAGGCCCTGTACGGCGATTTCGGCCTGTGGGTACGCCCGCTTTCGATGTTCACCGAGTCGGTCGAGGTTGACGGCGAGCACGTGCCGCGCTTTGCTTTGGTCGAGGCCGAACCCGAGCGGTTTTCGCGTGCCGATGCGCAAGTGGGCTAACCTTCGGCGCTTGACCTCACTCTGTTGCCACTATATATAGCGGTGCCACGTCAGGTACCTGCCGTGTTTTTATTTTCGTTATTCAGGAATTTTCCGATCCATGGGCAAATCGCTGGTCATTGTGGAATCCCCGGCTAAGGCCAAGACCATCAACAAGTACCTGGGCAACCAGTACGTGGTGAAGTCGAGTATCGGCCATATCCGAGACCTGCCCACCAGCGGTTCCGCCAGCAAGGAGCCTGCTGCCAAGCGCGGCAAGGCTGCTGCCGGCGAGGCACCCGCGCTGTCGCCGAAAGAAAAGGCGCGCAAGCAACTGGTGGCGCGCATGGGCGTCGACCCGGACCACGGCTGGAAGGCCAAGTACGAGATCCTTCCGGGCAAGGAAAAGGTCATCGAGGAGTTGCGCCGCCTGGCCAAGGATGCCGACACCATCTATCTCGCAACCGACTTGGATCGCGAGGGGGAAGCCATTGCCTGGCACCTGCGCGAAGCCATCGGTGGGGATGACAGCCGCTACAAGCGCGTGGTGTTCAACGAAATCACCAAGAAGGCCATCCAGGAGGCCTTCTCCCAGCCGGGCGAGCTGGACATCGACCGTGTCAATGCACAGCAGGCGCGTCGCTTCCTCGACCGCGTGGTGGGCTACATGGTCTCGCCACTGCTGTGGCAGAAGATCGCCCGTGGCCTGTCGGCCGGCCGGGTGCAGTCGGTGGCCGTGAAGCTGGTGGTGGAGCGTGAGCGCGAGATTCGCGCATTCATCCCCGAAGAATACTGGGAAGTGCACGCCGACCTGGGTACTGCCAAGGACGCCAAGGTGCGCTTCGAGGTGGCTCGCCAGAACGGCGAGGCATTCAAGCCGCTCAACGAAGCCCAGGCCATGGCCGCGCTGGAGAAGCTCAAGGCTTCCAGCTACACCATTGCCAAGCGTGAAGACCGCCCGACCAGCAGCAAGCCCTCGGCGCCGTTCATCACCTCGACCCTGCAGCAGGCGGCGAGCAATCGCCTCGGCTTCGGCGTGAAGAAGACCATGATGATGGCCCAGCGCCTGTACGAAGCCGGCTACATCACCTACATGCGTACCGACTCGACCAACCTTTCGGTCGATGCGGTGGAAATGGCGCGCAGCTACATCGAAAGCGAGTTCGGCAAGAAGTACCTGCCAGAAGCGCCGATCGTCTACGGCAGCAAGGAAGGCGCACAGGAAGCGCACGAAGCGATCCGACCTTCGGACGTGGCCACGCACCCGACCAAGCTCAGCGGCATGGAACGTGATGCCGAGCGCCTGTACGAGCTGATCTGGCGCCAGTTCCTGGCCTGCCAGATGCCGCCGGCGCAGTACCTGTCGACCACCGTCAGCGTCACGGCGGGCGAGTTCGAGTTGCGTGCCAAGGGCCGTATCCTCAAGTTCGACGGTTACACCCGTGTGTTGCCGCAGCAGAGCAAGCCGGGCGATGACGATGTACTGCCGGAAATGAACCAGGGCGAAGTGCTCAAGCTCATCAAGCTCGATCCGAGCCAGCACTTCACCAAGCCGCCGGCACGTTTCTCGGAAGCGAGCCTGGTCAAGGAAATGGAAAAACGCGGTATCGGTCGTCCATCCACCTACGCGGCGATCATCTCCACCATCCAGGACCGTGGCTATGTGACCCTGCACAACCGCCGCTTCTACTCCGAGAAGATGGGCGACATCGTGACCGAGCGTCTGTCCGAGAGCTTTTCCAACCTGATGGACTACGGCTTCACCGCCGGCATGGAAGAGAACCTCGACGATGTGGCCCAGGGCGAGCGCGACTGGAAAAACGTGCTGGACGAGTTCTACGGCGACTTCAGCAAGAAGCTGCAACTGGCTGAAGATGCCGAAAAGGGCATGCGTGCCAACCAGCCGACCCCGACCAACATTGCCTGCAAGGAATGCGGCAGGCACATGATGATCCGCACAGCCTCCACGGGTGTGTTCCTCGGTTGCTCGGGCTACAGCCTGCCGCCCAAAGAACGTTGCAAGGCCACCGTGAACCTGGTGCCAGGTGACGAGATTGCCGCCGACGACGAGGGCGAGTCCGAGTCGCGCGTGCTGTTGGGCAAGCACCGCTGCCCGATCTGCGCCACGGCGATGGACGCCTACCTGCTCGACGAGAAACACAAGCTGCACATCTGCGGCAACAACCCCGATTGCACGGGTTACGAGATCGAGGAAGGCAGCTACCGCATCAAGGGCTACGAGGGCCCGAGCCTTGAGTGTGACAAGTGCGGTAGCGAGATGCAGCTCAAGACCGGTCGTTTCGGCAAGTTCTTCGGCTGTACCAACCCGGAGTGCAAGAACACCCGCAAGCTGCTCAAGAGCGGCGAGGCGGCGCCGCCGAAGATGGACGCGGTGAAGATGCCGGAGCTCAAGTGCGAGAAGGTCAACGACACCTATGTGTTGCGTGACGGGGCTTCGGGCCTGTTCCTGGCCGCCAGCCAGTTCCCGAAGAACCGCGAGACCCGCGCCCCCCTGGTGATGGAGATCGTGCCGCACAAGGACGAGATCGATCCGAAGTATCACTTCCTCTGTGAGGCGCCGAAGAAGGACCCGGACGGTCGCCCTACGGTGATCCGCTACAGCCGCAAGACCAAGGAGCAGTATGTGCAGACCGAGGTCGACGGCAAGCCGACCGGCTGGCGAGCGTTCTATGACGGCAAGGCGTGGAAGGTGGAAGACAAGCGCTAAGCGATAGAATCGGCTACAAGAGGCTGCATCTGGTGATCCTGGACGCAGCCTTTTTTTAGTCAGGTCAGCGAACGGTTGTGAGGTTTGATCGGGACGTTTCTCCGCCAGGGCTGTACACCATCGAGCAGAGGCAAGCAGATGAGTCAGGAAATGTTGGAAGCAGGGCCGCAGTCGGCCAGAATCCTGTCGGTATTCGATTTCGATGGCACGCTGACCCGCCGTGACAGCTTTGTACCTTTTTTGAGGTTCGCTTTCGGCAACGGCTTTTTTGCTCGCCGCATGCTGCGGATGATCTGGCCAAGCCTGCGCTATATGGGGCGGCGGATCAGCCGCGATGAACTCAAGGCCCAGTTGATCCAGACGTTTCTTGCGGGTGTGAAAGAGCAATGGGTCGCGCAGAAGGCGGTGGCGTTCAAGTCGCAGGCGTGGGCCCGGCTCATGCGCCCGCAGGGCGTGATTTCGGTGGAACAGGAACTGGCCTCTGGTGCCGAGGTGACGATCTGTTCGGCATCGCCGGCGCTGGTGCTCAAGCCCTTTGCCGAACAGTTGGGCATCAAGCTGATCGGTACCGAGCTGGAAGTGATCGATGGCGTGCTGACCGGCAGGATCAGTGGCGACAATTGCCGCTGCGAAGCCAAGGTTCTGCGCCTGGAGGCGGTTTACGGAGTGCTGACGCAGTACCGCATGCGCGCCTGGGGCGACACGCGGGGCGACCATGAGCTGCTGGCCGCGGCTCAGGACGCACACTGGCGGCACTTTCATCCCGCGTGGCAGCGTGGCCGCCTGCGCGTCGAAAAGATCTACGGCCCGGTCACCCCGGCCACGTCGAAAGAGTCGGCTGCAACCACGGTTGGCGGTTTGCCGCGCAACGATGACCGCAAGGGCGGTTGAGCCTCACGCCTGCGGTGATTCAGCTTGCGCGCCTGCGATCCATCACAGAAACTGAGCCCCCGCCTCACACTCCCTCGGAGCGCGCCTCGATGGCCCAGGAACTCTATACCCGTACCAACCAGAAGATCTATTTCGCCGGTCTGGCCCTGGAGGCACTGGGCAAGGCGCAGGACAGTCGCGCCATGAACGCCCAGGCGCAGACCCAGGCCGAGCGGGAGTCTGCGCTGTTTCACCTGTATGGTGCGCTGTTGGGGCTGTGTCATGAGATCGGTGGCTATTATCGCTTGCCCCAGGCAACCGCGCTGCGTGCCGAGCAACTGCTGAGCCGTGAAGTACTGGCGACCATCGCCATTCCCGAGCTGGCTGAACTGGTCGAACTCGCCGAGCAGCCTGAAACCTGGCTGGCGCAACTGCTCAGGGCTTATGCCGATTTGTTCCGACCACCTGTCGCGACCAAGGCGCCCAAAGGTGATGTGACCCAACCGTTGATTCAGGCCGTGAGCCTGGATGAACCCGAGGCGCCAGCGCTGTCGCGCGAAGAACTGGAGGGCTGGCGGCAGAATCTCAAACGCCTCGTGGTGCGTTTTCGCGAAGGTCTGAGTGAGTGCTGATCCTGCCAGTGGCTGGTACAATGCCGGCCTTTACTGGAGAACAGTCTTTTATGCCCACGTCCTTTCTAGAAATTGTAGAGTTGCCTGACGGTCGCATCGAGTTGCGCCGCGCCGAGGACGAGGGGTCGTTGGTAACCCTGGATTTTTCGGAAGATGCCAAGGCGTTCCTGCAGGGCCAACACGTCGAGGTGGCCAAGGCCATGCTCAGCGTTGGTGTGCAGATGGCCGGCAAGTTGGTTGAAGGCGAGATCGAACAGGAACATGCAGGCCCACGGGTTCTGCACTGACCGTCAGTATCCGGCTTCCTCGTCCTGAGGAAGCCTGCTGCATACCCTTCGAGCGTTCAGCGAGTATCAGCCCAGGCGGATATTCAGGCTTTGTGCGTCACCCGCACGGGCAGCATTGGTCAGTTGCAGACGGGCGCCGTTGCTGACCGGATTGAACCAGGTGACCACCGTATGGCTGCGCCCCAGGCGCAGGGCATCACAGGCCAGTTGCAGCGCACTCTGGTTGCCGCGAGGCTGCAGCAGCAGTATGCGTTCGCGGTTGAGCCCTGCGTCCCTCAGCCAGGCCTGGGTGAGGCTACCGGGTGGGGCGATCAGGGTAAGCCAGCGGGCGTCATGCTCTTCACTCAGTTCGCTCAGGTCGCGTAGCACCGGTGCCAGCAGGCTTTGGCAGTGCTCCAGCGCGCCACGCAAGGACAGCTCGCTGAATGCCTGCGGCTTGTTGCTTTGCCGGGCGGGCTGCCTGGTTTTGACCCGCGGCAGTACCGGCTGGGCCAGGAATGCTTCGAACAAGGGCAACTGTGCTTGCTGTGGTACGTGGGGGAACTGCATGACGCCTCCTTATTAGCGGCGGATAACGCCGACGCTCAAGCCCTCGATGACCAGGTCCTGCTCTTTCAGGTTGACTTCGATAGGGGCGAATTCGGGGTTCTCGGCGATCAGCCAGACCTTGTTGCCTTCCCGTTTGAAGCGCTTGACCGTCACTTCGTCACCCAGGCGGGCTACGACGATCTGACCATTGCGCGCTTCGCGGCAGGTGTGTACGGCCAGCAGGTCGCCGTCGACGATACCGACGTCCTTCATGCTCATGCCGTGCACGCGCAGCAGGTAGTCGGCGCGGGGGTGGAAGAAGGCCGGGTTGATGGCGCAGGATTCCTCGATGTGCTGCTGGGCGAGGATAGGGGCACCCGCAGCCACGCGGCCAATGATGGGCAGGGCGTTTTCATCGGGCTTGCTCTCGAGCCCCGGAATGCGGATGCCGCGCGAGGCGCCAGGGGTCATCTCGATTGCACCCTTGCGGGCCAGTGCCTTCAGATGCTCTTCGGCGGCGTTGGGGGATTTGAACCCCAGTTCCTGGGCGATTTCCGCGCGGGTGGGCGGGAAGCCGTTGTCTTCGAGGCAGCGCTTGATGAAAGCCAGAATCTCAGCTTGGCGTGGCGTCAGTTTTAGCATGTCGATCGCTCTGTCTTTTTATACAGTGACTGGGATTATATACAGTGATAGCGGCAAGCTACAAGCGGCAAGCTCCAAGCATGCCCGCAGCTGCCTGCCGCTTCCGGCTTGTGGCTTGTCGCTGCCTTCAATACCATGACCGGCCGGGCACAAAACGCCCGTGCGTACTTGACAGAACCCTGCCTTGAAACGTATGTTTCAAACAAGTGTTTGTCTCGCGGAGTAGTCATGGCCCAGTCGGAAACCGTTGAACGCATTCTCGATGCTGCCGAGCAGTTGTTCGCGGAAAAAGGTTTTGCCGAAACCTCATTGCGGCTGATCACCAGCAAGGCCGGCGTCAACCTGGCGGCGGTGAACTACCATTTCGGTTCGAAGAAGGCGCTGATCCAGGCGGTCTTCTCGCGTTTTCTAGGGCCGTTCTGCCAGAGCCTGGAGCGTGAGCTCGAGCGGCGCCAGGCGCGCCCCGAGCACAAGCCCAGCCTTGAAGAACTGCTGGAGATGCTGGTCGAGCAGGCGCTGGTGGTGCAGCCGCGCAGCGGCAATGACCTGTCGATCTTCATGCGCCTGCTGGGCCTGGCCTTCAGCCAGAGCCAGGGCCACCTGCGTCGTTACCTCGAAGACATGTACGGCAAGGTGTTCCGCCGCTACATGCTGCTGGTCAACGAGGCCGCGCCACAGATTCCTCCCCTCGAACTGTTCTGGCGCGTGCATTTCATGCTCGGCGCTGCAGCGTTCAGCATGTCGGGCATCAAGGCCCTGCGCGCCATTGCCGAGACCGATTTCGGGGTCAATACCTCGATCGAGCAGGTCATGCGCCTGATGGTGCCGTTCCTGGCCGCCGGCATGCGTGCCGACAGTGGGGTCACGGACGAGGCGATGGCGGCGGCGCAGTTGCGTCCGCGCAGCAAGACCAGCCACGCCCCGGTACCGGCAAAGGCCTGATTCCCCGGCTGGGCGGCACAGCCGGCTTCGGCTAAGCTAGCGCCCATGCCTATTCTCGATTTGCTGCACATTTCCATCGCCGACCAGTGCCTTTATGGGTTCGCCCAGGGGCGACTGGCGGTGCGTCTTGCGGTGTCCACCGCACTCAATGGCCCGGGCGAGCACAACGGCTCCGGTTGTACACCGCGCGGGCTGCATCAGGTGCGTGCGAAGATCGGCGCGGGCTTGCCTCAGGGCGCGGTGCTGCGCGGGCGTCGCTGGACCGGCGAGGTCTGGACGCCCGACCTGCACGCGCAGTTCCCTGGGCGCGACTGGATTCTCTCGCGCATTCTCTGGCTCAGCGGTCGCGAGCCGGGGCGCAACCGCCTCGGGCCCGTGGATACGTTCCGCCGCTATATCTACCTGCACGGCACGCCCGACAGCGAACCCATGGGTGTGCCGTTGTCCCACGGCTGCATACGCCTGCGCAACGCCGACCTGGTAGCGCTGTTCGACCGGGTGCCTGTGCATTGCCCGGTACAGATCGAAGAAGCCGCCTGCCCCCAGTGGGCGAGCGCGCCCCTCAACTGAAGGATCATTTATGAGTACCCGCCTGCAAGGCTCCCTGATGGTCGACGTGGCCGGCACCTGGCTGACTGCCGAAGACCGCCACCTGCTGCGTCAGCCCGAAGTGGCCGGCCTGATCATCTTTGCCCGCAACATCGAATGCCCGCGCCAGGTGCGCGAACTGAGTGCGTCGATCCGTGCCGTGCGCCCGGACCTGATCCTGGCCGTGGACCAGGAGGGTGGTCGCGTACAGCGCCTGCGCCAGGGCTTCGTGCGCTTGCCCGCGATGCGTGCGATTGCCGACAACCCCAATGCCGAGCGCCTGGCCGAACACTGCGGCTGGCTGATGGCAACCGAAGTGCTGGCGGTAGGGCTCGACTTGAGCTTTGCCCCGGTGCTGGACCTTGACCACCAGCGCAGCGCGGTGGTTGGCAGTCGCGCCTTCGAGGGTGACCCGCAGCGCGCCACCTTGCTTGCCGGTGCCTTCATTCGCGGCATGAACGCGGCGGGCATGGCGGCCTGCGGCAAGCACTTCCCGGGGCATGGCTGGGCCGAGGCGGATTCGCATGTGGCGATACCCACCGACGAGCGCAGCCTGGAGCAGATCCGCGCAGCCGACCTGGTGCCGTTCACGCGCCTGAGCGGGCAGCTGGCGGCGGTGATGCCCGCGCACGTGATCTATCCACAGGTCGATAACCAGCCGGCCGGCTTCTCGCGGCGCTGGCTGCAGGAGATTCTGCGTGGCGAGCTGGGCTTTGACGGGGTGATCTTCAGCGATGACCTGTCGATGGCCGGTGCGCATGTGGTGGGGGACGCCGCCAGCCGTATCGAGGCGGCGCTGAGTGCCGGTTGCGACATGGGCCTGGTGTGCAATGATCGGGCGGCTGCCGAGCTTGCGTTGTCGGCGGCGCAGCGGTTGAGGGTGAGGCCGTCGCCGCGGATCGCGCAGATGCGCGGGCAGGGTTTTGCGCGTACCGATTACCGCCAGCAGCCCCGCTGGCTGGAGGCGCTTGGCGCGCTGAAGGATGCACAACTGATCGACTGAGGTCCTGCGCCGGCAAGGCTGGCTCCTGCAGGTGCTGCGATATCTGTAGGAGCCGGCCTTGCCGGCGAAAGGCTCAACTAATTTTCGCGGCCTGCCGCTTCCCGGGCAACGGCGCAAACAGCGCATCAATGTCTTCATCCGCCAGCTTCCAGTCCCCCGCCTGACGCCCCTCCAGCAAGCCTGCAGCCAGCGCTGCCTTCTCCTGTTGCAACTTCTGGATCTTCTCTTCCACCGTGCCCCGTGTAATCAGCTTGTAGACGAACACCGGCTTGTCCTGGCCGATGCGGTAGGCACGGTCGGTGGCCTGGTTTTCGGTGGCCGGGTTCCACCACGGGTCATAGTGGATCACCGTGTCGGCCGCGGTGAGGTTGAGGCCGGTGCCGCCCGCTTTGAGGCTGATCAGAAACAGTGGCGTCTGCAGGCTCTGGAACTGCTGCACCGGGGTGCGCCGGTCGCGGGTTTCACCGGTCAGCAGGCTGTAGCGGACGCCACGCTTGTGCAGCTCCTGCTCGATCAGTTCGAGCATCGAGGTGAACTGCGAGAACAGCAGGATGCGTCGCCCTTCGCTGAGCAGTTCGTCGAGCATCTGCATCAGGCTGCCCAGCTTGCCCTTGTCCGAATGGGTGGTTCTTGGCGCAATGCTTTTGACCAGGCGCAGATCGCAGCACACCTGACGCAGCTTGAGCAACGCATCCAGAATCACGATCTGGCTGCGTGCCGCGCCGTTGCGGGTGATTTCCTCGCGGACCTTCCTGTCCATCGCCACCCGCACCGTTTCGTAGGTGTCGCGCTGCGCGTCGCTCAGCTCCACCCAATGCACGATCTCGGTCTTGGCCGGCAGTTCGCGGGCCACCTGTTCCTTGGTGCGGCGCAGCAGGAATGGCTTGATGCGCGCGGCAAGATGCGCCATGCGCTCGACGTCGCCATGGCGTTCGACAGGGGTGCGGTAATCGCGGCTGAAGGCCTTGCTGTCGCCCAGCCAGCCGGGTAGCAGGAAGTGGAAGATCGACCACAGTTCGCCCAGGTTGTTTTCCATCGGTGTGCCGGTCAGGCACAGGCGCTGGTTGGCCTGGATCTCGCGCGCCGCTTCGGCGGCCTTGCTGTTGGCGTTCTTGATGTTCTGCGCTTCATCCAGAATCAGCAGGTGCCAGGGCTGCGCGGTGAAGTGAGCCAGGTCGCGGGGCAGCAGGGCGTAGGTGGTCAGTACCAGGTCGTACTGGTCAAGGTCGGCGAAGTGTCGGGTGCGGCCGGGGCCATGCAGGGCCAGCACGCGCAGCTGCGGGGTGAAGTGCTGCGCTTCGTCGAGCCAGTTGGGGATCAGGCTGGTCGGCATCACGGCCAGGGCAGGGCGCTGCAGGCGCCCCGCGTTCTTTTCGGTGAGCAGGTGCGCCAGGGTCTGCAGGGTCTTGCCCAGGCCCATGTCGTCGCCCAGGATCCCGCCGACCTCCAGTTCGCGCAGGGTCTGCAACCAGTTCAGGCCTTCGAGCTGGTAGGGTCGCAGCGTGGCGTTCAGGCCCTCGGGGGCGGCGATGTCGGTACGCCTGGACTCGCGCAGGCGGCGGGCAAAGTCGCGTACCCGGTCGCCGCCGCGCCAGGTCAGCGCCATGTCGTCGATGCTGCTCAGGCGCGCGGCATCCGGCGCTGCCAGGCGCAGCGAAGGCCCGCTGTCATTGCCCAGGTACAGCTCGCCCAGGGTGGCCATCAGCGGCTTGATGCGTGCGTAGGGCAAGGCCACGCGCAGCGCCGGGCTGTCATGGCGGGCGCGGTTCAGGTCGATCAGCAGGTGCTCGTCGTCGCTGCGCCGGGCCAGTTCGCTGGGGCGCAGCAGTTCGGGGTTGCTGCGCAGCAGGTGCAGCACGATCGGCAGCAGGCTGTGGCGCTGGCCGTTGACCACGATGCCCAGCTCCAGGTCGAACCATTCGCGCCCCGGCGCTTCCTCGACATCGGCGTACCAGTCGTCGATGTCATGCAGGTTGAAGGCGAAGTCGGGCCTCACTTCCACCTCCCAGCCGGCTGCACGCAGGGTATCGATGCCGGTGCGGGCGAACTGCAGCCAGGCCTGGTCGTCGGCCATCTGCAGCATTTCGCCGGCGCTGTCGGGCAATGCCTTGCTCTGGCGCGTGGCAACGCTGAAGCCCATTTTCTTCAAGGTCTGGCGCAGCGCCTTTTCGGCGTCTGGCTGACGCTGGATACGCTGGCGGACGTTGCCGTCGATACGGATGACTTCGCTGCTGCTCTTGTCGCTGGTGCGCTGCCCGTCATAGGTGAACGCCAGTGCCGCACGGTGTTGCAACTGGCGCTGCATCTTGCCGGTCTTGGGCATGTAGGCGGTGAATTCGTAGCTGCCCAGGGTGAGGTGCGCAACAGCCGGTACATTTTCGATGACCTGGTTCTGGTAGGTCGCCGTGGCTGGAGGCGGCGGAAAGTCGTTGGCCGTCAGCCGCTCCGTCAGGGTGTACAGCGCCGCTGCGCAATGCTTGCAGTTCTGGCGGACAGGGCAGCTGCAGGTGGCGATCAGGAGGGGGTGAACGTCGCCTTCGATCAGCAGGGTCTGCCGGTAGAGGTTGCCGCCGGACCCGTGGCACAGGGTGGTCGCGCCCTTGTCGTCAACCGAAACGAGCCTGACGCGCTTGTTGTCTGCATAGTCAAGCCCTCGGGTGAGGGTCTTGGGGCCGAATTGTTCGCGCCAGAGCTTGCTCTTGAGCGCGCGCTGCAGTGTGGTCGACATGGCTCTACTGTTCCATCATCTCCGCTTCAGCAGGAGAGGTGGTGCGTGTGCCGGCGGCGATCACTTTGAACAGGACCGCCAGGTGCCCGCCATCGAGGAAGGTCAGTTCGTTGTTCTTCACCGTGCTGTTGACCTGCCTGAGCTGTTCGCTCTGGATCACGCTGCCATTGCCATCGAGCTGGTTGACCCAGAAGTTGGCCTGCACTTCGATGAAACGGCCCTGCCTGAGGCTGACATTGCCTTCGACCGGGAAGTGGCCGAACTGCTCCTGGCCCTCGCTGATGGCAACCCGCGACGGTTCGCTGCCTACCTGCTGCTGCCAGGCCTTGTGCAGCAGCACGGTGTAGTTGCTGTCGGCGGCCAGCTTTTCGGCCTGTGCGGTCAGCACCGGCTTGCGCACGTCGTAGTCGCTGGGGGCCTTGGCGCCCTGGCGCCAGTCTTCCGGGGCGAACTGGCTGGTGATCGCGGGCACCGCATTCTGGCGCAGCAGGAACATCTCGACCTGGTACTGGCTGTCGGCAAAGGCGGCCGGCGCAATCAGCGCCAGCAGCAGGGTCAAGCTACGAATTGCACGCATGGATCATCCTTCAAGCGGGTTTCGGGGCGAGTCGTTCGAACAGCGCCTCCACTGTAGTAAAGCGTTCATCGGCGCGTTCCATGGGCACCATGAACTTGAACATCGTCGCGCCTTCGAACTTGTAGCGCTTGGGCTGGCCCTGGATCAGCTTGATCAGCACCAGCGGGTCGACCGGGGTCTCGGCCTCGAATTCCACCCGTCCGCCTTGCGGGCCGGCGTCGACCTTCTTGATGCCCAGCTTCTCGGCCTGCAGCTTGAGCAGGGTCAGGCGCACCAGGTTCTTGGTCGGCTCGGGCAGCAGCCCGAAACGGTCGATCATCTCCACCTGCAGATCCTTCAGGCCATCTTCGTCCACCGCCGAGGCGATGCGCTTGTACAGGATCAGGCGCGCATGCACGTCGGGCAGGTAGTCCTCGGGGATCAGTGCCGGTACGCGCAGGTTGATCTCCGGGCCGCCGCCCAGGGGCTGGTCGAGGTTGGGCTGGGTGCCCTTGCGAATCGCCTTGACGGCGCGTTCGAGCATTTCCATGTAGAGGGTGAAGCCCACCGCCTGGATCTGCCCGCTCTGGCCTTCGCCCAGCAGTTCGCCGGCGCCGCGGATCTCCAGGTCGTTGGTGGCCAGCACGAAGCCTGCGCCCAGGTCCTGGGTATTGGCGATGGCCTCCAGGCGCTTTTCGGCGTCGGGGGTGATCTGCTGGCGTGGGGGCGTCAGCAGGTAGGCATACGCCTGGTGGTGGCTGCGCCCCACGCGGCCGCGCAACTGGTGCAACTGGGCCAGGCCGAACTTGTCGGCACGCTCGATGATGATGGTGTTGGCGCTGGGCACGTCGATGCCGGTCTCGATGATGGTCGAGGCGATCAGCACGTTGAAGCGCTTGTGGTAGAAGTCGCTCATCACCTGTTCGAGTTCGCGTTCGCGCATCTGCCCGTGGCCGATACCGATGCGCGCCTCGGGTACCAGCTCGGCGAGGTCGGCGGCGCACTTCTCGATGCTCTTCACGTCGTTGTGCAGGTAGTACACCTGGCCGCCACGCAGCAGTTCGCGCAGCAGCGCCTCCTTGATGGTGCTCTTGTTCTGCTCCATCACGAAGGTGCGCACCGACAGCCGGCGTGCCGGCGGGGTGGCGATGATCGACAGGTCGCGCATGCCCGCCACCGCCATGTTCAGCGTGCGCGGGATCGGCGTGGCGGTCAGGGTCAGGATGTCTACTTCGCTGCGCAGCGCCTTGAGCTGCTCTTTCTGGCGCACGCCGAACCGGTGTTCCTCGTCGATGATGACCAGGCCTAGGTCCTTGAACTTGACGTCGTCCTGCAGCAGCTTGTGGGTACCGATGACGATGTCGATCTTGCCTTCGGCGAGGTCCGCCACGGCGGCACCGACTTCCTTGGCCGACTTGAAGCGGCTCATCACTTCGACTGTTACCGGCCAGTCGGCAAAGCGGTCGCGGAAACTGTTGTAGTGCTGCTGGGCGAGCAGGGTGGTGGGCACCAGGATCGCTACCTGGCGCCCGCCGTGCACGGCGATGAAGGCGGCACGCATGGCCACTTCGGTCTTGCCGAAGCCGACATCGCCGCACACCAGGCGGTCCATCGGCTTGGCGGCGAGCATGTCCTCGCGTACCGCTTCGATGGCCGACTGCTGGTCCGGGGTTTCCTCGAACGGGAAGCCGGCACTGAAGGTGGCGTAGTCCACCGACGGGTCGGCAAACGCATAGCCCTTGCGCGCGGCGCGCCGGGCATAGATGTCGAGCAGCTCGGCAGCCACGTCGCGCACTTGTTCGGCTGCCTTGCGCTTGGCCTTCTGCCAGGTCTCGGAGCCCAGACGGTGCAGCGGTGCCAGCGCATCGTCGCTGCCGGTGTAGCGCGCGATCAGGTGCAGGTTGGCCACCGGCACGTACAGCTTGGCGCCTTCGGCGTATTCAAGGGTGAGAAACTCGGCGGCCTGGCCGTCGATCTCCAGTGTCGCCAGGCCCAGGTAGCGGCCCACGCCATGGTCGATATGCACCACCGGGGCGCCTTCGCGCAGCTCGGTAAGGTTCTTGATCACCGCGTCGTTGTTGACGTCGCTGCGCTTTTCGCGGCGCCGACGCTGCATCACGCGCTGGCCGAACAGCGGGCTCTCGGCAACCAGAGCCAGGGCCGGATCGTCCAGCAGCAGGCCGTCGTCCAGTGGTGCGATGGTGATCGCCAGGCGCTGCTTGCTGGCGACGAACTCGTGCCAGCCATCGACGGTTTGCGGGCGCAGTTTCAGGCGTTCGAGCAGTTCCAGCAGCACTTCGCGGCGCCCGGCCGATTCGGCGGTGAACAGCACGCGGCCGGGG
>OLII01000420.1_pt1 | contig 16264 bp, 11 predicted proteins | sample 1609481 | NCBI WGS metagenome assembly OLII01 (sample SAMN05416859, study PRJEB24817) | seawater metagenome | isolation source: Sea water | place: Canada:Atlantic | collected 2013-11 | reverse complement strand
TCTACACAGAGTAGATCGTCGGCAGCGTCAGATGTGTATAAGAGACAGTTATTTCCCTTTAAAATTTGGTTTTCTTTTTTCTATAAAAGCTGTAACCCCCTCTGCATAATCTTCACTCTGCGCAGCTTCTATTTGATATTTTGATTCCATTTCCAATTGCTCTTCCAACGTATTTGTCATGGATTTATTGAACAATTCTTTAATCATACCTAGAGCTTTGGTTGGCATATTTGCCAATTTAATTGCTAGTTTATTGATGGTTTCTTCAAATTCTTCCAAAGGAACACACTTATAAATCATTCCTAATTTTTCAGCTTCTTCTGCACCAATCTTGTCACCTAACATTGCCAAAGCTAATGCTTTTTGAAATCCGATTAATCTAGGCAAGAAATAGGTTCCGGCACTATCAGGCACCAAACCAATTAAACTAAAAGCTTGGATAAAACTCACTTTTTCATGCGCAATAACAATATCGCAAGCCAATGCAATATTTGCTCCAGCACCAGCTGCAACTCCATTAATTGCACCAATTACAGGTTTTTTTATCTTGCGAATTCTTGTGATAATTGGATTATAATGCTCTTCTAATATTTTTTTAAATCCAGGATTTAGCTCTGGAGAAGTCACTTCTTTTAAATCTTGCCCTGCACAAAATGCTTTTCCGTTTCCTGTTAAAACAATTGCTCTCACTTCTTCATTCTTATCACAATCATCTAAAACACCTTGTAAAGCTAAAGCCATTTCGCGGTTAAAACTATTGAATACTTCTGGCCTGTTTAGTGTAATGAAAGCTATTTTGTTTTCAATTTTTAATTGAATTGTACTCATTTATATTTATTTATATGTCTTTGCGAGGAATAAAATGACGTGGCAATCTTTTGATGAGATTCCCGCGCTTCGCTCGGAATGACGTTTATTTCAAACATTTAAAATAATCAAATGGCTCTTGACAATCATCACATTTAAACAATGCTTTGCAAGCGGTTGAACCAAATTGACTAACTAATTTTGTGTTTTGTGAACCACAGTTGGTACATTTTACGATTCTTTTTTCATCTAACAAAGCTTCTTTATCAGCAATTGGATCTAAAGGTGCTGCAATACCATACTCTTCTAAAGCTTTTCTACCTTTTGGTGTAATCCAGTCAGTTGTCCAAGCCGGCGCAAGAATTAAATCAATTTTAGATTGATAACCTGCATCTAACAATGCCTTTTGGATATCATCTCCAATAACGTCCATTGCTGGACATCCACTGTAAGTAGGCGTAATTTCTACTTTAACAATATTATTTTCTATAATAGCGGAACGAACAACACCCATTTCCATAATAGAAAGTACTGGAATTTCAGGATCAGAAACTTGTTCCAATATTGGAATTAAAACTTTATCGATTTGTTGTTCTGTTGTTGTCATAATTAATATCGAATAATTATTAAGGAATATTGAATGATGAAGTTTTTGATTCTAACATGATTTTACTTCTTTATTAAATATTCGAAATTCGGTATTCTTTTACCATTCCATATTTGGATAGGTTCTTTGCATATATTGCAAATCACTTAATAAATATCCTAAATGTTCTGTGTGAATTCCTTGCTTACCTCCTTTTTGAAACCATTTGTTTTCAGGGACTTTCAAGGTTGCTTCTGTTAGAATTTCAGCAACTTTTTGCTCGTAAGAATCTTTGAATTTAGTTATATCAACTCCAACTCCTTCAGCTATCATGGCTTTATCTGCATCTGTTTGATGAAATAACTCATCGGTATACGTCCATAGTGCATCAATAGCATTTTGCATTTTATCATGACTAACATCTGTTCCGTTTCCTAAACGCTTTACCCAATCTGAAGAAAAACGTAAATGATAACTTACTTCTTTAATTGATTTTTTAGCAATAGCTGCTAATGTTAAATCGTGACTTTTTTCTAGTTCTTGCAACAATAAGATGTGATATACATCAAACAAAAACTGTCTTGCCATTGTATGTGCAAAATTTCTATTAGGTTGTTCTACCAATAAAAGATTCACATATTCTCTTTCTGTACGTAAAAGAGCTACATCATCTTCAGTAGTTTCATTACCCTTAAGTTTTGCTGCATATTGATAATAACTTCTTGATTGCCCAAATAAATCTAAAGAGATATTGGTGCAAGCGATGTCTATTTCCAAACTAGGTCCATGACCACAAAGTTCCCCTAAACGCTGTCCTAGAATTAATGAATTATCAGCGATTCCTAAAATATATTTATATAAATTTTCTTTCATTACATGTGTTTTACTTCGTCTGGTAAATCATAAAATGTCGGATGACGATAAACTTTATCTTGAGCAGGCTCAAAAAATTCACCATTATTTTCAGGATTTGAAGCGGTAATATCTTTTGATTCTACTACCCAAATACTTACTCCTTCATTACGTCTTGTGTATACATCACGAGCATTTTCTAAAGCCATTTCTGCATCTGCAGCATGAAGACTTCCAAAATGACGATGTTCTAAACCATTCTTACTTCTCACGAATACTTCCCAAAGTGGCCAGTTTTTTTTCATCTTAGACTGCTTTATTTATGTTTTTATTCTTTTCTGCATAAGCCATTGCTGCATCTCTTACCCATTCTCCTTCTTCCCAAGCATTTACTCGTGCATCCATACGCTCTTTGTTACATGGGCCATGTCCTTTGACTACTTGCCAAAATTCATCCCAATCTATTTCTCCAAAATCGTAACTCCCTCTTTCCTCATTCCATTTTAAATCTTTATCCGGAATTGTTAAACCAATTAACTCTGCTTGAGGGACAGTTTGATCAATAAATTGCTGACGTAATTCGTCATTTGATTTTCTTTTCAATTTCCACTTCATGGATTGTTCTGTATGTACAGATTCTGCATCTGTAGGACCTAACATCATTAAACTTGGCCACCACCAACGATTTAAGGCATCTTGTGCCATTTCTTTCTGTTCTGGTGTACCCTTTGCCAATTTAACCATGATTTCATAGCCTTGACGTTGATGGAAACTTTCTTCTTTACAAACGCGAATCATCGCTCTTGCATAAGGACCGTAAGAAGTACTACATAATGGAACTTGATTAATAATTGCTGCTCCATCGACTAACCAACCTACTGCTCCCATATCTGCCCAAGATACTGTTGGATAATTAAAAATACTAGAATATTTAGCTTTCCCAGAATGCAATTGTTCGTATAATTCTTCTCTAGAAACTCCTAAAGTTTCACAAGCACTGTATAAATATAATCCATGTCCCGCTTCGTCTTGAATTTTAGCTAACAAAGCAACCTTTCTTCTTAAAGAAGGCGCTCTTGTAATCCAGTTACCTTCAGGCAGCATTCCAATAATTTCAGAATGTGCATGCTGTGAAATTTGTCGGATGTGAGTTTTACGATATTTCTCTGGCATCCAGTCTTTTGCTTCAATTTTTTCGTCACGTAAAATACGTTCTTCAAATTGGGCTTCTAGACTTCGCTCAATCTCCATTTCTTTAATTTGTTCATTACTCATATCTAAAGTTTTTTATACGTCAAAATCAACTACAACTTTTTCTGTTGTTGGGACCGCTTGACAACTTAATACTAGGTTTTGTTTTACTTCATTTTCATCTAAAGCATAATTGATTTTCATTTCTACAGATCCTTCAATTACTTTACACTTACAAGTACTACAAACTCCTCCTTTACAAGCGAAAGGCAAATCTGCACCTGCTGCTAAAGCACCATCTAAAATGTTATCAAAATCTTCTTCCATGACAAAGTGAAATTCTTTTCCACCGTCAATAATTGTTACTTCAGTTCCTTCCACTTTTTGTTCTAGAACTTCTGCAATATGTTTGTTATCATTATCGGATTTTCCTGAAAAGAATAATTCGTAATGAATTTTATTTTTATCTAATCCTTTGGCTACCAAATGATCTCTGATTAAGAAAATCATTTCTTGTGGTCCACAGATAAAACAATCATTGGTATCTTCGACATCAATAAATGTTTTGGTTAAGACATTTAATTTTTCGGCATTAAAACGTCCGTTTAAAAATGGAATATCTCGTTGTTCTTTAGTTAAAAAGTAAAAGACTTGAAATCTTCCAAAGAATTGATTTTTAAGTCGCTCTATTTCTTCTTTAAAGATAATTGATTTAACCGTACGATTTAAATAGAATAATTTAAATGTACTATTGGGTTCTGAAAGTAAGTGAGTTTTAATGATAGACATCATCGGTGTAATACCACTTCCGGCAGCAAAAGCGATATAATTTTTAGAAGCTTTTTTATCTACATCTACATAGAAACTTCCTGCAGGCTCCATTAATTCTATGGTGTCACCTGCTTTCAATTCGTTATTAACGTACGTGGAGAATACACCTCCTGGAATTTGCTTGATGCCAACTTTCCATTCATTATCCAACGGACTAGAACATAGCGAATACGAACGACGAACTTCTTCTCCGTTGATGATTGCTTTTAAGGTAAGGTATTGCCCTTGTATGAAATGAAATGTTTTGCGGAGTTGCTCTGGAATATCAAACGAAACAACCACCGTGTCTTTAGTTTCTTTGTGAACTTGCGCTATTTTTACTTGATGAAATTCAGCCATTAAAAACGAATTATCTTGATTAATTTACAAAACTAACGGTTGTTAGTTTATTTGTCAAAAATACAAAATAATTTCAAAATTATTTGTTAATAATTCCGTTGATTAAAACTTGACTTAAATTATTAGAAAGTTCTGCTGGATTTACGTCTTCTTTTTTTGGAATCCATAGATATAAATTACGAAGTGCAGATAGTATAGAAAATAGGATAACTTCTGGGTTAGCATCTGTTAATTCACCAGTTTCAATACCATTTTTTATAATCTTACGGAAATTATCTTCATAAGAATCTCGTAACTCTAAATAATAGGTAACATCTTTTTCTAAATGCATCCAATCATTATTTAATGAAGCCATTTGATACGGATTTCTATACGCAATATCTACGTGTAAACTTATAATTTGATCTATTTTATGAATGTTACTTTCTGAAGAATTGTAAATTGTATTCATTCCGTTTGTAAACTCTTCTGCAAGAGAAATAATGACATATTTAAGAATGTCTTGCTTAGAAGTTATATGATTGTATAAGCTAGCCGCTTTTATATCTAAAGCTTTGGCAATATCTCGCATAGTAACCGCAGCATAACCTTTTTCTTTAAAAAGTTTTGCGGCTGTTTTAATAATTTGTTCTTTACGAGTTGCTGTTTTCATCTGCCGTTTCTGAAGCCGTAAAACTAAGGGATTTTATTTTATTCCTACAAACTACAATTTCCATTAATGATATCATTAATACTTGGATTGTATGCATTATTATCTATCAATATCTCTGCACTTATTCCATTACCGATTATTAATAAGTTTTGCAATGCACAAAAATCTGAAAGATTAGGGTTTGGTGATGGTATGTTATCTGAAGGAATATCTGTAGGTCGTAATCCAATAAATATTGCTGGAAAAGAGGCGTTTTGAATCACTGAAACTACATTTTCTAATCCATTCAAATTCAATAATCCATCATTATTATAAATCCATATATAATCAATCGCTGTTACTTGCTCCAATCCTAAAAGTGTAGTAATTAACGGATTGTCTACTATAAACAATTGATCTAATTCAGATAAATTTTCTAAACCACTTATAGACTCTAAACTACTATTGTTACTTAAAGTTATTACACGTGTATTAAGAAGTCCTTGTAAACCTTCTAATGATGTTAATGAGGAATATGAAATATTTAATCTGCCCGTAGTTTCTATATTATTTAAGCCTTGAAGATTTACTAAGTTTTGACTACTATAAATATTCAGATCTTCAACAACTATCTTAATAGTAGACAAAGCTGATAAGTTGGTAATGTCAGATGGTTGACCATCAGAAATTGTCAAACTCCCATTAACTACCTGATGCTCAAAAGCTCCAAAATCATCAACTTCTTGTTGACTAGATAAAACAACATCTCCATTATAAATACCTCCAGTATTATCACAAGTACTTAATGCTCCCACATCTATTGTACCTCCATTTAAATTTACATCTCTTATTATTGTCCATTCATTAGCTAAAAAATCAAATATTTGAAGATTTACAGTACTTACTTGACAATTTTGAATGCTGACATCTATAATTCCATCCGTGATAGGGATCACATTTAAATTATCAATATACATATAACCATTTGCCAGAGGGTTTCCATTACAACTTGTAACTGTTCCATTAATTGTTGTATTAATTGCTGTATTATTAGCTATTGTGGAGTCTGTAAAGTTAAAATCCAAAGCTGTGTCATTACTATACCCTCCCAATACCTCTTGATATACCAAAGAGAAATTACATGAATCTTCATTATTGAATATATATACTTCAATTTCCTCATCTGCAGGAATTGAGCCACACTCAAATCCATTAGTTGAAACAATTCCTGAAAAAATATTTTGATTACTAGAACTTCTTTTAATTACAACAAGGTATAAAAGCTCAGCTTGAACATTAGTAGGTGATAGAGAAAAACATAAATTTACTGAATCAAAAGGGATATCACAATTCCACCATGTAAAATGTGTTACTTCTGCTATATACTTATCTCCTTCTCTAGTAGCTTGTCCTTCTTCTTTCCAGTATCCTACTTCTTCATCAAAATACCATAAATTAATGGTATCTGGAGCAATATCTCTTTGAAAATAATCAACTGGAAATTCTATGATTGCTGGGTTTTCTTCGTTTATGTTTAAGGGTTCACCATTGTTCGAGAATAAATTCACAGACATCATACCATAAGTTTCTAAACTTCTTGCACTATTGGATGCTGTTTGCGCAAACAAACTTCCGGGCATTGCTGTAAATGTATTGGATCTATTAGGAACTATATAATTCAACACAACATCCACTTGTCCATTATACTCACTACCATCTGCTTTGAAGAACTTACCGTTGAAACTAACTTTAGCTCCGTTAGGTAATGACACCTCAGAAGGTCCCAAAGTATTAATTACAGCTGTGACTTCTTTTTTAAATAATGCTATTTGTATGTGATTGACTCCATTCTCCTTTGGAATTACAACTCTTGAACCATCCATATAGCCCATTTTTTGAGCTTTGATATAGGCAAAGTTTTCAAAGACATTCGCATTGTTCATAATAAAAACTCCATTACGATCTGTTGTTGTTATAACATTACTTATCGTAATTTGAACGTCAGGCAAACTGTTTCCATCTTCATCGGTTATTAAGCCAATAAAATTCCCTGTAGTAGCTGCTCCAAAGTTTGCAGATTGAAAAATTTGATCAGCGAACTCTAAATCAAGATTATTTACCCCATTAAAACCAAACTCAGGTTCTTCGCAATTTTGCAATAAAAGTGTACTAATAAATAGTAGGCAAATTTTTGTAATTTTTTTCATAGCAAATGAGTTTTAAATACTTCTTTTTGAAAGTAAATATAGGAAAACAAACATTTATAAGCAATAAAAGAAAATGCCTGATTAAGATTTTATCTCAATACTCTTACTCACCTCTACTCCATTTTGATCTACCACAGTGATGAGATAAGTTCCTGTTTTAGGTTGAATCGCCAATTCATGAAATTTGATTGTTTGTCCCATATATGTTTGATCTAAATACCAGAATAAAGTAGCTTCTTCATTGGAATGTGCAACTTTTAAAATAACATCGTTTCTTCTTTCATTGAAATCTTTGGGTAAGTAAATTTTGTTTTGATCTTTTGGATAGATAAATGCAATGGATTGTTCGCTGGTTTTAATACAACTCGATTTAAACTTAGGAAGCTTTTGATACAACGGATTCTTTTCTTCGTAATAATGCTCTAAAATTGGAGGCAACACAAACCATGATTTTTGTACAATGGCATCTGCATTCTCGCAAGATGTATTTACCTGAAATTGCTGCATTTTATCTAAATGAATTGTTTGATGAAATGGACATGCCGCCGATTTTAAACCACTAATCGAGATATCCATCGATTTTTTTTCTCCACAAATATCTGTAGCTCTATACCCACTTTTAGTGCAAACATCAACCATAACCATTTCGTTAAACGGTGCTGTAAACCAATTGCTTCTTGGCAATTTATCAAACACATCAAATAAAATTGGAGCAGCTGTTTGTACGCCTACCAGGCCAGGTCTTCCCTCTCCGTCTGCATTTCCTACCCAAACTCCTACCACATAATCTTTAGTGGTTCCCACAGCCCAAGCATCTCTAAAGCCAAAACTAGTTCCTGTTTTCCAAGCGATTTCTTTGGAAGAATCGAAATACTCCCAATTTTGATTTCCATTTGGTCGATAGACTTCTTTTAAACTTTGAAATGTTAAATACATGGAAGCCGCATCAAAAATGTTCTTTTCAGCTTTCTTTTTTCCAAAATCTATCACCTTATCAAAAAAGAATGTCGGTTCACAAAATTCATTTGAATAATACCCTAAGGTTTCATCATAATGATTAATTGTTGATGAAAATGCCGCATAATTTTTAACCAAATCCCACAAATTACTTTCTGCACCACCTAAAATCAATGATAAACCATAATGATCTGCTGGTTTATTGATACTCGTAAAGTTCATTTGCTGTAAATAATCATGCAATTTATCAGTTCCAAATTGCTGCAACATTTTAACCGCAGGAATATTTAAGGAACGTGACAATGCTTTTTTTGCAGGAACAGCCCCCGCATATTCTTGATTGAAATTTTCTGGTTGATAGGTTCCAATTTGTGTAGGAATATCAGGGATTAAAGTCTCTGGTAAAATATCTCCATTATCTAGCATAGCTCCATATAAAAATGGTTTTAAGATACTTCCTGTACTTCTTGGCTTGTTGATAATATCGACATCTTTTTGGTGCTCTTTTGTAGTTGGACTGTTGCCAACATAGGCGATCACTTTTCTTGTTTTTACGTCCAATACTAAAATAGCACTGTTATAAATCTCATTCTGTGAGAGTTTTTGGTAATGTCGTTTAGCTATCTCATTCACTTGCTTTTGCAAATAATAATCTACCGAAGTCTTTACCAATTTACCTTGATTAGTTTGTGCAATTTTTTGCAATAAATGTGGTGTAATCTGAGGAATTCGATGCGCCTTTTTTGGTATTTCTTCCTGAATTGATAAAGAATAAGTAATAGAATCGATAATTGATTTTCGATATAATTTCGCCAAAAGTCTATTGCGCTTTTTAAGCAATCGTTGTTGATTTTTTCCTGGATAAATTAATGCAGGAGCGTTTGGTAAAATTGCCAAAGTTGCCGATTCTGCCCATGAAAGATCCTCAGGACTTCTATTAAAATATCGCCAAGAAGCAGCTTCTAATCCAACTACATTCCCTCCATATGGAGCATTATTTGCCCATAATGAAATGATATTTTTTTTACTTTCTCTGAGCTCTAAACGCGTAGCTAAAATGATTTCTTTTACTTTTTCAAAATAAGTTCTATCTGGATTTTTACGGGACAATCTAATCACTTGCTGTGTAATGGTACTTCCTCCTCTTTTTACGCTTCCGGCTTTAATATTGGAACGAATTGCTTTTACAATAGAAACTGGATTAAAGCCTGGATGATTATAAAAGTGTTCGTCTTCAAACTGAAGTAAGCAAGTAGTGAACTTTTCTGAAATCTCTTTGTTTTCTGGAAAACGCCACTGTCCATCCTTAGCAATCATTGCTCCCAGTAACTTATCTTCTTTACTTGTAATTACAGTTGACGTTGGATCATTAAACAACTGACTTGGTAAACAAAATGCATAGAAGACTATCCCAATGAATAGTATCGAGAATTTGAATTTATGCTTTATTATGTATGCCTTGATGTTCAATTGTTTATGTGCGTAAATATATTTTTCACTTATTATTAATGGTGATTGAGGCTCTCGAAATTACCATGTTTTTGATTTTTACTCTACTCATGGTGACTTCGATTGTATTTCGACAAGCTCAATATGACACCTCAGTCATCTTGTACTTATTTTATGATACTAATCCATTTCCCTTTAGTTCTTACTAAATAATCATTGTCATACATTGCTTCTACTTGAATTCCTGGTAAATAGTATTTTCCTAAATAAGATGCATTTAACAAAACTGAGAATCTTTTCGTTCCTCCAGAAGTGGCTCTTGATTGCATATCAAAATAGAAATTGACACGATCATCTCTGATATCTGAAAATCTAGCTTGACTTGTAGTATTGCTACCAAAATCTGTAAATCTGGTATTCAAGATTTCCCAACCCGAAGGAAAAATTTGTGTCAATGCAACATCTTTAACTACTTCATTTTTTAAATTCTTAACGATAACAGTAGCTTTAAAATCTTGCCCTTGTTTTAGCTTCGTAATGTCTATCGGATTTCCATTGGTATCTGAATAAACCACTTGAGTTGAAAAACCTCTACTTTCTACCAATTCATTTCCTAATGGTAATTTCCCTTTATAGACAATAGTTACATACAAAGGATTATCAACTAAACTCTTTACAGTGATGCTGTTTTTACCGTTTATAATGTTCAATTTTCTTTCTAAATTAGTTTTAGAAGTTTCTAATACTTCATTTTGGGAATCAATTTGATATTCTAATTTTATCGATTTTCCTCCATTTTTCATCAATAGTTTCCCCATAGAAAGTAAAGAATACGCTGTAGTTTGCGTGCTCATCCATTGATTTGATGATAAATCTTTAGCAATAGAAGTTGCAAACTCAAAGCTTCTTTCATCATCAATTAGCAACATAGTTTCTAGCGCCATGGCTTTATTCCTAGTAATAGAACCATAACTAGAACCATACCTACGATTTGCAAATGCTACACTGGCTGTGTTTGCTAATTGTTGACTTGCTTCTTTCTGACCTATTAACGCATAAGCAGCAGACAATCTCCATTTTGCTTCATTAGAAATTGCCTTATACTCTCGTAATCTGTTCATGGCTCCTAAATCTGCACTTCCAGACAATGCTAAAGTGTATAATCTATAAGCTTGATTTAAATCACCTCCATTGTTTGGATAATTCGGTTTCCAATTTCTAGCCGTTTCTTTTTGATATCTTACCCAATTACTTTTAAATGAAAAAGGCAAAACATAGCCTTTTTTCTCGGCTTCTAGCATAAAATGACCTGCGTAACTTGTTCCCCAATCGCTTGCATAATTTTCTCCAATCCAATAACTTAATCCACCGTTTGGTCTTTGAAAATTACCCAATCTTTTAATTCCTTTTTCTATATTAGATTGAATTTGATTTTTCTTTTTTGTTGAAACATCAAACAAATCTGTTAAGAATAATTGAGGAAAAACGCTAGAAGTAGTCTGCTCGATACAACCATGTGGATATTGAATTAAGTAATCTAATCGTTTTGCAAAATCGATTTGTGGAGCCGAAGAAACTAGTAAGGTCGCATCGTTGGTTCCTGAAACTCCAAAGGTTTTAAAATCGATGACTAGTTCTTGATTTGCTTCTAATTTTTTACTGATTAGTTTAGAGGAAATCGGATTTGGATTCAAAACATCAATTTCTACATTATAAATTCCTTTTTTAGCGCCAGAAGTCGCAATAACTTTTACCGCATTGATTCCGTTTGCTTTGGTCACATCCAATTCAAAATAAGCCATTTGCTCACCCGTTTTTTGAAATTGTAGCTGAGTCGTTTTACTTCCAACTACTTCAATTCCGTTACTTAACTCAAGCGATACTTTAACATTTTTGATAGTTTCATCTGTTGCGAATACTGTGACTGGTAAGGTAACTTTTTCGCCGGGACTTAATTTTCTTGGCAAAGAAGCTAAAACCATTAAAGGTTTTTTAACCGTTACTGTTTTTTCAGCATTTCCATAGGATTCTTTTATTAAATTACCAGCAACAACCATTGTTCTAACAGAACCCATATAATTTGGCAATTTTATGATATGTTTCTTTTGTTGGCCTGCTTTTAAATAAAACGGACCTAAATGTTTTACAACAGGTTTAAAGCGGTTTGCTTTTCTGTTTTTTGCAGCCGATGTTGTTCCATCTCCACCAATAGCAAATACTTGATCAATACTTCCAGAATAGGCACCAATTACATCGTCATAAATATCCCAAGTTCTTACTCCCAAGGCCTCTCTAGCATAAAATAAACTATGAGGGTTAGGTGTTTTAAATCTCGTTAAATCTAACAAACCATCTTCTACAATTGATAAGGTATAGGTCATTGATTTTTTGCTTTTTTCAGTAACAATAACTTCAAAATCTTTTTCTGGCTCTACAGCATCTGGCATTGAAATTATCGGTTCTAAATTGGTAGCTGGATCTTCAACATGAATTGGAATTGTTCCATACAATCGAATTGGTAAATCATTTTCAATTTTTGCATGCGGTTGTAATAACGAAATATTGACAAAGAAATTTGGAGCCATTTTTTTAGTAATTGGAATTTCAACAACAGTTTTTCCTTTGCTAGTTTTTACCCATTGATGTTCCATGACTTCAGCACCATTTTCTAGACTTACCAAAGCTTTACTGATATATGCTGATGGAAAAGTGATTTTAGCAATATCACCAACCTTATATTTCTTTTTATCGGCATTAAAAATGAGCATTTTTGCAGCTTCTTTATCATCTGTTGGAGAATTCTCCCACCAATTATCATAAAAGTAAGCTGTTCTTCCGGTTGCGTGTCCGCTAATTGGATCGATTACTCTAATTAAATATCGACCTCTATCATCTGCAGGAATTTTTAAATTAAAAGAACCTTTTCCATTAACATCTGTATTGGTCATAATGGTTTTATAAGGTTGATGATAAGAGCTAGAATTATAACTAGATAAGTTATCATTTCCAGAATTCCACCACCAACGCCATTCAATTTTATAAACCTGAATTGGAACGTTTTTTCTCGCTATCGGCTTTCCTTCATCAGTAAGTGTTACAATATCAAATTGTTTGTTTGTTGCTGTACCATAAGAACCATACTCGTCTTCTTTAGGTGATTGTAAACCAACAAAAGAAACATATGGTGCATATTTTTTTGAAAATGCATCAATAGAAAAGTCACCTCCTTTTTCAAAGGCTTTTACTAAAAATTGAACACGTAACATTCCTGGAGCATTCTTACCAACATTTATTTTTTTATTGATACTAGCACTACCGTTCTCACTTACTTTTCCATCAAATAATTGTAGTTCTTCTGTGTAATAATTTCTTGCGGGGTCGTTAAAAAGGTATTTTTCAAATCCTTGAAAAACAGTACTCGTTTTGGAAACTTTTGCAGTAATTTCTGCTTTTACATTTCTTGCTGGAGAACCATGTAACCAATTTACTTGCAAATTTCCTGTCATTGGAGAATTCGCAGAAAATACTTCTTTATCAAAATCTAATTTGATTTTTAAGCGATTTGGTTTTACAGTTTCTATTTTTAGTTGTTTAGTAAATTTTGCTCCTCCTACAGAAACAACTACATTGTAATTTCCTGTAATGTTTTCTGTTGATGTTTTAAATGGGAAAGAGTAAAACTGATCAACTTGATCACTAGTAATTTTCTTGTGAATTAGTTTTCCATTAGGATCTCTTACTTCTAATCTTACAGGATGATTTTTAGGTAATTTATTATTAGCATCATTTAATACAAAATTTAGATGAATAGAATCTCCTGGCCTCCAAACACCTCGTTCACCATAGATAAAACCTTTAATTCCTTTTTGAGTTTTAACCCCAGAAACATCAAACTTACTCAACGATAAAGAGTTTCCATCGGCTAATTTCACATAGGTTGTATTTTTGTTTTTTGTAATGATTGCAAAAGCAGCATCATTAAGTGATTTGTAAGTTGCAATTCCTTCAAAGTCTGTTGTTAATTCATCTATTTTTTGTTGCTGAAAATTGTATAAAGAAACTTTAGCTCCGCCAATAGGTTGTGCAGTTAAAATATCGGTTACTGCAAAGAAATAGTTCTTTTGATTACCTCTTTTTGCAATGACACCTATATTAGAAGCTAATAAATTTTGCGTTATTGTTCTTGCATAGGTTTGATTAAAATAGGAGTCAGAACATGGATTGTCTCGATCTCTCCAGCTATAATCATAATCGGTATAGCTGTATAATTTATTATCCCAATACAGCGCTTCTTTTTCTTCTGCTGTTTTGTTAATGAGTGCTTCTGAAAACTCATCCTTTTTAACAATTTTACTTGTAGCTCCATCACAATCATACAGAGAATATTCTTTCTTATAGCTAACTTCTACTCGGTAGATTGCTCCTGGATCTGCTGTAAATAATGTAGATAAATCAATACTATACGCTTTCCAATTTCTAGTGTTTTGTGATGCGTCTTCAATTAGATGAATCGTTTTCTTTGCAATTCTTCTTCCAACTCTTTTAATTTCATTGTCACCATTGAGGTTATTGTATTGTAAGAATTGTAAAATATTATCTGTATGTACTTTAATAATTCTAACATCGACAGCACTTAAATTCACTGCTTCAAAATTGAATTTTAACTCTTTAGAATTGGGTAAAATACTTCCAGAACTTAGCAATCTAACTTCTGGTTTTAATTCTTCAAAAAGAAGGGAGTTCTGATAGGTTTCTTTTAATTTATATTGGTAACTATTCTCTATTCCTTGATAAAGATTTATATCTGCTGTACCAGATATTTGAGAATCATAATAAACTTTTAATAAATTTCCATCAACTACAAATTTTTCATTTTTAGCACCTTGAATGGTCACCAATCCTTTAAAATTTTGATTCTTTTTTATTGGATCTGAAAAATTGATAATCACATGTTGTTGATTTCCTTGAACAATTTGAACATTGGTCAATTTAAAATTATTTTTACCCGGAATAACCATCACTTCTTTATCAGAAATAGTAGACTGAATGGCTTTTCCATCCCATTTTATCAAAACTTCAGTATCATTTTCAAAGCGTTGTAAACTATCTAATTTAAAGTCGAAATATTTACTTTTTTTTGAAGTTTCCTTCCAAACAACAGCAATTTTATCACCTTTTTGAGTTGCAGTAATTAATTTTTTTGCAGCATCCAAAGAAATATAGTCAGCAGATTTAATAACACCCGTAACGTATTGCCAATTGGTATCATACGATTGTAAACTATTGGTGGCTATTGAAAAACTAGGTGCGATGGTTTTACATTGAAAAGTATAAGTATGCTGTTCTTTATCAATCTCTTTAAAAATCTTATTTAGTTTAATCGTAATTGAATATGCTGTATTGGATTGTAAACTTTCTAAAGGGATAAATTGCAGTGTCGTATTATTTTTAGCAATTAATTTACCTTTTACATTCGGAGTTACCTCAATTAAATCTTTTGAAATTTCTTTACCATCTTCCCAACCATCAATAGGTTGGGTAACATTAATTTCAAATACATCAGAAGTTGATATTATACCTGATGTTGTATAACTGATATAGTTTCTATAATTGTAAATATTATCAGGCTTCATTTTCTTTTGAGAACAAGAATATAATAGCAATGCTACAACAACAGTAAGGTAAAATTTATTTGAAAACATAAGTTAAGTTTTTGTGATGCACTCAAAGTTAGACTTTTAAGATTAAAATTTTATTTCTATTTAGAATTCGTAACTATTATTTAAGAATTCGTAATAAGCAGAGATAATATTGAAAGGTGGCTGGTGATGTAAGAAACCATAATTTACAGGCATGTTTATTATTTATTATCATTCTAATTTGATGTAATTATGATAAAAAAAGTTTGTCAAATGGTAAAAATGTATATTTTTAATAAAAATTAAGCACTCAATGAATTTTATAAAGAAGTTAGGTCCAAGTAATTTCTTAATGTTATTACTCTGTATTTTAATTATAATTGTGGCAGAATATGTATTCTTATCAGGCGATCAGTTGCATGGTATTTTTCTTGGCCTTTGGGCTCCTACACTACTAGGAGTAATGATTTACTTAAAACTGATAGACCGTGAGCGCAGATAATATCGTTTTATATTTTTCAGTTTTTGTAGGCGCTTGTGTACTCATATGGGCATTTTTTATGATCCGTCAATATGATAAAGTTGGTAAAGATTAATTCTTAACCAAAGTTTACACTTCTTTTTTTTTAAGAAAAAAAGCACTTAACACCACTAATAATCAAATATTTATTACAAAAAAAACATATAAAAATTGTTGTTTTAGATTAATTGTAGTTAAATTTGTAAGCTGTCTCTTATACACATCTCCGAGCCCACGAGACCGTACTAGATCTCG
>OLII01000419.1_pt1 | contig 16280 bp, 13 predicted proteins | sample 1609481 | NCBI WGS metagenome assembly OLII01 (sample SAMN05416859, study PRJEB24817) | seawater metagenome | isolation source: Sea water | place: Canada:Atlantic | collected 2013-11 | reverse complement strand
CGAGATCTAGTACGGTCTCGTGGGCTCGGAGATGTGTATAAGAGACAGATCAGTTTGAATAAAGCTTGTAAATAACTTCTTCTTACAGACAATAAAAAACTGGTCTTACTTTCTTTCTTTTTGTTTTTGAATAACGGGCCTTCAAAAGTGAAAGCAGCATCTGTAGCACTTACCCTGATGTTAGTATTGAATCGCTCTTTATTACCATCACGTTGTTTAAATTGAAGCACCCCAGATAATGGATTATCATATTGAGCACCAAAAGCAGATGTAGATAAGGTAACATCATTGATAAAAGCAACATTTAATAAGCCTACAGGACCTCCTGCACTTCCCTGTGTTGCAAAATGATTAATATTTGGCACTTCTACCCCATCTAAATAATATACGGTCTCATTAGGAGCACCTCCACGTATAATTAAATCATTTCTAAATCCTCCTACTGATGGAGAAACACCAGGTAATGACTGGGCCACTTGAACAACATCATTGTTACCTCCTGGATAGGTAGCTATTTCTACAGCAGATAAAGACTGGGTAGATAAAGGAGTTTCTTTAGGTCTACTTATTTTATTTTTATTAGAAACTACTACTTCTTCTAGAGATTCAGAAGATTCAATTAAAATAAAATTAAACGATCGATTCCCTTTTGATTTAATAATAATATTAAATTTTGTTTGTGAGTCAAAACCAACAAAGCTAGCCGTTAAGTTGTATGATCCTGGGACTATATCTGTAATTTGAAAAGTACCATCTTCTTCAGAAATACTTCCCTGACTGGTATTTAAATATACAGAAGCGGCAAATATTGGAGCACCTTTCTCATCTACTACTTTTCCTCTAATACTTGTTTTTACTTGAGCAAAAGAAGCAGCTGAAATAAGGAGAGTGATAAAAAGAAATGGAATAAGTTTAGGCTTACTAATCATGAAATTTGGTTGAATAATTGATGCTGCAAAAATACCATTTTTAAGATGCTGCAACCTGATTTATTATTTTTTGTCTAAATTTAAGGTAGAATTTATTAAAATTTTAACAACATGACGAACTACTTAAGAAAACCAACGGGACTATTTTGGATCATTAGCAGCATGGCACTTGTTTGGAATTTAATGGGAGTATTTAATTATTTAACTCAGGCATTTATGACTGATGCTGTATTAGCCTCTTTACCCAAAGACCAGCAACTCATGTATCAAGATGTTCCAGCCTGGGCAACAGCAGCATTTGCTACTGCAGTATTTTCAGGAACTTTTGGAGCTTTATTATTATTGTTAAAGAAAAAAATTGCCTCTACTTTCTTTATTATATCATTTATAGGAATTATTATACAGATGTCATATGGTCTGCTAATAAATGAAAATACAGACAGCTATGGCCCTATGGGACTACTCATGCCTTTTATGATTATTGCTATTGGAGGCTATTTAATATGGTACACTAAAAAAGCTAATCAGCACAGATGGTTATCTTAACCATTAGAAGGTAGTTTCCGTAAATTTAATGTTTAAGTTTTTTTCTATTTCTATAGTAGTTTTTGAGATGCCAGGTTTAGATATAATGTGCAAAACACTAACATGATGTTTTAAACTCACTGCTTTAGCGTGCCTCATAATAAAGTCGCCATTTGTTGGTAATACCTCAGATGGATACCAACCGCATAAAAATAAAACATGAAGTTTTGCTTTCAAATTAAATACTTTTTATCTAACAAATATAACGACTTCAATCGTTCTAAAAGGTCAGAATGTTATATTTGCACAATGAAAACAGAACATGTATTTTTTGATTTAGATCATACTTTGTGGGATTTTGAAAAAAACTCTGCGTTAACTTTCCTAGAAATTTTACCAGCTTCCAATGTAATGGTCAATTTTGATATGTTTATAGAAGCTTATGTTCCTATCAATTTAAAATATTGGAAAAAGTATAGAGAAGAAAAAGTTTCTAAAACAGAGTTAAGATATAGTAGGTTAAAAGAAACTTTTGATGCGATAGATTACTTTGTTGAAGATAAAATAATCAATCATTTATCTGAAGAGTATATTAATAAACTACCTAACTACAATCATTTGTTTGATGGTACTTTTGAAATATTAGAATATTTACAACAAAAATATCAATTGCATATTATTACCAATGGTTTTGAAGAAATACAAACATTAAAAATGCAAAAATCTGGTATTAGAGAATTCTTCAATGAAGTTATTACTTCAGAATCTGTGGGTGTTAAAAAACCGAATCCAAGAGTTTTTGAATTTGCTTTAGAAAAAGCAAAAACCAATGCTTCTTCCTCAATTATGATTGGTGATAGTTTAGAAGCAGATATCAAGGGTGCCATGGAATGTGGAATAAAAGCAATTCATTATAACTCAGAAAACTCTCAAAGAATCCCTAAAAATATAACCTCTATTAATCACCTATTAGAAATAAAACAATATCTTTAGCGTTCTATAAAACATAAGTATTTCTAATAAAGGATATGAAATTTACATCAAAACCCCTTGTTCTACTTTTTATGGTAGCTTTTTTAAGTTCCTGTGTTGATAATTTAGATTTTGATCAAGTAGACCTTGATATTGATCCAATTTTTACTTCACCTTTAGTTTTTTTAGAATTGGATCAAAATGATTTTTTTGATGCGGATAATTCAGTAGAAATTACTACTGTCGCAGATATATCAGATTTTACAACGCTGCAGTCATCTGTTGTACAAGATAATTTAACACAAGCTATTTTTAATGTTGAAGTAGAAAATAGATTTGACAGATCTTTTAGAATTGAAGTTGATCTATTAGACGATAATAATAATATTACCTATTCATTTACTGATTATGTAATTGCTGCAGGTAATTTAAATTATACGTCAACTACTAGAATTTATCCACAAAGTTCACCTGGTTTTTTGAATTCTACAAGAATTAATGTAGTAGTAAGTATACTACCATCACCAAATCAATTAGATCCAGATATCCCAAAAACTATAAAGTTTAAATCTGCAGGAATTTATTACCTAAGTTTTTAGTATGATGAAAAAAAACCTATTATTTTTTATTTTATTTATCATAGTAAGCGTTTCAGTTAAAGCTCAACAACAAATCGCTTTTTCATTTGGTGAATCTCCACAAACATTAATGCTAAATCCAGGTGCAGAAACTAATTTTAGTCGTCATTATGGAATTCCAATTTTTTCTAACTTCTCTTTAACTCTAGGTACAACAGGATTTGAGCTAGCAGACTTGTTTTTAAAAGATAATAGAGATTTTACATCAAAATTCCGAGACGTACTAAGTAAAGTAAATCAGGATGATTATATCAACATCAATGCTAAGATTGATATTTTAAATGGAGGTTATAGATATGATGACAGAACCTATATCAGTTTTGGGTTTTATCAAGAAGTAGATATAATTACTTATATGCCAAAAGACATCGCGGAATTATTTTATTATGGGAATCAACCCTATTTAAACAGAGCATTTTCTTTTTCCCAAATATCCATGAAAGCAGACATTTTGGGTGTTTTACATGCGGGTATTTCTAGAAAAGTAGATGAGAAATTAAATATAGGAGCAAGAGTTAAAATCTACTCTTCTAGTTTAAATGTAGAATCCAATAATAATTCTGGGACCCTTACAACCTTTAATAACAATGAAAACATTCTTCGTCAATCTTTAAACAATATAGATGTTCAATTTAGAACTTCGGGTTTAATTGCGTCAAATGATGAATTCTTAGAAAACCCAGGAGATTTATTTTCAAAGACTTTCCTTGGAGGTAATTTAGGACTTGGCTTAGATTTCGGATTAACATATCATTTTACACCCCAAATAGAATTTACAGGAAGTATTTTAGACTTTGGGTTTATTAGACATTCTAAAAATACAAGAAGTTATAGTGCCAAAGGAGATTTTACTTTTGACGGTATTAATTTTGAATTTGATCCAGATAACCCAAGAGATTATTGGCAAGAACTTGAAGATGATTTTGATGATAAAGTTCCAACTGAGGAAACTCAAGACGCTTATACCTCATGGAGACCAATGAAAATTAATGCGGCTTTAAAATATAGTTTTGGTCAGATTAGAAGTATGGCTTGTTATTCAAAAACGCGTAAACAATATTATTATAATGCTATCGGTTTTCAGGTTCACACAATAATGAGACCTTTAAGGCCTCAGTTTTCTTTTACTAGTTTCTTCGAAACTTCAATATCAGAGAAAATTCATTCTAAGTTTACTCATACTGTCAATGATTATTCTGCATTGATTCTAGGGTCTGGAATGTCTTTTCAAATAGGGAAGGTAAACGTCTTTGGCTTGATAGATAATATGTTAGGTATGAGAGATATTGGAACTGCTGGGAATATTTCCTTTAACTTTGGTATCAATCTAGTAGTCGATTAATTATGAAAATAAGATTTCTTTTTTTACTTTTTATTATTCAAACAGCTTTTGTTATTGGTCAAGACAAGGTGCTGAACCAATACGAATATGTTATTGTATCAGGTAAGTTTAGTTTTGTAAAACAAGTTGATGGCTATCAAACGAGTTCATTTACAAAGTTTTTATTCAATAAAGCGGGTTTTAAGACTTATCTTGATAATGAGGAAATTCCACAAGAATTAGCTCTTAATAAATGCAAAGCTCTTTTTGCCAATGTAAAAGATGATTCAGGAATGTTAACTACAAAAAGTATTATTGAGTTAACAGATTGTAGAGGTGAAATGATTTATGTTTCGAATACTGGAACTAGTAGATTGAAAGATTATAAAAAAGCTTATAGACAATCTATAAGACAAGCGTTTTCTTCTATAGAGAAAATGGGTTATACTTTTGATGCTTCAAAAGCAAAAGATTTAACTGATCATAAAAAAGCTGTCAAAGTAACAACAGTTGCAAAAGAAGTTAAGAAACCTATTATGGTAACTCAAAAAGTAACTGTAAATAAAAAACAGAACTTAGAATTTCCTTTGCTATTTGCTCAAAAGAATAATGCTGGTTTCCAATTAAAAAATAAGAACACCGATGTTGTATTTGTTTTATTAAAGACAAATGATCCAAAAAAATTTATCATCAAAGATAAAAATGGGACGTTAGTTGATAAAGGTAGCTTTTGGATCGCAGAGTATTACAAAGAAGGAAGTTTAGTGGTAGAAAAGTATCTTATTAAGTTTTAATAGTCATATTTCTTTCCCCATCTTTTCTTTAAATCTTCTCTAAATTTTTCTTCCCTTGTATTTTTCCCAGGATCATAAATTTTTGTGTTAGAAATTTCGTCAGGTAAAAACTCTTGCGCTACAAAATTACCTTCATAATCATGAGAATATTTATAGTTTTTGCCATAATCTAAATCTTTCATCAACTTCGTAGGAGCATTTCTTAAGTGAAGAGGAATTGATAAATCTCCAGTTTTTTTAACAATATCTTGCGCATTTTTAATGGCCATATAAGATGCGTTACTTTTTGGCGAGTTGGCTAAATAGACAGCACACTGACTCAAAATAATTCTAGATTCGGGATACCCGATTGCAGAGACCGCTTGAAAAGTGTTATTGGCAAGAATTAAAGCTGTTGGATTAGCATTACCAATATCTTCTGACGCAGCGATTAATAATCTTCTTGCAATAAATTTTAAATCTTCACCACCTTCAATCATTCTAGCCAACCAATATACAGCACCATTAGGATCGCTTCCTCTAATCGATTTTATAAAAGCAGAAATAATGTCATAATGTTGCTCACCAGTTTTATCATATCTAACGGTGTTTTTTTGAATTTTTTCTAAAACTAATTTATTTGTGATTGTAATGGCTTCTTCATTCCCAACAATAATTTCAAAAATATTTAGGAGCTTTCTTGCATCACCACCAGATACTTGAAGTAAAGCTTCAGTTTCTATTAATTTGATCTTTTTTTTAGATAAAATGACATCTTCTTTAATCGCTCTTTGTAAGAGTAAAACTAAATCATCTTTATCAAAGGAATTTAAAATATATACTTGACATCTAGATAAAAGTGCCGGAATTACTTCAAAACTAGGGTTTTCTGTTGTTGCTCCAATTAAGGTAACCCAACCTTTCTCTACAGCACCTAATAAAGAGTCTTGTTGCGATTTGCTAAACCGATGGATTTCATCGATAAATAAAATAGGATTTTTAGAAGTAAATAATCCAGATCCTTTTTTTGCCTTTTCAATAATTTCTCTAACATCTTTTACACCAGAACTGATAGCACTCAAAGTATAAAAAGGTCTTTCTGATGTAGTCGCTATAATATTTGCAAGGGTTGTTTTTCCAATGCCTGGAGGGCCCCAAAATATCAATGAAGGAATAATCCCTTGTTTGATATGATTGGTTAAAATTCCTTTTTCACCAACTAAATGTCGTTGACTAATATAATCTTCTAAAGATTTCGGACGTACTCTTTCTGCCAAAGGTTCATTCATAAGTATAAAAATAGGAAAGATTTATGACAGAAGTTGTTATTTTAGTAGTTGGATTTATTTTTGATAAGAATTTGCTATGCAAAATGATCATACACTCAGCTATCATAAAAATGTATTTTTAATTCCAACGATTGCTATTGTAATTATTTGGGTCGTATATTGGATAGAAATCCATTTTGGATTTAATTTTAACAAATACGGCATATTTCCTAGAGATTTTAAAGGCCTCAGAGGGATTTTTCTATCTCCTTTGATACATAGTGATACTTCTCATTTATTTAACAACTCAGTCCCTTTATTTGTCTTATTAGCATCGTTATTCTATTTCTATAGAAAGATTGCAATCAAAGTTTTAATCTACGGACTACTTTTATCAGGCTTGTTGAGTTGGGTGATAGGAAGAGAATCATATCATATAGGAGCTAGTGGAGTTATTTATTTACTTTTTAGTTTTATTTTCTTTAGTGGAATCATAAGAAAGCATTATAGATTAATTGCAATGTCTTTAGTGACGATTTTTTTATATGGAAGTATGATTTGGTTAATTTTACCTACAGAAGATAGAATATCCTGGGAAGGACATTTATCAGGTTTTCTCATAGGATTATTTTATGCTTTCTTTTATCGAAATAAAGGAATCACAAAAGAAGAATTTCAATTTTCTAAAACAGAATTTGATTTGTTATTTGATGAAAACGGAAATTTAATTCAAGAAGAAGATGTTGTTACTAAAGAATCCTCTGACGAATAGCCTCGTATAAGAAAGCACCACAAGCTACAGAAACATTCAAGGAGTCTATATCACCTAATAAAGGCAATTTTGCTTTGTAATCTATAATCTTTAATACAGAAGGATTGACACCTCTATGTTCAGACCCCATTACAATAGCTATCGGTTGTTTAAAATCTACATCGTACAATAAATCTTCCGTTTTTTCTGTAGCTGCCACAATTTTAATATCAGAAGATTGTAAGGTGTATATAGCATCTTTAATATGGCTAACTCTACAAATGGGCATTTTAAAAGCCGCTCCTGCAGATGTTTTTATGGTCTCGGCATTGATAGGAGCACTACCACTTTGCTGTATGATAATTCCATCAACTCCAGTACATTCTGCGGTTCTAATAATGGCTCCAAAATTTCGAACATCAGAAATTTGATCTAAGATTAAAAATAGGGGAGTGCTATCGGATTCTAAAGATGATTCTATTAGTTTTTCAAGGTCTGCAAACTCAACTGGTGATATTTGAGCGACCGCACCTTGATGATTTTTGTTTTTAGAGAGTCTATCTAACTTTTCTACAGGCACAAAGCTTGTGGTGATTTTTTCTTGTTTGATTAGCGTTTCTAATTCAAAAAATAATTCACCTCTTAATCCTTTTTGTAAATAAACTTTATTTATTGTTGATTTACTATTAATAGCTTCTATGATAGCTCTTAATCCAAAAATTGTTGTGTTCTCCATATATTTTGCAAATATATCACAAAAAAAAGACCTCTAGTTAAAGAGGTCTTTTATATTTTTATTTAATAAAGTATTAAATACAGTATGAAATTGCTAATTCACCAGCTTCTTCTCCAGCACTTGCTGAGTATAAAAGCGTTCCAGCAGGGTTATAGATATCAAAACCTATTTCACCATACCAGTCTCCTGGGAAATTCCAAACAGCATCAACTGTACCGGCAGGTACGTTAACTATAGCAGTTCCAGCACTACCACCAGCAGTACAATCACCACTACGTAGGAAAGTTCCATCAGCAGCTGCATAATCTGAACATAAACCAACTTCAACCTCAGTTACACTTCCATCAACATTAGTTAATGTTATAGAGATTCCAGAACCACCATTAGCATCATCAGTTTGCCAACCGTCACCCCAAGAATCTGTCATATCAACTGTATAAGCACCAGCTAATGGCTCTCCACCACATAGTAAGTTTACAGTGTGAACAGTTGGAGCACTGCCATCAGCTAAACCAAGAGAAATACCTCTAGTAGCAGAAGTTAATTCGATTTCGAATACTACATCTCCACCACTAATTAAACTTTGAACTGCATCAGAAAGAGGTATCATCACGATACTTGATCTGTTAGTGTTTCCAGCAATAGTTACTGAGGACCCTAAACCAGTTACAACATCTGCAGGAAGTCCTGAAACATTGTTAACAGTATATCCAACAGTTACATCTGATAAATTTATTGGAGCTGTAAAATCAACTGTTACGTTAATAGATGTAGTTCTTGGAGTAACTGCAACAGTTGTTGAAGCACTCTGGAATTCTATCCATCCAGATTCTGGATTGTCTGTAAATCTTGAGTCATCTTCATTCTCACAACTTACTGCGAAAACCAACAATGATAACAAGAAAATTTTATATATATTTTTCATTTTTTTATTGTTTTTTTATTGTTTAACTAACTGAATTAATCCTTCAGCTTGAGGTCCACAACTAGCATCTCCAATATCTTCCATGTAGTAGATGGTCATTGTACTATCGTCAGCAGCTGAATAAGCACCATTATTAGATGAAGCTCCAAATGGAATTGAAGAACCACATCCTACACCTGATACACCTGGAGATACAATACCACCAAATACTGTTTCTTCACAAGAAAGTGCGAAACTAACATCTACAGGAGGATTAGCAAAACCAAAAGCTGGATAGAATTTTACGTTAAATATTCTTTCTGTTGAAGATGCTCCAACAGCTAAAGTTACCGTAACTCCATTACCCATTGCAGGTGCAAAACCTGCAGCAGCAATACCTCCACTTAGAGTGTTTAATGTATAATCACCAACTGCAAAAGTTGCAGCAACTGGACAAATTTCTACAATTGTAACACTATAATTTCTTGGACTACCAACACCACCGTCTACTCCATCAATTTGTAATGATAAAGTAACACCAGTTGTATCTAAATTATCATCTAAACCTGTTAAAGTAAAAGAAGAAAAATAGGTATTTGCTGGAATCGTTACACTTCCGTTAAAAGAATATTGTCCAGCAGTTGCTGTTGTAGTAGATTCGTTTACAGAAACAGAAACTGTTCTTTCAGACGATGATAAAGTACTAACGTTTACTGGTATTGTAATTTCACCTGTTTCGTTAATTAAAACTTCTAAGGTAGCCGAAGTACCATCGAAGTAAGCCAATGTTTGGCTACCGTCATAAATAGGTGATTGTGTTTCTTCACAAGATTGGAAAACCAATGCTATCACCAATATAAATGGAATTATTAATTTTTTCATAATTATCTATAAATTTTTATTAATACCCAGGAGCCTGAGTAATATCTGGGTTACCGTTTACTTCTGCATCAGGTAATGGAAAAGTCCATCTAGGATCAGAAGAAGTTACTGTACTTGGGAAATTATTACCTAAGTAACTAACATCATCAGCATCTCTTGTGATTCCTACATTAAAAAGAGTTCTAGTTCTTTTAAGATCTAAATATCTATGACCTTCAAAAGCTAATTCTAATCTTCTTTCATTGATAATGTCCTGAATTGCTTCAGTAGCATTAGCATAAGTTGGAGGAGTTCCAACAGCACTAGCTCTTGCTGTTCTGATAGCTTGAACACTTGAAGCAGCAGCTGGTAAGTTAGGAGATGCTTGTCTAGCATACGCTTCAGCTCTTACTAAATACATTTCAGAAACTCTCATTACTTTGAAATCATTAATATAGTTAGCATCTGCATTTGCAGGATACTTATTAATTGTAACAGAAGTAGCAGTAGCTGCAGGAGCAACACTAGGAATCATAACAATATCACGACGGATATCAGAAACACCATCATAAGCATTAAATAATTCAGAAGAAGCTTCAATAAAATCACCACCAGTTCCTGTAAAAATAAAGTTACCAGCAATACTATTATTTGCACCTTGTACGTTGTCAAATTTCCAAATTACTTCAGATGTATCTGCATCTCCTCCAAACATAGCAGCATATTGTGCTGGGTTAGCTAAAGGATATTTAGAAATTAAACTAGAAGCTAAAGTAACAGCTGTTCCGTAATTTCCAGAATATAATGCAGCACGTGCTCTAGTAAAAGTAATAAAATCTGCAGTTGGAAAGTTAATATCTGTATTAGTAAGTAAACCAGCAGCAGCTGCCAAGTCTCCTTCTATTAAAGTAAAAACTTCTCCAGTAGTATTTCTTTCAGCAGTTCCATCAGTTAAAACAGCATTTTGATAGATAACTCCTAATGAATTAGGATCAAGCATATCAAAACCATAGTAAGAAAGTAACTCTAAATGAAGATACCCTCTTAATGCTAAAGCCATACCTCTTACATTGTTATAAGCAGTACCTTCTCCTTGTTGAGGTGTAATGCTCTCTGCAGCTGCAAGAACTCTGTTAAGTCCGTTAAGAACGTTATATCTATCAGTCCATAAACCTTGATCACCTCCATTAGAGTTTAATTGTTGGTTTAATAAAGCTAATTGTTGACCACCATTATCAACTCCTACTCTACAGTTATCTGTAAAGATTGCATTGAAGGCTATCATGTTATCTGGATTCAAATTGCCAAGGGCACCATTGATTCCATTTTGAAGATCACTTACCGTTTGGAATGCTGAGGCCTCTACTAAAGAGTCGACAGGCAAACGATCAAGTTGATCACTACAGCTTACCGTTAAAAGTAAACCTGTTAAAATTGGTATTAGAAAATATTTTTTCATGTTCTTTTAATTAAAATGTTAAATCAAATCCTAAAGTAAATGTTCTTGGTACTGGGTAATCAAAGAAACCAGTTGCTTGATTACTTTCAGGATCAAATCCTCTCCACTTAGTCCAAGTAAATAAGTTAGTTCCTTGAACATATACTCTAAGACCAGTTAAGAATTTTGTTTTTGCTAAAGTTTCAGAATCTAAACTATAAGATAAAGATGCAGTTCTTAAACGTAAGAAAGAAGCGTCTTCTAAATAACGATCACCATCAATTGCTCTTAATCCTCCAAAACTAGTTGCAGGAACATCAGTAATTTGACCAGGAGTAGTCCAAGCATTTAACATAGTTACAGATTGGTTAGCAAAACCAGCTAAACCAAAATCCTCTACAATAGCTAAAGAACTATTTTGTCTCCATCTATCTGCTGCAAATGAGAATAAAGTATTTAAAGTAAATCCTTTGTAAGAGATATCACCTCCGAAACCACCAGTATAAGTAGGGTCAAAGTTTTTATCTAAATAAACACGATTTGCAGTTGAGAATTGATTTGTAATATTTCCATTTACATCTAAGTATAAAGGTTGTCCGTTTGAAGGATCAACTCCAGCCCATCTTTCTAAGAACCATGTTCTAGCTTGTCTTCCAACAGCATTACGTAATGTATTTCCTGTAAATCCACCTGGGATATCTAATACTTCATTCTTATTGTAGTTTCCGTTGGCATTTAATTTAACAGACCAAGGATTTGTAGCTGTTTTGCTTAAAAGAACATAACTTACTTGTAAATCAACTCCTCTGTTTCTAAGTGTACCAACATTTGTTGTTACAGTTCCAAATCCAGTAAGACCAGGAGATCTTGCATCAGATCCGAATAAGTCAACTGTTTTTTCGTTGTAAACATCTAATTCTCCAGATAATCTATCATTCCAAAAACCAAATCCAACTCCTATGTTAAGAGACTCTTTAGATTCCCACTGTAAAGATTGAGAGTTAATTTGTCCAACAGAATAACCTAAATTACCTTGATAAGAACTAGTGTTAGCACCTACTTGTTGAAGTCCTTGATAGAATCCACCAACATTTTGGTTACCAGTAGTACCATAACTTGCTCTAAGTTTTAATGTAGATAACCAGTCACTATCACTTAAGAAATCTTCTTCATCCATATTCCAACGACCAGCAACTGCCCAGAAGTAACCTACTGGATTGTTAGGGAATCTTGAAGTTTCATCACGTCTGATAGAAGCAAATAAACCATATTTACCGTCATAATCTAAATCTAAAGTTCCTAAGAAAGAACCTAAAGCTAATTCATTTTCAGAAGAGAATACTCCTGGAATATAGTTATAAGTTGCATCAGTAGCATCAGTTGGGTCTCCACCAGGAAACTCAACAGTATTTCCTGCTGTAAATCCACTACCAGAACCTGGTAAAGCTGGATTTAAACCGAATGCAGTAAATCCTTCATTCTGAACGTTTCTGTAGATATACTCACCATAAATTTGAGCACTTACGCTTAATTTGTCTGTAATTTCTTTATCATATCTAATAAATGCATTTGAAATTATTTGTGCAGATCTGAAAGTACTTTCAGCCTGAGAACCTTTAGCATCAGAAGCAGCAGTAGGAGTAATTAAACCTCTAATACTTGCTGGAGGAGTTATGAATAAAGATTGTATATTGATATAATCTAAACCAAATTGACCTCCAATTGTAAAGTTGTCATTCAATTTTAAATCAGCATTCATACCAATGATTGCTCTAATCTCATTCTCCTGATCCGTTTGCTCAGCAGCTGTATTTAAAGCAATAAAAGGTGTGTTTATGAAACCGTTTGCATTACCTGCATTGATTGATCCGTCACTATTTAATGCTCCACTTCTTATTGTACCAAATGTATTTAAAGATCCATCTGGATTATAAGGAGTTAAATAAGGTAAACCAATGTAAGGAACAATAAAAGGATTGTCTAACTGACCTCCTGTATTACCACCTCTAACTGCATCTACAATAAAATTACTTGTAGAATAGTTAAGAGTTACATTAGTAGAGTAATTGAATCTCTTATTTGTTGAAGAACCGGTATTGTTTGTTCTGAAAGAAAAACGCTTTAATTCTGAACCAATAGTAATCCCTTCTTGTCTAAAATAGTTGATAGATGTAAAAGATGTAGAAGTAGCTGTACCCGATGAAAAACTTAATTCATGAGATACAGTATTTCCTAATCTAAAGAAAATATCTGACCAATTGGTATTAGCTTGAGCTGAAATTGAAGCAATTTCTAAATCAGTTAAACCTCCACCAAATCCAATTCCATTTTGTTGTTGGAAAGTTAAGAATTGAGCAGAATTCATTACACTAAAACGAGTTTTAGGCTTACTTGCTACACCATATAAAGCACGATATTTAATATCTAACTTTTGACCAGCCTTACCTCTTTTTGTTGTAACTAAAATAACACCACCAGCACCTCTATTTCCATAAAGAGAAGTTGCAGCAGCATCTTTTAATACATCAATTGTTTGAATATCATTTTGATTCAAACTACGGAAGTTGTCTTGATCAACAGGGACACCATCAATAATAAATAATGGCTCAATATCTCCAGAAAGAGAAGAAAGACCTCTAATAATGATTGTTCCACTCTGACCTGGTTGACCAGAACCAGTGTTTACACTTACCCCAGCAGCAGCACCTTGTAGTACTTGATCGACTGAGTTAATCGGCACTTGCTCGATTGTTTTACCATCTACTCTGGCTAGTGAGGCAGCACTTTTCTTACTGTTAAGTGCTCTACCGTAAGAAATTACTACGATTTCATCTAAAACTTCTCCACCTTCTTTCATGGTTATGTTCATAGTAGCTGAACTTCCAACAGTTTTTTCAACTGTTTCATAACCTAGGTAACTAAATACTAATACATCACCAACTTTTGATTTGATAGAGTACTTTCCGTCAAAATCAGTGTCTGTACCTGTTGTAGTTCCTTTGATAAAAATACTAACCCCTGGTAAAGCGCCGTCTTTGTCGCTAACAGTACCTGAGACAGTCTTTTCTTGTGCAAAGGAAATCTGCACAACCAACGCCAGTAATAGCGTTAAAATTCCATTAAACTTTGTCTTCATTGTATAATTATTTGAATTAATTAATGCCAAAAGTCTTAAAATAAACTTAAAAAAACAATTTTTTAACACAAAAAAACTTAAAAAACTTCAAATAGTTAAGAAATAGTTAATTAGCTATTTTTTTTATTGTGTCGCTATTTAAAATAACGTAGTCCATTGCACTATTAGCCTAGAGTTGTTAATACTTGATGAATTGTTCTGATTAATTCCATTAATGTAGCCCAGACTTATTTTTGACGAGTTTATTTTAAAGTTATATCCAAGTCCAAGTCCTAATAATCTTTCAGTACTGTTCTTAATTGTATTGTAGTAAGCTATATCGCTAATACTGTATAAATATGAGGAAGAGGATGTTATATATCTATATTCTATATTTAAGAATGAGTATTTGTTTGTAAAAACACTTTGTTCATTGATACTCCGTATACTATTGAAACCGCCAATTCTAAATAATTCATTTGTTAGGTAATTGCTAGAATTTAAATACCCAGTCTCATTCCTCATATATACATAACTCCTTTTTGAAGTTTTAATATTGATAACCGAATTTAAATTGAATTTCAGCTGTTTTACTTTATTTATCGATGATTTCCTGTTTCCTATAACCGCAGAAATATTAAATTTTAAAATATTGTTAAATAAACTGTTTCTCGAGGAAACTTTTAAATCATATGTTACTCCTAGGAAATTATTAGTAAAAGATTCTATGTTTTCGTCAATAATGTCTAATAGATAATTTGATTGCTCGCTGGCATAAGAAATAGCTATTTTTGAACTTGTATTCAATTGGTATTCTGATTTAGCATCAAATTTGGCGTTTAGAAAAGTTGAATCTTGCCGATATAGATCAAAACCAATAAATACTGAAAAAGGAGACCTTACTATATAAGGTAATCTTGCATTAATTTTAAATTGTGATTTTTCTTCAGCAACTCGGTTCCAAAATAACTCCAAGTTTTCTCCTGTATTAAATACATTGGACAATTTTAAATCTAACTTACCATTTATTAATAGTCCTTGACCATTATCTTTTGATGCAAAGTTTATCATCCCTTCAAAACTATTTGCTTCAATTTTTTCTAAGAATAAATATAAATGGGTAGAATCGGTTTTAAATAGTACTTCCGGTCTCTTTTTCTCAGAAATAAAATTCAAGTCTTGGGTTAGTTTAGAAATATTTGCAATTTTTTGTTTAGAAAAAATAGTGTTTTTATGTATCTGAAAATAGTTTTTAATGTAGCTCTCTGGAAAATCTTCGTACCCTTTTATGATAACTTTATTTATGAGTCTCCTTTTAGATTTTGTAATATTAAAATCTAAATAAAGAATATTATTAATATATGTTGGATTGGTATATGTTATCTCAGAGAATGAGTTGCCCTTTTTATCAAAATCCGTAAGAAGTGAATTAGTGAATTCTTCTAGTTTATTGGTTTTAATTTTTATTGAGTCTGTTTTTTTTATATAATCAGTTAATTTTATATTTTTTGGAATAATCAAAACAACTTCTTCAGTTTTCTTTCCTAAATTAAAAACAGCTGTACAGTAGCTATCCTCTAATAGTATTGTATCAAGTACAGAGGTTAAAAATCCACTCTTTTTTATTTTTTTATGAAATTTTCCTATCTCTTTATATACATGAATTTTTGAAGCGTGTTTTGTTATATAAGAATAGGAAGCTAATTTTTCTGTTTGAAGAGAGTCAACTCCTATGATTTTTAAGGTAAAGTCTTGACCAAAAATTCCATGAGTAAAACAACTCAATAAAACAAAAGATAAAAAGAAGAAGATTTTTTTATTCAATTTGATAACTTAAAAACGTTCAAATGTAGCTTAAAATCAGAAAAAATTGATTGTTTATATGGTGTTTCAAAAAAATAACTCACTCAGATTTGAATAGATAGAAAATAATTGTACATTTGCGCACTCTTAAAAAAGAGTAAAATTTTTAGTACAAACGAAAAATAGTAATAATTTAGTATGCCAACTATTCAACAATTAGTTCGTAAAGGAAGAACCAAAATAACT